>WBZV01000713.1_pt1 | contig 17757 bp, 17 predicted proteins | sample 5204221 | NCBI WGS metagenome assembly WBZV01 (sample SAMN12344360, study PRJNA552823) | activated sludge metagenome | biome: Activated sludge suspended growth; feature: Nitrification reactor; material: Wastewater; isolation source: activated sludge from nitrification reactor of wastewater...
CGCGCCGCTGCCGACCAGTGCCTGCTCGAACGCCTGCATCGCGTCGGGGATGGTCTCGCCCAGCTTGACGCCGTACCGTCCCTCGAGTTCCACCCGTCCCATCACCGTCGACGGCCAGTCGCCGCCCCCGATGCGGCCGATGCTGATCGGGTAGGCCAACGGCCATGACGCGAGGATGTCCGGGACGTCGGTGTTGCGCTCGGCCTCGAGAGCCTGCAGTCGTGACATCACCTCGGGTAGTCCTTCGAGGGCGTTGTGCCCGTCCCACCGGCGGGCGCCGTGTGCGCTGACCCCCGGGAGCCTGAGCCGGAAGGTGAGCGAGCCGGCGTTCGCCGGGATGAGTGCCAGCGACGTGGGCTCGGGGATCACACAGGAGTGCGCCCGCAGGCCGTGCGCCAGCGCCAGGAACGTGCCGATCCCGCCGTCCTCCTCGCCGCTCACCGCGCAGACCGCCACGTCGCCGCCCACCGTTCGGGCGGCGTGCATCCCGGCCACCAAGCCGCTCTTCATGTCGACGGACCCACGCCCTGAGACGGTCCGTCCGTCGAATCCCGGTGCGGGTCCGCCGGGGACGACGTCGGTGTGTCCGAGGATCAGGCGGGTGCCGCGGCTTCCCGGGGGGCGGCCGATCACGCCGGTCACGCTCGACCTCGGTACCTCCATGCCGGGGTACGCGGGATCGTCAGCGTGCTCCGTGGGGTCGTCGGTCCACACGTCGACCTCCCAGCCCCAGGACCGCAAGGTGTCCGCGACCCAGTGCTGGGCGTGGGCCTCACCGGGCGTCCCGCCGACTGAATCGATGGCGAGCAGGTCCAGCAGGTCTCGGAGCAGATCGCGCACGCTGCAAGCGTGTCACGCCTGCGTGTGGGAGACCTAGTGGTCGGACGCCGCCTCGTCGTTGTCGTGGCCGTGGCGACCACGCAAGTGATCCGCCGCGTGGCGTGCCTCCATGGCCACGTGCTCGGCGGCGTGCTTCGCCTCCAAGACGGCGTGCTCGGCCGCGTGTCTACTCTCTGTCGACGCCTTGCTGATCAGGCCCGAGTCCTCAGCGTTCTCGTGGTCCTGTGAGTGGCTCGCGGACAGATCCTTGTGCTCGCCCGAATGCTTGGCCGACAGGTCGGCGTGCTCCTCATGATGCTTGCCTGACACAGATCCTCCCGAAAGTGATAATCGTTTTCATATAGTGAGTGCGTCACACTCTACAACGGGAGCGCCCATGGTCGATGTCGATCTGCTTGTTGTTGGTGCGGGACCTCAGGCCCTGACCTTGATGGCCTACCTCTCCCGGTATGCGCCCAGATTGCTCGAGGGTGCCGTCGTCGTCGATCCTGCCCCCTGGCTCAGTCGGTGGGATGCGCAGTTCTCGGCTCTGGAGATACCCATGCTCCGATCCGCGTGCGTCCACCACCCAGACCCCGAGCCGTATGCCCTGATCGACTTCGCGCGCAATGCCGGCCGCTCGGAGGAGTTGTACGGACGCCTTGGTCGGCCGGGGACCGCGCTCTTCGGGGACTTCTGCCGCCATCTGATTGACTCCCTGGGTCTGCAAAGTCGGCGTATGCAGGACTCCGTCAGTCATCTCGAGTCACGAGCGGGCAGAGTTGCTGTGACCCTGGCGGGCGGGCAGCATATCGACGCGGCGCGGGTGGTGGTCGCTACCAACCCGGTCAGGCCCGTTCTGCCCGCGTGGCTGCACGCAGCCCGCGAGCGACATCCCGGGGAAGTCGGTCTGTTCCACTCCGCGCAGTTCCCTTTGACCCAGTTGCCGACCGCGGGTCGTTTGCTGGTCGTGGGTGGCGGATTGACTGCGGCGCAGGTGGTGGAGGGCGCTGCGCGCGAGGGGGGCGAGGTGGCGTGGGCCACTCGGTCCGGCCTGCGGGTGCGGGATCTCGATGTGGAGCCGGGTTGGCTGGGCGGGGAGCTCGGGCGATTCCACGCAGTGCGTGAGCCTGCACACCGGGTAGGTCTGGCTGTGCGGGCTCGCGGCGGTGGGAGCATCCCGCCGCGGGAACGGGCCCAGATCGCGAGGTTGCTACATGACGACGCGGTGCAGGCCCTGTACGGGTGCCGGATTGCCGGGATCCGGCGCAAAGCAGGCGCGTGGCGGGTCAAAGTCGTGCGCGACGGGGTCGAGCAGACCGTGGTGGCCGACACCATTGTGGCCGCGACAGGATCGCGGACCCACGTCCGAAGCGACAGGCTTCTGCGTCCGCTGCACCGGACGTTCGGTCTGCGCCATGTGCGAGGGCTTCCGGTGCTCACTGCGGACCTGCGGCCGACGGCGGCGCCGGTTCATGTGATGGGCCCGTTGGCTCTCACGCAGGTCGGGCCGGCCACGAGGACCATCATCGGCGCGCGCATCGCCGCGGAGCGACTGGTGCTCCGACTTGCACCAGGCGTCATCTCGGAGCCGCAGTACATCCATCCGGCAGTCGGCGACTAGCGCTCTTCGCGGAAGTCGACATGGCGCCGCGCGATGGGATCGTATTTGCGCAGGACGAGTCGATCGGGGTTGTTGCGACGGTTCTTGCGGGTCACGTACGTGAAGCCGGTGCCTGCGGTCGATCGCAACTTGATGACGGGCCGGTTGTCGGATTTCTTACCCATGCGCACTCCTGAAAACGAAAACCATTATCATTTAGAACTATGACACGTCTGACAGTCATCAGCGGCATCGGCAGGGCGGTGACCTTGGGGGCGGCGGCTGAGCTCCTGGCCGCAGCCCCGGGCTGGGTGGCAGTGACGCACTGCCTCGACCACGTGGAGGTGGGGCTGGTCTCTCGTACGGTCCTGTGGCCGAGTGGTCATGCAGACGCCGCGGTGGTGGATCTGCAGCACGGTTGCGTGTCATGCACGCTGAGGGAGGACGTCCTCCCCGCGCTGGTCGAGTTCTCCCAGCGGTCGGACGTGGGCGGTGTTGCGCTGGTCTTGCCGGAGGCGGTCGAGCCGATGTCCTTCCTGGAGGCCTTCTACTCTGTGGTGCTCGATGAGGCGGGCAGGACGGCATCGGATCACCTGGCGATCGACTGCGTGGTCGCCGTTGTCGATGCCGAACGTCTCATCCCCCGACTCGCAGTGGGCGAGCGGCTGGCTGACGTTGGGCTCGCTATCGGAGATGACGACGATCGCACCCTGGCCGAACTCATCGTCGAACAAGTCGAGACCGCCGACGTGATCCTGACATCGTCCGCGACGGATGCAGAACTGACAGTACTGTCCTTGCTGAATCCCGATGCCCGCTGTGCGACGACCTTGAGCGAGGGCGGCGAGCAACTCTTCGACTGGGAACGAACGCTCGATCGGGTCAACCGGGCACGTCCTGCCGCGATGGCTGGTGAGGTGGCGCACCGCGGCGCTTGGGGCTTCACCTGGTTGTCGGATCGCCCCTTCCATCCCGGGAGACTCCATGGGTGTCTGGAGGACTTGGGCCTTGCGCTGCGCGGAAGGGGCACGGTGCACCTGGCCAGCCGTCCGGACGTCTCGGTCGAGTGGGACAGCGTCGGTTCCAGGATCGCTCTCGGCGCCTGCCCTGCTCACGGGTATGCGGGGGTGACTGCGGTGTCGTTCGTCGGCGTCAACGGTTTGGAGGGTGCGATCAGATCGCGCTTGGCGGACGCCACTCTCAGTGACGCCGAGATGGCCGCCGGTCCACATGAGTGGCGCACGTGGCCGGACCCCTTCAGCGACGTCTGGCAAGCACACATCGATCAGGAGGACGTATGAAACCGGATATCCATCCCGACTACGGGCCAGTGGTCTTCAGGGATATGACGACCGGCGACATGTTCTTGACTCGGTCCACTGCGACCTCGCCGCGCACGGTGGCCTGGGAGGACGGCAACGAGTATCCGGTGATCGACGTCGACACGACCTCGGCCAGCCATCCCTTCTGGACCGGAAGCGCCAGGATTCTTGATACCGAAGGTCGCGTCCAGGCATTCGAGCGCCGATACGGAACGAGGCTTTCGTGAAGGTTCGTTCATCGGTGAAGTCTCTGAAGAGTAAGCCGGGATCCATCGTCGTGCGCCGGCGCGGCCGGGTGTACGTGATCAACAAGAAGAATCCACGGTGGAAAGGACGTCAGGGCTGATGGCGAAGAAGAGCAAGGTGGTCAAGAACGACAAGCGTCGCCTGATGGTGGCCTCGCGCGCACAGCTGCGTCGGGATCTCAAGCGGGTGATCTCGTCCCCGGGCACTCCTGCTCATGAGCGCGCAGCGGCAGTCGCCAAAATGGCAGGCCTTCCGCGCGACAGCAGCCCGACCCGTGTGCGCAACCGTGATGTCGTCGACGGCCGCCCACGGGGCTATCTGCGCACGTTCGGGGTGTCGCGCATCACGATGCGCTCCATGGCCTTGCGCGGCGAACTGCCTGGCATCACGAAGTCGTCCTGGTAGGCGAGCATGGCTGTTCCGAAGCGCAAGAAGTCCCGCAGTCGGACCCGTTCCCGGCGGTCGCATTGGCGAGCCGATGCGCCGTCATTGGTGAGCGTGGTCGTAGATGGTCGCGAGGTGAGGGTGCCGCGCCGGCTTGTTGCGGCGGTGAAGCGCGGGCTCGTTCCCCTCGCTTGACAGATGCAGTAATAATCAGGAAACTTGCTTCTAGCGAAGGGGAGTATCCACGACGCGGTTGTCGACAGTACGGCACATGCCCGGCACCCGTGGGGCCCACAGCCTGGAAAGACCTTCGGCCGATACGACCGAAGGAGTCATGCAGTGAATGTGCCGTTGTGGGCCTGGTTCGCCGTCCTGGGCGTCATCCTCGTGATGCTCGCCGTGGATCTGTTCGCGCACCGCGACGCCCATGTCATCAAGGTCGAGGAAGCCGCGATCTGGTCGGCTCTGTGGGTCGCCCTCGGGGTGGGCTTCGGGGCCGTGATCTGGTGGTGGGCCGGCTCGGAGTTCGCCGCCCAGTACTACGCGGGTTACCTCATCGAGAAATCGCTGGCGATCGACAACGTCTTCGTCTGGGCGATCATCTTCAGTTACTTCGCCGTGCCTCGGCAGTACCAGCACCGCGTGCTCTTCTACGGGGTCGTGGGGGCGCTGGTCTTCCGCGGTGCCTTCATCGCCGCCGGCTCGGCCCTGATCGCGTCGTTCGCCTGGATCCTGTACGTCTTCGGGGCGTTCCTGCTGATCACCGGGTGGACGATGATCCGCAAGCGCTCGGAGCACATCGATCCCTCGAAGTCCAAGGTGATGAAGCTCTTCAAGCGGGCCGTCCCGAGCACCGACGAGTACCACGGGCAGAAGTTCTGGATCAAGCAGGGCGGGAAATGGTTCGCGACCCCGCTGCTGGCGGTGCTGGTGCTCGTGGAGACCACGGACATCATCTTCGCGGTGGACTCGATCCCGGCCATCTTCGCCGTGACTCAGGAACCGTTCCTGGTGTTCACCGCCAACGCCTTCGCCATCCTCGGACTGCGCGCCATGTACTTCCTGCTCGCCGATCTGATGCACCGTTTCGTGTATCTGAAACTGGGCTTGGGGCTGGTCCTCATCTGGGTGGGTGTCAAGCTGCTGCTGCAGGTCGATATCTACAAGATGCCGACGTGGCTGAGCCTCGGAGTTGTGGCTGTGATCATCGCTGTGAGCATCGCCGCGAGCCTCTTCGTCACCCGACGTGGAGATCAGGTGTCGCCGAGGGATAGTGTGTACCGCGGCGATGGGAGTCCGGATGACGACGGAAGCGCGCAGGAAGTGGACCTTCCTGACCAACCACGGACACGTACTGGTCTACGTCCACCGCAATCCTGATGCGCGGGTCCGGGATATCGCGACCGCCGTGGGGATCACGGAACGCGCTGCCCAGACCATCCTGTCCGACCTCGAGGGTGCCGGGTACCTGCGGAAGACCAAGGTGGGCCGCCGCAACACCTACAGCGTCAACACCAAGGGTGCGTTCCGGCACCCCGAGGAGGCCGGCCACCGGATCGGCGATCTGCTCAACCTGTTCGACTGAGCCTTGGCGATCGTCGAGCGGAACCCGCTGCCGCGGATCCTGCTGGAGAGCCGGCAGGAGTTGCACGAGTGGCTCGTGGAGAACCATCTCGAGCACCGTGGCTTCTGGCTGGTGCAGTGGCGATCGGTCACGGGTCGTCAATCGATCGCCTACGACGACATCGTCGAGGAGTGCCTCATCTTCGGGTGGATCGACAGCACGGTGCAGACGTTCGATGATGAGCGCAGCGGTTTGCGGTTGACCCCGCGTAAGCCGAACAGTGTGTGGTCCGCGCCGAACAAGCAGCGGCTTGCCCGACTCGAGGCGGCCGGTCTGCTGCAGCCCGCGGGGATCCGGGCCGTCGAGGTGGCCAAGACGAACGGCATGTTCACCTTCCTCGATGAGGTCGACGCCATGGTGGTCCCCGACGACCTCGCCGAGGCACTCGGCGATCTGCGCCCGGTCTTCGACGGGTTCACCGACGGCCGGCGCAAGCAGGCCCTCTACTGGGTCAAGTCGGCGAAGCGCCCGCAGACGCGGGCCGACCGGATCGAGAAGATCGTGGCGGCGGCGGCCGAGGGGCGTTCGGTGTTCTGAGTTCGTCTCAGGCCGGAATCCGCAACACCTGTGCTGACCGGTCGAACAGCGCGGTCCAGTCCGTGAGCCACGTCGCCACCACCGGCCGCGGATCGCTGCCCGTTCCATGCCAGTCATCGGGGGTCGCGAGATAGTCGTCGATCGCCTGGCGCAGGTCGCGGACCGTTGGGGCGGTCTCGAACTCGGGCAAGGCGCCGTCGAAGCCACCCGCTGTGCTGTCGTCGTCGAAGGCGGGCTGCAGATCGCACCAGGCGTTGGTCGCGGCCATCAACTCCTCGCGGGCGTTGTTGGCTCCCGCCATCAGGGGGCCCGACAGCTGGATCGGCAGGGGCGTCTGATCGCCCCGCAGACGGATGATGCCCACGGCCTGCGGCATCAGCCGCGCCGCGAAGTCCACGTGGTGCACGGTGTTGGCCAGAGCGGTCCACCGTTGGAGCGCGACGGCTTTGGGGGGGCGCTGCGCGATCGACAGGTCCAGCGCCTCCTGTGCGCGGTCGAGTGCACTCTCGGAGGTCGACTTGTACTCGGCCAGCAGTCGGTCGTTCACGGCTCCGCCGGCCATCCAGTCCGCCGACGCCACGTAGTAGTCGCAGGCCGCCTGCATCGCTTCGCGCAGGCGGGTGTACAGCGTCTCGACGACGCCACGCGGCCACATCAGAAGGCTCACCACGAGGCTGATCGCCAGACCCAGGCCCACGTCGATGAGGCGTGCGGCGGCGGTGTCGAGACGGACCGGGGACAGGATCGAGAACATCGCGATGACCACGAAGCTGAAGCCGGCCTGGCCCACCGCGAACGACAGCGTCCCCGGTGTGTAGGCAGCCCAGAACAGAGCGATCGGGAACAGGATCCACCAGACGACCTCGTTGCCGCCGATGATCTGGATGCACACCGCGGACAGTGCCACGCCCGCGGTGGTCCCGATCAGCGCCTGCTTGGCGGTCCGGCCGGTGCCGAGGGCGTCGAAACGCAGGGCGCTCAGGGTGCCCAGCACGATCCAGAACGGGTGTTGCAGGCTCACCGATTTGGCCACGGCGATGCTCAACGACAGCGCGACCGCGGAACGGACGGCGCTGCGGAACCAGGGGGACTGCCAGGACAAGTGCATGCGCAGTCGGTCGAGTGGGCCGGGAGGCTTCTCCTCCAGCGCGGGCACCCCTGGTGGATCCGAGCGCTCATCGCCGGGCCGTGGCTTCACGGCGATCGTTTGATCGGTGATGCGGGAGGTGATCAGCGTGATGACGCGTACGGGGAAGGTGTCCTCGATCTGCTCGCGCAGGTACTCCGGCGACTTCGTGCTGCGGTTCTCGGCCAGCCAATCGGCCGTGAGGTCGAGGTTCTCCGTGCGGATCTCGAACAAGGTCGCCGACGACAACGGATCCCTGTCGCCGCGCAGCCGTGACGCACAGGCCCGCAAAGCGTTGGAGATGCGGGCGCACAGGTGTGCGGTCATCTCTGCCACCTGCTGATCCTTGTGGTCGGCGACGTCCTCCCATTTCTGGAGGTACCGCAGGCGGCTGACCTCGTCGACGAGCTCGGCCAGCGCGCGGTCCGCGTTTGTGACCCCCGAGGGGCGAAGCAGGTTGCCGTCGTACTTGGCGTGCAGGGCGGCGATGGAGGAGTTGACCCGGTCGCGTGCGGCGAGCAGCTCCTCGTGGGTGCCGTGGTGCACCCAGCGGACGTCGGAGGCATCAGCGACCGCGTCGAGGACCTCGGCGATCAGGCCCGGGATCGGGAGGTTCGCCTGTGACGGCCAGAGGAACACGGCTGCGCAGGCCGCGGCCAGGCCACCCAGGGTCCATGACGCGAGGTCCGGAAGGACGACGGCGGGGGTCGAGGCGGTGAGGGCCAGGACCATGGACAGCAGCAGAACACTCTGGGCGGCCGCGATGAGTCCGCGCAGGACGGCGAGCAACCCGACGACCATCGCCACCACGGCCATCGCGACGACCGCGGTCCACCGCTGCTGACCGGCGAAGGCGCCGATCGCGATCAGGGGGATGCCGGCGGCGGTGGTGATCATGTAGGCGATGAAGCGCTGCCGCAGCGGTCCGCCGAAGTCCGCGAAGACCAACAGCGACAGTGCGGCGAACGCCCCCATCAGGGCGCCGTCGGACACCCAGGGCAGATTCAGTAGGACAGCCAGCGTCACGGGAACGGTGAGGGCCACCCGACTGCCACGCCGCAAGGCGCGATGGTCGGGGTCCTTGGACTTCAACCAGGCCCGCAGCGAGGACGACACACGCCGCAGCGTACTGGCTAGATCAGGACGAATGCTCCACGCACGTCGCCGGCCTCGAGGCGCTGCAGGGCCGTGGGGGCCTCGGACAGGGGCAGGGTCTCGTACTGGGTACGGATGCCCGCCTGCGGAACGAGCGCGAGGAAGTCCCGCACGTCCGCGCGCGTCACATTGGCCACCGAACGCAGACTTCGCTCCCACCACAGGTCGTCGTAATCGAACCGCGGGATCCGGTCGAGGTGGATCGCGTTGATCGCCACGGCGGCGCCCCGGTCGACGGCCCTGAGAGCAGCCAGGACCACGTCGCCGCTCGGCGCGAAGGTGACCGCGGCGTCCAACGGCACCGGGAGTCGCTCGTCGTAGGTCCCCGCCCACGCTGCGCCGAGTGCCCGGGCCCTCTCTGCCTCGGCAGCGGACCGGGTGACCACATAGCTCTCGCAGCCCCAGTGGTTGGCGACCTGGATCGCAATCGTCGCCGACGCGCCGAAGCCGAACAGCCCGAGTCGCATTCCGGCGGACTCCGGGCCGATCCCCGCGACCCGCAGACTCCGGAACCCGATGACGCCGCCGCACAACAACGGCGCGATGGCCTCAGGATCACCCTCGGGCAACGGGTGGACGAAGTCGGTCTTGGCCGTGACGAGTTGGGCGTAGCCGCCGTCGCGGTCCCATCCGGTGAACTGCGCGGATTCGCACAGGTTCTCCCGGTCGCTGCGGCAGAAGCGGCAGGCACCACACGCCTGTGCGAGCCACACCAGCCCGACGCGGTGGCCCTGCAGGGGACCCGGGGAGAGGACCTCGCCGACGACCTGGTGTCCGGGGATGAGTGGCAGGCGGTGGCTGGGGAGATCCCCGTGCAGGATCTGCAGGTCGGTCCGGCAGACGGCCGAGGCCTCCACGCGGATGAGGACCTCGTCGGCGGCGGGCTGGGGATCCGGGCGATCACCGACCACAAGAGTGTCGACGGCGGTCATGGTCGCGGCGTACATGCCTCCCAGTGTGCAGCGGAGGTCGCGTCGTGGTGACGGTCTGCCTTCTGGTGAGAGATCGGCACGTTGGTGAGTCGTCGGCACGTTGGTGAGAGTCCCACGGCCGTACAGGTCTCACCAGGATGCCGATCTCTCACCAGGATGCCGATCTCTCACCAGGATGCCGGGTGTGTGTTGATTCGCTTATCCACAGAGTTGCGGCATTGGCGCTCTGGCCCCTCGGCGTCAACAACACTGGTCGGGTGTTCCGTAGGTCAGATCTCGCCTCGTCAGGAGCCTCCCGGGCTCAGATCGACCAGCTCTGCCAAGACTCCGAAAGGCTTCGGCGTGGAGTCTGGATTCCGCAGGGTATGGACCCCTGGGAGCGACACGATGTGCTGGCGGGGGCGGTGTTGTCCGACCTGCAGCCGAGCGCGATGCTGACCGGTCCCACCGCCGCCTATCTGCTCGGTTTGCCCCGCCCTCAGGTGCCTCCGGACCGGATCTTCGTCAGAGGTGTTCCGCGAGGTACGTACGGGGACGACGTGAAGGTGCTGGGGCAGGCGGCTCCGGCGACGGTTCGCGACGGTCTTCGAATGGCTGACCCTGCGGTGGTCGTGGCTGACTGTGCTCGATGTCTGTCCGCCCGTGACAGTCTGGCCATCGCCGATGCGGCAACCCACCAACGCCTGTGTGGGGTCGAAGATCTCGCGCACGTGGCCGAGGCCTTCCGCGGACGGCACGGCGTGCGCCGGGTCGCCTGGATCGCCGACCATGTTGATCCACTCGCCGAATCGCCAGGCGAAAGCTGGACTCGCATCGTCCTGACGATGCTCGGCTACGCTCCGCGCTCCCAGGTGGTTGTTCGCGACGCGGGCAGAACCGCGCGGGTTGATTTCCTGCTGGAGGATGGCCGCACGATTGTCGAGTTCGATGGGCTGATCAAGTATCAGGCGTCAGCGGCGACCGAAGTGACCAGTGAGAAGGACCGTCAAGCCTGGCTGGAGTCGCTCGGCTATGTCGTGGTCCGGGTTCTCTGGAAGCATCTCGCTGACCCCGACACCCTGGCGGCCCGATTGGCTGGCCTTGGCACATCGCCCACCCGCAAGCCGATGGTGCTTCCCGCCGGCTGGTACCTCGTAGATCCTGGTGAGAGATCGGCACGTTGGTGAGCCGTTGGCACGTTGGTGAGAGTCCCACGGCCGTACAGGTCTCACCAGGATGCCGATCTCTCACCAGGATGCCGATCTCTCACCGCGATGCCGAGCGCTAGCCCGCCTCAGCGCACCGCCGCGCGGCTCAGACGGTCCCGGACGGCGACCGCCAGCGCCGACCCGTCGTCGGGAGCCTCGGCCCACACCGTCGTCAGGACCAGGGCGTCGGCGTCGCGCAAGGCCCGGTACACGACCGCGGCGTAGGCGCGGGTGTCCTCGGGTTGCGCAAGCCGTACCGCCCCGGGTGGGGTGGGGACACCGTCGAGGGCCAGGAATCCGTCGCCAGGGGCAGCGTCTGAGCCCAGACGGACCATGGCGCGCGGGGCGTAGTGGGACGCCAAGCCGCCGGGGGCGCGGATCGCCGAGGGATCGCGTGCGACCGGGCGTCCACCGATCTGCTCGATCTGCGTGATCTCGACGGCGCCCCAGCGCAGGACCCGCGGGGCGTCCCCCGTGCAGTCCAGGATCGTCGACTCCACCCCCACCGGGCACGCTCCGCCGTCGAGGACGAGATCGCGGGCCGGGTCGAGACGGTCCCCGATATCGGCCACCACATCACCTGCGTTCGTGGGGGAGACCTGCCCGAAGCGGTTGGCGCTCGGAGCGGCCACCGGTCCCGCGGCGTCGATGACCGCCAATGCCACCGGATGCGCCGGGCAGCGCAGCCCGACCGTGTCCTGCCCTCCGGTCAGGGAGCGCGGGACGTCGTCGGCCGCCGGCACCACCAGGGTCAGAGGTCCGGGCCACAGCCCCTCCGCCAGGCGCACCGCATAGTCCGCCACGCCGGCGCCCCAGACCCGCAGGTCCTCCGCGCCTGCGACATGCACGATCACCGGATGGTCCGACGGCCGTCCCTTGATCGTGAAGACGCGGGCCACCGCCGCCCGGTCCCTGGCGACAGCCGCGAGGCCGTAGACGGTTTCGGTGGGCAGGCCCACGACCCCGCCTGCGCTGAGGGCTCGGGCGGCGCGCGCGACGGCACCCGGTTCGACGTGGCCGTCGCGCCACGCCGGGGTCACAAGGTCATCGGACATAGCCATCGATCGACCACATTGCTCCTGATCCGCGTGCAGTTGTCGTAGTCAATCGTCCCGATCGCCGGGTCCACCTGTGACGGCGGCCTCCCGGTGACCACCCAGATGCGGGGCGCGCGCTCGAGGTCGGCCACCAGCCAGTCCCGCAGCGCGGTGTCGGTGAAGTCCTTCTGCACCACGTGGACATCCGTGCCGTCCGGAAGGTTCCCCGGCAGGAGGAACGTGGACGGGTACTGCCCGTCGACCAGCACGACATCCCCGGCCTGGACCTCGGCGAAGGCCCCGGGTTGCACCGCGAACCAGGTCTCCCCGAAGGCGACCCGGCGTCCCTGTGCGGACTGGGTCAGCACCCCTGCGAGTACCACTGCGACCACTGCGACCCCCATCGCGACGCGGTCGCTGAGGACCAGGGTCAACGCCCACACCACCAGGACCCCGACGAGCATCTCTGCCGGGATGGCATAGCGCAGCACGCCGAAGACCGCCAGCCACACCACCGTCCCGATGGCGGCGAAGGTGATGACCGCGACCGCGGGGCGGGTGATGCCCCGATACCCGATGGCCGCGAGCACGAGGATCACCCCGAGTGCGAGCCAGCGGGGATCGCGCACCGCAAGGTCGAGTACCCGGGCTGTTCCCGTGGCCATGTCCCAGGGCCACCGCAGCCATTCCTGCGTCCCCGACACTCCGTACCGCTCATCGGTCAGTGACTCGGCCGGGAACCAGCGACTTCCGAAGATCGTGTTCCAGAAGGGGAACACCGGGCTGTCATAGGTGCGCCACAGGTGCCATGCCCACCATGCGCCGGTGACCGCCCACCCCACGACCGCACCCAGCACCCACAGTCCGAGGCGTGCAAGGCGCTGGTGGCTGATCGCGAGCAGTGCCGCCATTGCGGCGATGGCGAAGGGGGCGCTGGTGTACTTCAGGCCCACCGAGGCCCCCGCCAGAACGCCGGCCCACAGGGCCGGCCACAGCCCGCCGCGCAGGATCAGTAGCAGGCCACCGAGCAGCATGGTGGCAAGCCAGACATCGCTGTAACTGGTGCCGACCTCGCTGCGGAAGCCGGCGCCCACCATCGCGGCCGCCGCGGCCGCTGTGCTGAGGGCGAGCAGCCAGCCCCCGGACGCCGGAATGATCCGGGCGGCGATCCGGCGTGCGACGACGGCGGCGGTGCCGGCGATGGCCCCGAGTGCCGCCTGTGCGACGACCGGCGGAAGGGAGGTGACCAACAGATAGAAGGGCACCTGTGGCAGTGGGTTCTGGAACCGGCCCCCGTAGAGGTCGGGGTCGGTGAAACCGCCGTGGAGCAACTGCCATGGGTACCAGTAGTGGTACTGGAGTTGGTCCCAGTTCGCATCCTGACCCAGCAGTGCCGCCACGAGTGCGCAGACCGCGACCAAGCAGAGGTCGACGACCACGGTCCAACGGCGCACGCCGCCCATTGTGGCGTGCGGACGACACGCGGCTAGGAGCGGTACACGTAGACCGTGGTGCCGATCGGTGAGGACTGGTAGATCTCCCGGGCATCCCGGTAGACGCGGACGTTCACGCAGCCCAGCGACGCGCCGTTGTAGCCGTCACGGTGGAAGCCGGGGGAGTAGTGCACCGCCTGGCCGCCGCTGAAGAACAGGGAGTAGGGCATCGGCGTGCCCGCGAGGTCGCTGATGAGGTAGCGGATCTTGGAGAAGACGCGGAACTTCCCGTTGCGGGTGGGGGTCTGCTCCGCGCCGAAGCGCACATCGGTGACCAGCTGCTGCTTGCCGTCCTTCATCATCCGCAGCACCAGTTGGGTCTTGTCGATGCACAACACCCGACCGTCCTTGCACGCCGCGGGCAACTTGCCGTTCCCGTAGAGCTTCTTCAACTTCAGTGCGGGACCTTTGGTGACGTTGCCTGTGGGCCAGTAGCCGAACTTGTCCTGGAAGGACTTGTAGGCCCTGACGGTCTTCTTGTCGAACACCCCGGTCGTGGGCGCCGGCTTGCCGACGCCGTTGAGCTGTTCCTGGATCCGCTCCACCGAACGACCCTGCATCCCGGGACGGATCTTGGCCTTGCCCTTGTAGACGTCCTGCAACGGCGGGGCCTTCTTGACCTCCTCCTCGGCGACCGGGGTCGGCGTCGGAGTCGGAGCAGGGGTCTCCTCCACAGGGAACAGGAAGACGGCTGCGGCAAGGGCATCGATCACCCTTCCAGTGTCACCCGAGCGCGGCGGCGGATCAACACCGCCTTCGGATGAGTCGTGAGCCTAGGCTGTGACGCGTGTCAGCAGACGCCGAGGAGCCGGTCGACCCGGATGTGGTGGCCGCTGATCTGCCGTCGCGCAGGATCTGGGACATCGTCGCGGTGGTCGCCCTCGGGGGTGCTCTCGGCGGCGCGGCCCGGGAGGCGGTGAATCTCGCCTTGGCCGGGCACCTTTTCCCGTGGGCGACGTTGACCGTCAACGTCATCGGATCGCTGCTCATCGGTGTGCTCATGGTCTACGTGGTCAACCATCCCGAGCATCGGTACGTGCGCCCGTTCCTGGGTGTCGGGGTACTGGGCGGCTTCACGACCTTCTCGGCCTATGCCGTGGAGACCCGCGGACTGCTCGTCGCCGGCGAGGTCCCCCTGGCGTTGCTGTACATCTTCGGCAGCCTGCTGCTGGCGTTCCTGGCGACTTGGACGGGGCTCCGCCTGGGTCGCTTCGTGATCGGTGACGACCTATGAGTCTCCTGCTGGTCGCGCTCGGCGCCGCTGTGGGCGCGGCGGCCCGCTGGCTGGTCGACCGGTCCGTGCAGTCGCGGCACACGAGCGTCTTCCCGTGGGGGACGTTCGTGGTCAACGTCGTCGGGTCGCTGCTGCTGGGCGTGCTGCTGGGCGCACGCTCGGCACCCGATCTCGTGCTCGTGCTGGGCACGGGCTTCTGCGGCGGATTCACCACGTTCAGCACGTTCAGTTTCGAGACCGTCGTGCTGGCCGGCGAGGGGCGCGCCGCCGTCGCGCGCGGCTACGTCCTGGCGAGCCTGGCCGCGGGTCTGGGTGCCGCCTATCTCGGCTGGTGGCTGGGGAGCGTGATCCCCTAGCCCGGGTGGCGCTCCCGGGGCTCCGGTGAGAGGACTCACCGATGTGCTCCCGCTCAGCCCATCCGTCCGATGATCAGGTCGGCCACCAGTCCTGTCCACCCCGTCTGGTGGCTGGCGCCGAGCCCGGCACCGTTGTCGCCGTGGAAGTACTCGTAGAAGTACGGGGCGAAGTTCCAGCGCGGGTCGGTCTGGAACTTCTCGGTGTCTCCGAACACCGGACGGCGTCCGGCGTCGTCGGGCAGGAAGATGCTGATCAGTCGTCGCCGCAACTCCTCGGCGACCTCCCGCATGTTGGCCATCTCGCCGCTGCCGGTCGGGCACTCGACCTGGAACGAGTCGCCGAGGTACATGTAGTAGCGCTCGAGGGCCTCGATGACCAAGTGGTTGATCGGGAACCACACCGGCCCGCGCCAGTTGGAGTTCCCCCCGTACATCGGGGTCGCGGACTCCGCGGGCTCGTAGTCGACCGAGAAGGACTCGCCGTCGATCGCCACGCTGAAGGGCGCCGCCTTGTGGCGCTTGGACAGGCTGCGCAGCCCGTGCGGGGACAGGAACGAGTCCTCGCTGAGGACCTCCAGCATCACCCGGCGCAGGCGCTCGGGGTCGAGCACGGTCAGCAGCAACTTGTGCTGTTCGGGGGAGCGGTAGACGAAGCCCGCGCGCCCGGAATCGATCGTGTCCAGCCCGCGTCGCCGCAGGAAGTCCGCGAACCGCTCGTACAGGCGGGCGTTGCGCTCGAGGGCCTTGTCCGTCTCGATCCAGGCCGCCGCGAGGATCGGGATCAACCCGACGATGGAACGCACGCGCAGGGCTTCCTTCGTGCCGTCCGGGCGCAGCAACTGGTCGTAGAAGAATCCCTCCTGCCAGTCCCACATCCCACTGGCCGCCATCCCGTCGCTGATGGACGCGAAGTGCTCGGCGAACTTCAGAGCCATCGAGTCGTAGACCGGATCGTGTTCGGCCAGACGCAGCGCGATACGCAACATGCTCAGGCAGTAGAAGGCCATCCACGCCGTACCGTCGGCCTGCTCGAGGCCGCAGCCCTTCGGCAGTTGCGAGCGGTTGATCGGGCCGACGTTGTCGAGCCCGAGGAAGCCGCCCTGGAAGACGTTGTTGCCCTCGGAGTCCACGCGGTTGACCCACCACGTGAAGTTCATCAGCAACTTCTGGAACACCTCCTGCAGGAAGGCGTAATCCTTGGTGCCGTCGATCTCGAAGACCCGCAGCGCGGCCCAGGCATGGACGGGCGGGTTGATGTCGGCGAAGTTCCACTCGTAGGCGGGCAGCGCGCCGTTGGGGTGCATGTACCACTCCCGGCACATGAGCAGGAGTTGGTACTTCGCGTAGGAGGGGTCGACGTGGGTGAACACCACGGTGTGGAAGGCGAGGTCCCAGGCCGCGAACCAGGGGTACTCCCAGGCGTCCGGCATCGAGATCACGTCGTAGGCGTCGACGTGCTGCCATGTGTGGTTGCGGCGTTCATCCGGTGGAGGGGGCGGCGGTTGATTGGGATCGCCGGACAGCCAGCGCTGGATGTCGTAGCGGTAGAACTGCTTGCTCCAGATCATCCCCGCGAAGGCCGACCGCATCGCGATCAACTCCGGCCCCGGGCAGTTGTCCGGTGCGAGATCGCCGTAGAACTCGTCGGCCTCGGCCTCCCGCGTCGCGAACAGGTCGTCGAAGTCTTCGCCGAGGGCCTCCGCGTTGCGCTTGTTCTCCGGCGATTTCCACAGGCGCAGACGGATCTCCCGGGTCTGGCCCGCAGGCACGGTGAGCCGGTACCACCATGCGCCTTTCGTCCCGCGGTTCTCCGGGTTGATGCTGGGGTCCCCGAGGCGCACGTGGCGGTCGATCCCGTCCTTGGGGTAGGCCGTGATGTTCTCCGCGTTGAACAGCAGTTCCTCGTTGGTCTCGTTGTTGCACAGGACCGGTGTGGGCGCGCTGCCGTCGGGCAGTGTCCCGGGGTCGAGGTGGTAGGTGCCCGAGCGCCAGTGGGTCGCCAGCAGCGCACCGGAGTCCACCCGCATCTCCGGCACAGGGTGACCGCGACCCCAGCCCCAGGTGTTGCGGAACCACATGGTCGGCAGTACGTCGATCGTGGCCTCGTCCGGACCGGCGTTGGTGACGGTGATCCGGATGCTGATGTCCGTCGGGGTGGCCTTGGCGTAGTCGACATCCACGACCCAGAAGCGGTCCTCGTCGAACACGCCGGTGTCGATGAGTTCGTATTCCGGCTGTGTGCGGTCCCGTTCGGCGTTGGTCTTGATGAGGTCCTCGTACGGGAACGCGGCCTGCGGGTAGTGGTAGCGCCAGCGCAGCCATGCGTGCGACGGCAACGCGTCCCGGTACCAGTAGTACTCCTTGACGTCCTCGCCGTGGTTTCCCTGCGACCCGTCGAGGCCGAAGAGGCGCTCCTTGATGATCCGGTCCTTGCCGTTCCACAGTGCGATCGCGAAGCACGTGTCCTGCAGCAGATCGGACAGGCCCGCGAGGCCGTCCTCGCTCCACCGGAATGTCCGGGCGTGGGCGTGGTCGAAGGGGAAGTACTTCCACGCATCGCCATCGGCGGAGTAGTCCTCGCGGACCGTGCCCCATGCACGTTCGGACAGGTACGGCCCCCACTGGTACCACGGGCCGGCCTGTTCGGGTCCGCCGGCCATCCCGCCGGCCTGCTTCATGCGCTCGTACTCGCTCACCGTCGC
>WBZV01000716.1_pt1 | contig 17706 bp, 16 predicted proteins | sample 5204221 | NCBI WGS metagenome assembly WBZV01 (sample SAMN12344360, study PRJNA552823) | activated sludge metagenome | biome: Activated sludge suspended growth; feature: Nitrification reactor; material: Wastewater; isolation source: activated sludge from nitrification reactor of wastewater...
ACTCTGATACTCTTTCATCGTGAATCCTCGTCTCTTGGTCGAGACTCCAGATTCACAACGACCGCCGTATAGGTCAAACCTCGGTGAGTCCCCCGGCAGAGCCGGGGGCTTACCTTATTGAGTTAACTCCTCCAGTCGGTCCACTGCCACGAGGGGCAACACGGCGCGTCGACGAGGACGCGCAACCGGCGGCGGTTCGGGTGTAGGGATAGCGTCCGGCACGGTGTCCGGCGCGGACGCCGAAGGCGCGGCGCTCAAGGCAACGGCCGTCCGTTGGCGCGTCGCCGATGGTTCGCCCGGCTGTGCAAGAAAGCCCGCATCGTCGAAATCCCGCTCGTCCGTTTCGATTTGCGAAGCCTCCACGCCAGCCGGTGGATCGCGTCGCGTCTGGTCGGCGATGATCGCCTCCACGGCCGCCTCGATTTCTGCGGAAGACGCAGCGGGCGCAGGGGATTCAGTGGTCGGCGTACCGACGGCAGGTGCGGGATCGCCGGCGGCGGTCGGTTCCTCCTGCACGGCTTCCTTGACCGCTGCCGGCTCAACCGGCTGCGCCGCTCCGGCGGCGGTGGCGTGGCCCGCGAAGGCCCGGAACTGAGCGGGAAACGCGGCATCCAGTTCGGCGTGCCACTGCAAATAGCCATCGATCAGGCGGTGGGCAAAGGTTTGTTCTGTCCCAGTGGTAGCGCCTTCCGACGTCGCCTCTGCAGTTTGCTCCCACTCGGCCAGCAGGGCTGGCAGGGCCAGCCCTTGCCACGGTTCCAAGGGGGTCGCCACGATGCTTGCAACCGCCGCGCGCACGCTCTCCGGCGTCAGGGCTGCTGGCGGGTTCGACGCGTCGGTGGCACCCAGGGCGATGAAGCGATTGATGCGATACGCAGCGGCCCGGAACACCCCCGCAAAGAACAGATTCGCGCGGACGATGGTCGTCCCGCGCAGGACGTGCGCCTCGCCGGTATGTTGAGCGCGCAGATCGAGCGGATCGATACGGGCGCGGCGCTCGTAGACGGCATTCGGCGCGCTGCGGTAGAACCCGGCCAGTAAAGCGTTGTCGCTTTGGGTCAACCCACTGCTTTGAACGGCGAGCGCCTGGCCGCCCAACTTCTCGAACAGATCCATTGTGTCCTTGGGGTCTTCGACGAACATGCCAACCTTGGTGAGGGTGTTCGCGACGATGGCGGCGGCTTCCTCCTGCGATTCCTTGCCGAAACTTTGCAGATCCTGCCCGCCGAAACAAATCGAAAACCCGAGGCTGCGAGCCTGGGCGGGCACCACCGCGAATCCCCGGACTGCGTAGTAGCCATACTCATCGAACACTCCCAGGTACGGTGCGGGGGCGGCGACCGGCCGGCGGTCGATCACCTCAAGATGGCTGCCCTCCAAACGCGCGCCGAGGCCGATAGCGAGCATGGTTTTCAGCGCCCCGACGAGCAGCTTGCCGAGACTGGCTAATTCATCGGGGCTTTTTTCCAGCGCGGGCAGCATCACCACTAAAATCCGGCGCTGTAAGATGATGTCGGTCAGATCGATTTCGCCCTCTCCCACCCGGAAAATGTGGCCGTAGACGTCGGCCAGTTGCCCGAACAGCCGGCTGAACTGGTTTTGCAGATAACCGTGTTGCAGGTAGGTTTGGGGATCGGGTTGCGGCGGATACGCCCGCGCGCCAATCATGGCCGGGGTCAGGGTTTGCCGCTGTTGCGCCAGCAGGTGGGCCGGATCTTGGAAACCCGGCACCGATTCGAGATACGTCCGCAACGACTCCAGCGCCGGCCCCGGCAAGGCGAACCCCTCGACCTGGTCGCGGGCGCGCAAGTAGAGATCGATCAAGTTATCCAAGGGCAGATAGGCCCGCAGCGCGCCGACATCGAGGGTAAACGGACGATTCTGTTCGTCGTGCCCACGATCCCGCATCGCCACCAGCGCCCGCACGTAGGCGGTTAGCAGACCGATGGCCTTGTCTTTCCAGGTGGCTGAGTCGCCGCCCGCCTCCGCCATTTGCGCGATCAACAACTGGGTGATGGCGTCCGTCGAGCCGTACAAAAATGGGTTGAAGGTGTTGGACAGCCGTGCCGCGCCCGGTATGCCAAGATCGACATCGGCGGAACCGGTTAGGTAGTTGAGCACATAGACGTCGTCCTCCCGCCCGCAGGCCCGGGCCATCGCCTGGACCTTGGTCCAGAGACTCGCGTCGCCCTTGCCGTCGACATAGGTGAATCCCGATCCCCAGAGCAGTGTATTGGCCGCGAGGCTGGTCATAGCTTCCGTCTTGCCGGCGCCGGTCCCCCCCAGGACCAGCAGATGCGTCCGGAGGTCGTCGTCCGTCAGATACAGCTCCTCGTTCGTGGTCCGGTCGTTGCCGAGAAACAGCAAGCCGCGCGCCGCTCGTGGCATTCGCGTACCCGGTTCCCGCTCGTGCGGATCGAGACCCCGATAGGTGGCAGGCAGTTTGAAGGGCAGCACGGGCCGCAAGCGCCAGGCCCAGAATCCGATGGCGAGTCCACCGAGGGCACTGAGATCCACTAGGGCGGGAACGCACCACGCGATGCCCGCCAACACGAAACAGGCAATGCCCAGCCCGTTCGGATCGCGGCCAGCCGCCGCCAGCCGCTGCCCTAGCGTCCGGGAATCCCGCTGCGCCGTGTGTGCACTGACGGCCTGGTCGAGATCGATGCCGTAAAGCGGGTGCTTTTTCATGAGGGCCGCTTGGCGGGCTACTCGGGCGCCGGCGCGGCGGCGGGCACGCTCTGCAGACGCTCCACCGGATCGTCCACAAAGGCAGGACCGTCGTCGGGCGGTGCGGCGGTCGGGGCCGGGGTGGACATGGCGTTGGAGGCCGGGTCTGCCGCACCGACCGGCGGCGTCCCGGGGGGATCGATCGGTTGCATGCGATCCGGCCAGGGGCCGGCCGGCCAGGGCGGCCGTTCCACTGGCACGAAGAACAAAAACCACACCAGAAACAGCACGCCGCTGCCGAGCACGGCGCGGCCCAGCAAACGGCGCCAGTGCCATTCGCCGACGCCGGTGAGGCGGTGCAACTGGTGTCGGGCATGCCGCTGGGCCGGATACCGCGCGAGGAGGGTGGCATGGCTGTCTGTCGTCGCGAGAATCCCGTAACCACCATCCGGCAAGGGCTCAACGCTTAGCTCGATTTTTTGCGTGGTCGAAACAGGCCAGAGCGTCAGACGGTCCGCATGGAGACGGACCACGGCACCGGAAACGAGGGACAGATGGGGAAGCGCGGAACGACGCGTAACAACGAACATGGATCAGGTCTCCCTTCAGTCAGGGGGTGGATCGGTTTCGGGTGTAAGATCGGTTTTAGACGTGGGCTCGGGGGGTGCGAGCATGAGGACCTCACGCCACAGCCCGTCGAGCGCGCGGTCCACCGCCGGCGCGGGCCGCGCGAACCCGGCGGCGCGCTCGGCGTGGTAATGGGCGATAGCGCCCGCCGCCTCGACAAACGGTAACCGCCGTCCGAGCGAACTCAGGGCGTACCACAACGGTCGATCCATACCCTTCAACCAATTGAACAGCGCCGGCGGCAACACACCGCCTGTGCGGGCAGCGGCCAGCAATCGCAACAAGACTGTCGCCGTATAGGCGTGGCCGGCCAGCAACGGCGTCAGCGCCTCGTCCCGCAACACCGGTTCGGTCTCGTGCATGACCTGGGCGAAGGCTGCCGCTGGAGGGCAATAATCTCCGGCGGGGTGGTCGGCCGCCGCCCGCGCCAGCGTCGCCCACAGCGCGAAGGCGCGACGTTTGAGTCGCTCGGCCTCGGCCGTCGGCGCGGTTAGGGCCACGACCCGCAACGCCAGGAGGCCCGCCAGCGCACGGGCGTGCACGGGCGCCTCGCGCCACGGTGGTCCCAGTTGCACGGCGAACACCGCCTCGGCGCGCGCCTCGCGCAAGCTCCAGCCCGCGTCGCTTGCTTCCAGGAGATCGTGGCGGCGCAAGAACGCCTCACTCGACAGCGCCATTCCCCACATTGGATGATCGAGCGGCAAATTGAGGTTGCCGCGCCGCAAGGCGTGCAAGGCGAACGGCCAGGGGTCTTTCATCGACTCGGCCAAGCGCCGCAAATCGAAGCGGCGGCGGAAACGGCCCGCCGGATGCCACCACAGCAGCGCGCCCCCCAGTCCGGCCAATCCCGCCGCGAGGGGCCATCGCAGATACCGACCGACCCCTTCCAGACCGAAGACGAAGGTGTCGAAGGTGATCCGGTCCGGCGCTGTCAAGGCGCCCTGCAACGCGGCAGCCAGCTCGGCGATCAGGGCGCCGTGAACGCCGAACCGTTGCAGTAGCGCCAGTTCGGCCAGTTTGAGCCGGAACCCCCAACCAACAAGCACCTCGCTCCACAGCCACCAGACCGCCACGGGCGCCAAGATCGCCAAGGCCAACAGCCAGAGGCCGTCCAACGGATCGCGCGGACCGTGCTCCATCGACGACGCCTCGTGGATCAGGTCGAGGGCGCAGAACCAGCGCCCCCCGCGCACGGTTGTTGGAACGCCTGGCGGAGGAGGTGTGCCAAGTCGTGTAACAGCCGTTCGGCGCACTCGACCAGCGCCGGACGATCCGTCGGCGGCGGCACGGCGAAACAGGCGGCGCGCAACCGGTGTTGTTGTTCGGGGGTGGGCGACCACCCTGTACCCTCGGCCATCGACGTTTGCGTGGTCTGCGTCCACACCGTTTGCACCCGCTCGAAAGCTGCCTGGGCGCGCGCGTGCCACAAGGCCACGTCGGGATCAGCCGCGAGTTGGCGCTCGAAGCGCACGCGCAAGGGGTGGTGCGGCGCCCTGCTCAGGTCCCGGAGGACCGTGGACCGCTGACCGTCGGCGCTCTGTTGCGCCTGACGGTCCACCGCCTGCCAAAACGCCACCAACCGAGGATGCTGTTGCACGCGGTGACTGGCCGCCTCGAAGGCAGTCAGCGCCTGTTCGGCGCGTGCCGCGGCCTGTGTCGCTCGTTGTGCGCGGGCTTGAGCAGCCACGCCGGTCCATCGTTGCCAGAACCGCCCCGGTGCGGGGTTCGGATCGTCGGATGCGGTCGCAGCGGCGACGGACCGTTCCCGTACCCGGTCGAATCCGGATTTGAAGCCGGCGACGGCGCCGCCGAACAACCCGCCGGCCACCTGGCCCAACGCTCGACCAACGCTGTGACCGATCGTGGGTTCACCCAGCCCAGATGGGTGGGCGGCCAACGGCGGCGCGGGTAGAGACGGTGCCACGCCGTCGCCAGCCCGTGCCGGCACCTCGGTCGCCGCCGTCGTGGTGGTGGCGGGCCGTGGATCGGCAGCCGCGGACGGCGGGTCGTTCCGCGCAGCAGCCTCGCTGAGGCGGGTTTTCAGCGCGGCGCAGCGTAGATATCCCTCCACGGCGTCCGGTTGCGCGGCTAGGGCCTCGATGAGCGCCGGCGGCAGACCCTGACCGGCCTGTACCGCCGCGTGGGCGATCGCCCGGTAGCGGGTGACCCTATCGGCGGACGACCTCGAAACGGCGGCCATTCGCCGTAACCAATAATGGGCCGTGTCGGCGGCCAGGCTACCTCCGTCGATATCCGCCACTTTACGGATGTGGAGCCAATCGATCACCGCGCGATAGGGCACGGTCGACGCGCCCGCCATCCCGAACAACCGGGCGTCGCCGTCGGACGGACGCAGATGGCCCGGCGCGTGTTCGAGGGCCTGCCGCCAGGCGGTTTGCGCCGCCTCCGGCGTCCGCCCGTTCAAGGCGCCCAATTGCGCGATCCAGTGGTCGAAATAAGCTGCCCTGGATGCGGAAGATGCGGACAGCAGTTCCTCGGGGGCGACGGGGCGCGTGGGGGATTCGGTGGCAACGGACGACGGGGCCGCGGGTGCGGTGGCAATGTCTTCGGTGTCCAGACGCTCGGCGGGCACGGCGCTGGCTGTCGCGTGTTGCGACAGCGCTTTCAGGTGATCGAAACCCATGAGGATGCTTCTCCGGTTCCAGGATTGGCACGGCCATCGTGATCGGATACACTTTATTTATTTAGAGTTTATAACACAATTTATAATACGGCAAAAACGCCCGCGAGGTTGCGATGATAATCAAAGCGATCCCGCCCGTACCGGATACCCACCGCGCCGACACCGGCGCGCCGTGGGAGGCCCGGCTGGGCCTGCTCGGCTGGCTGGCCCACGGGGTACCGGATACCCACCGCGCCGCCGGCGGGACCGTCATCGTGTTGGATCGCACCGTCGCCAACGGCTTTCAGATTGGTTTCTTCCCGCAAGTCGGCCCCTTCTTGGCCTACTCGCCGACCCTGTGGTGGTTTCCTCAGGTCTGGCGCACCGCTGCCGTCGGAGCAACGGGCATCGCCCTCCTCGCTGAGGACCCCGATCCGGTCGCACTGCTCTGGCCGAGCGACTGGCCCCAGGCACTCGAGGCGTTTGCCCGACTCTGCGCCGCATGGCACGCTGTCGCGCTGGCCCTTTACAGCGCGGCCTACGCGGCGGCCCTGGACGATCCGGCGAGCGGCCGCCGGATCGTCGCTTCCGAAACCGACCTCGATGGGTCGCACGTCATCCCGTTCAGTCCCTTGCCGGAGACCCCTTCATGGCTCAAAACGGTTTTGCAATCCCCGTTGCCGGTCTGATTCCCAACGATCCCGCCGTGGCGCCCTTGGCAACGCTGGCGCTCACCCCACGCCAACGACGAGAACTCGACGCCGCGCTCCGGCAGGCGCCCACCCCGCTGGTGGTGTTTCGCTGGCTGCGCGACGGTCTCCAAAACCGGCAGCCCCTCGCGCGGATTCTGGAAGACCTGCGGATCCGTTACGGTTTGCAGGTGGCGCGTCCGTTTGCCACGCCGCCGCCGATGTGGCCGCTCGCTGTCCGCGAACCGGTACCCCACGATACGGCCCGTGGGCAACCGTCTGCCGCACCACGGCCGACCCGGTGACGGGGCAACCTCTACAGATCGGCCACACCCACCTTTCGGATCAAGCGGCCGGCCTGATCCTTGTAAATCGCTGCCGGCACCGACGGCACCTTGAGCGCCTGGAACAGGGCCATATTGAGGCCCAGCGCCCGCTTCGCCGCTTCACTCGCATCGAGGCGTACCCGCCGCGTGCGCATCCAACCGGTCAGTGTTTCGGCACGCGGATCGGCTAGCAATCCACCGACGACACCGAGATTCGCTTGCGACGTCGTCAGCACGGCCACCGGCACCCACCGCACGCGCAGCGCGCCTGCGGTCACTTTTTTGCGCAGCGCCTCCCATTGTTGATGGCGGTAGGGGCAATCGGGATCGAAGAAGATGTACACCAACGGCGCACCGGCTCTCCCCTCTTCGATGACCGTGGCGTGACCGAGCTGATCCCACACCGTCGCACCCGGTGTCATCGCACCCAGCACCGTTGCACCCGACGGCGTCGCACCCGGCGTATTCGGCACCCGCCAGGTGAGATCGGTGTCCGCACGGCGCGGCGCGCCGGTCAGCCGGGCTAACCCCCGCGCGCGCCGTTCGCGCTCGGACCCATACAGTGGTGTCGGCCCCTCGGTATCGAGATAGAGCGCCCCCTCCGGCGCGTATACTCTGCCCCGGATCAAGAATCCTTCCTGCGTCGTCACGATAAAGGCTTGACGGCCTTCGGCGTCCGTTACGAGCCAGAAGCGTAGATCGTGGCCGAGCACGCCCCCCAATTGAACCGCTAATCCCGTCGCCCGGAGCTGCTCGATGACCGCCGGATCGGGGGTTGCCGGCGGGGCGGTGGCGGGTGATATCACCGGGGCGAGCGGACGCGTCGGTTCATTTCGATCGTCGGCCTGGAGGGGGTTCGTGACCAGGCCAATGGCCACTCCGGCGGCCAGCAGCCCTTTCAGCGCGTTCAAACGGCGTCGTTCCATCGGCTTGTTCCTCGCCAAGTTGGTTATCAGATGAATGCTCACCATCGGCGCTCCCAATAGGGCGCGAGGGCGCGAAGGTGGCCGTTCGCGAGGGCGCGGACCAGGAACGTGCCGGCCAATCGATAGGTCGATCGGGCATCGAGTCCGAAATAGCGGATCACCGTCAGGAAGATGATGGCGCCCAGCGCCAGCCCAAAGGTGGACCACCGGAGATGCACCCACCACAGCACCAGCGGCCAGACCGCATAGCTCTCGACCCCCCACACCATCGTTGGCAGGGCGGTGTGACGCCACGGCGCTTGTTGGACCGCAAACGCGTCATCGGCCATTGGTTGCGCCGGTCTCGGGATGGGTGGCCGCCACATCGCCGAGCGGATCGAGCTGCGTGCCGACCTCGCGGTAGTGGTGCAATTCGGCGTCCGACAGGCGCCCCGCGGCGTGGAGGGCCTGCAAATCCACGGTCAGCGGACGGCCCTTTTGCCGGACCAGATCGCGCGCCACCCGCGCGATCTGGCGAAAGGGTGCATCCGCCAGGCGATCTTTCTCCGCTTGGGTAAAGTGCAAATACTCCCGCACAGGGGCGCGCTGGCCGTCGAGGGTCCGCACTAGACGCTGGGTCACGATCAGTCGCAACGATTCCAGCAAGCCCGCCATGCGGCCCTCGCGTTCCGAGACCGGAAACGGCTCCACCAAACGGGTCAGGGTTTCCGGAACGTTGTTGGTATGCGCCGTGGTATAGACCAGATGGCCGGTTTGTGCCGCCAGAACCATGGCATCGATGGTTTCCGCATCCCGCGACTCGCCCACCAAAATGACCATTGGCTTGCGTCGGAGGCTGTTGCGGACACCCACCGCGAAACTTTTGAGGTGAACCCCGATTTCGTGTTGGGCGATGAGTGCATGCGAGCGGTGCACAGAGTCATAGACGAACTCGATCGGCGATTCGTAGGCAATAATCTTGCGGTGCGAGTCGGGTTGTTCCAGCAGATGGCGGATGATCGCGCCGAGTAGCGTGGTCTTGCCGGATCCGGTCGGCCCCGTGACGATCACCAGACCCTGCTCGAACGCCAGATGCGCGCACAAATCCGCTGGTAGATCCAAATGGTCCAGGGTCGGCGGTGTGGTCGGGATCGTCCGAATCGTGATCTCCAACCCCCACTCGCGGGCGGCACGGGCTGCGGTCATGTTGACGCGATACCGCGCCAAATCCTGGCGGCCGCGCCGAATTTCATATGAGCAATCGATGTCGTAGCCTTGGGCCAGTTGGCTCGGTGCGTTGTCGCCGTAGATCGCCTGTGCGCACTGGTAGGCTTCAGCGGCGGTCCAGCGCCGGCGCGTGATCGGACGCAGCCGGCCGAACCGTTCGACGAACACGAAATTCCCCGCCTGGATCGTGACGTCCGAGACTTGGTGGTCGGTAGCCCAGAGCAGCAGGTGATCGAACCCGACGGGATCGAAAGCCGGTGGCTCGGGAAGTCCGGTGTTCAGGAAGCCTACAAGGTCGGGGTCGTCGGATACTTCGTGTTGTTGGAGGTCGATCAGCGTTGCCATCCGGCCTGGCCCTCCCACGGCGAGGCCAGCACCGGCGGCGGGGTGGCGGCGGGCGGCGGGGTCGATGCCAAGATATGAAAGTGGACCGTTGGGGCGTGTTTCGGCGGCGGATACGGCCGGGTCGGATACGGTTTCCAGCGTTGGTTTTTCGTTTGGAAATGAGTGTCTTCGGCGATGGTCAACAGCCGGTCGTTCACACGCATCACTTTCCGGTCGGTCGTGATGCCGCGTTGCCGTTCGGTCAGCCGGGGCGGGGTCACCATTCCTTTGGCCAGCAGCTCGCGGTAAAGCGCCATCCCGATCAAATCCCGCACTAGCCGGTTCAGTTGCATGGTAAAAGTCTGATCGGCCTGTTGTATGCCCCGCGTCCAGCCTTGCTCGACGTACCGCTCCCAATAGGCGACCTCCGCCGCTTTATGGCGATCCGGCAACAGCGTCTCGTCGGGCGGGGCCGGATGCTTGGCGCGCACGTAGAGGTAGGTGCGCCAGTCGGGTGGCGCGACCGCCAGCTTGGCCGGAGCGACGATCTCGTAGACGGCATCGGCAAATTGCAGTTGCGCGTCGTGGTGCTTGCGTACCGTGTCGCGTCCGGTCTGGATCACCGGCGGCAGCACGTTGTGCGCGAGCATCAACGGCGCAAACGGGAAATTCCGGTCAAGTTGCCCGGCCTCTTCGTCCAGCAGCCGGTTGATGTCCCGCATGCGGGCGTATAGGCCCGCCCGTGCCCCATAGGCCAAGGCAGCCTCTTTCAACGCTTCGGCGCGAATCGGATGAATCGCGTCGTCTTGCAGGGAACGGCCGCTTTTAATGTCGTCCAGCCGCAGTTCGCCCTGGTCGTAATACAGGGCGCCAAGTGACGGTTTCGGGTCGATCATGGCCGGCGCGCCAAGACCGACCCGGACACCACCGCCCAGGTTCAACGCCACCGCCACCACGACCACCAGCGGTGTCAATCGCGTTCGATGCACTGCCGGTGGATTGACGTGCTTAGAAACGGACGGCATCGGCGACCTCCTTAGCCCCGCCGTCGGTCGCGAGCGGCCGACGCGGGACGGCGGTTGTCGTAGAGAATTTCTACCAGGCGGCGACTTGGATCGACTACCAATTGGCACCGCCAACTGGCCTGGTAGCCCGCGTCCGCCAACAACTCGCCGAGGGCGCGGTCCTCCGCCTGGACATTGATGGGTGTCAGGACGCTCGATCGGCCGTAGGTCTTAACTGCGTAACCCGCCACTTGGGCCAGTTGATAAACGAACGGTTTCAGATCGCCTTGATAGTCCACCGCAACGCGGGTCCGCAGTTCCGGTGGTGCAGCGTCGGCGGTGACGAAGGTTTGGGCATGGAGGCGGTGCGCGGCTTGCTCGACCACGGCCAATTGGGTGAGCGCCTCGGCGATTTGGGCGCCGGCGTCGGCCAATTGCTGGCGATGGCTGGGATCGACCGGTGGCGTGGCGTGCGGCGACATGGCGCAAGCGGACAACCACAGGGGCAGGACGATGAAGAGTGTTTTCTTCTCCATGGGAGATTCCTCAAACATGGATGCTTATTTAATTGTATTATATTTTTATATAAAAAATATTTCGATATATTGAGCTAAATCGTCAATCGTGCCCCTCCTACATCGACGTTGTATCGGTAAAAGCAACCGCCGGTGGAGAATCGGCCAAGGACTGCGCGAGGGTGGCCACTTCCTCGGCTAGTTCCGCCAGCACGGCGTCGCGGTCGCGCGGCCCATCGCCGCTGTCCAGGCGGCGTTCCAGTTCGGCTTTGACACTACCGCCGGGATAGGCCCGCGCCAGGGCGGCCCGCGCCCGGCGCGGTCCGACGCGCCGGTAGAGCTGGGCGCGAACCCAGCAGTCCTCCGCCGTGGTGGACAGCGCCCACAATTCGATCGGGCCGGTGGTGAGATAGAGCAGTTGCGTGATGGTGCCGCGCCGGGTGCGGAACACCCCCAGGAATGGCGCGCCAGCGGCGGTGGGACCGGTCCCGTAGGTCCGCAGCGCGGCTAACGCGGACGCCGACAGCGAAAACTTATCGCGCACGGCCTTGGCCATCTCGTCCGAGGAATACTCCATGATGTGGATTGTGGTGGCGAGCTCGGCCATCTCGTCCGAAAAGTCACCTAGAATTTGGCTGGCTACGGCAGTATGGACATTGGCCTTGCGCCCCTCACGCATCCAGCGCACGATTTGCGCATCGATGGCGGCGATACCGCCGCAGCGGTGTTTCTCGTCCATGCAGAATTTGCGGGGATACGCTAACAAGCGCTCGTGCCGGTCGCGGTGATAGGCGCGGTAGCCTTCGGGTGCCAGGTCGGCGGTTTGGGCGTCCCAAAACAAATCGTGGCTCAGCACATGCATCGCCAGCAAATAGGCGATGGCGGTTTGTCGCTGACCAATAGGGGTCATGTCCCCGCAGAGCGCGGCCACATCCAAACCGACCACCCGCGCGTTCCCTAAATCGAACCGCGTCGGGTAGGCCAACATCGGCCATTCACGGGTCGCCGCCGAGATCGCGCGGCTAAACCATTGCACCGGAGATTCCGCAGTCGCCTCCAACCGCATCGAGGCTCCGTACAGATGGGTGACTTGCGGCTCCTGGGCCACGACGACGAGATCGCTGAGCAAAGGGACGGCATAACGTTGCGCCCGGATTGCGGCGGGGATGTCGCCCGCCGCGAATAGCGCATCCACCACGTCCCACCAGGTCGGCCGTTCCGGGAGGACAGTCCGGTGGCGTTCGAGCGCGGCGGCGACGGCGGCATCCTGGTTGACACCGTACCACTTGGGTGCCTGACCGTCGCTGTAATGCGCGTAAGCACGATCCAGCGCCAGGCCCGCCGTTTCCGCCAAGCCCTCCGGGGGCGCCGCCGCGCCGGGTGCCATCGCCAACACGCTGAGCAACGACACCAGAAAGGCGCGCTTTTGGGGCGGGGGGACGCGCAGACCTAAGGGGGTATCCAGCGGATTGATCGCCCACGCGGCCCGATTGTGCGGCGCATGAAATTGCGCCTCGAACTGCCGCGCGGTCGGTAAGGCATCCCGCACCAGCGCAATCAAGCCTTCCGAGGATGGCCCGATGTCGATGATACGGACGAACGGCAATTCCCGAAAACCGGGGCTCAAGATCAACGCCAGATTATTCAACGCCATCGCCACCGATTTACCGCTGCCGGGGCGGGCGAAATACAGCTCGTTCCAAGTCCCTTGCAGCGGCGAGCCCGGCTGGAACGGGAACAGGCGGCCATCGCGAGAGCGGTAGACCATCGCCCCAGCCGGCCACAGCGAAGCCGGCCGAAATAACGGCAAAGACCGCATCACCTCACGCAACGGCGCCGCATAGCGGGTGGCGATCTGGATCTGACTCAAACCCGGCACGGTCGAGACCCACGCGTGGATGGGATGACCGGTCCGCTCGCGCACGGTGCAACCCCCCCAGGATTGCACATGCGAGGCTAAATGCGCGGTCCGGGCACGCAGCGCTTCCCCGTGCGACTGGCCGAGCGGCGGCGATTCGTTCAGCGATACCCAAGTGGTCAACGCCATCTGCATCAAGACCCCGACCTGGCCTTCGTGGAGATGGCGGCGCAAGGCTTGCACCGCCGCATCGATCAAGCGGTTGGTGGCACTGGCGAAGTACAGCAAGCTCGCCCACCGATGGCGGGCGGCGAGCCACGCCTCGGCGCCCCCGCTCAAGCGGATCGCCAAGCGCCAGGGGAGCCGTTGGTGACGGACCCGGTCGAGCAGCCGCTCGAAACGTTGTACCTCGGTCAATTGCGGCAGATCGACGTAAAACGGCTGATACAACCGGTCCCCCACCCGCACCGTCCGATCATCCATGAGTTCCAGTCCGCGCGGGATCAATTGCCCGCCGAAGGCTGGAAACCAGCAGCCTGCGAGGTCGAGAATTCCATCCGCGCGCTCGCGGGGTGCAGGCAGATTCAGGCCCGGCAACAGCGGTTGCCAGTCCGCGGGCGTCCATTCCGGATCGATTTCCTGACGCAGATACCGGCACGCCGCCGCCACCGGCAGCGGCGCCAGCTCGAAACCAGCGGCCCGTAAATCGTTGACCAGCGTTTGCACCAGCGACCGGTGCGTGTCCGTCAAATACCGGTTGCACAAAAACGGCTGTTGATTGTCGCGCGCCAGCGCCAGCGGCACGGGTAACTGCTTCACCGCCCGGCGCCGCTCGCGGGCGGCCTGCCGCCGGGTGGCGCGCGGCAAGCCGGCCGGGGTCGTCCAGATCACGAGAGACACCGTCTCGGCACACGTGTAGGCCGGCAAATATCGAACCCGCTCGGCAAAGACATCCCCCAAATCGAGGCCGGTGCGCTGCGCGGTGCGGGCGCCCGGTGTCAACAAGGTCCGGACCTCGGCCGGTGTTTGCGCGGGATCGCTGGAAAACACGACATCCACCACATGCCCCGCCTGATGGGCCAGCGCGGAGCCAAGCAAGGACAACAATTGCTCGGTCAACCGCGATAGTTCCTCCTCGCCCACCACCCGCAGATGACCGCGTAAATGCAACACACTCATCAACCCGCCGGCCTTGGTAACAAAGCTCTCGTCGTCCTCGACGGTGGTCAAACTAGTCAACGCTTCGGTATCCAGGCCGAAGGTCTGAGCGAACAGGTGTCGAATCTCATCCCACCAACGGGTGTTCATGCGAGGCGTCCTTCCACGAGGAGAAAGGCTTTAAACCGCCAGCCGGCGACGGTGATTGAAAAACCGGGCTAAGGTAGGATCGGTCGGCTCCGGCAGGTAGCGGAGGCCGTCGAGTTCCGCCATGAGAACAGCGCGCTGGGCTGTCGGCAACGCCCGCAGGGTGTGCCGCAGCAACGCCGGGGATGCGGCCCACGGTAACGCGTGCCGAGTGAGGGCGGCCCGACGCTGGAAGCCATCGAGTATCTGGGCCTGCAAGCGCGCATCGACCGACCGAGGGACTGCGCCCGCCCGCACCTGGAGCCGGTGGACCGTCAACCGGATCATCAGCGCATTCAGGCGCCCTTGCGGCAGTTCGGGAATCACGGCCAACCGGACTCGCGCGGGTTCCCAGGGCGCAAGCGGGCCCAAGGCGCAGACCGGGCACAGCAGCGCTCCGTCCCCGAGCTGGCGTCGGTAGTCCGTCGCCAGGCTACCGCTCAAGCCGCAACCGGCACAGATCAGCGGCGATTCCGCTGCATCCACCGCCGACAGCGGCGGCGGTGCGTCCCCGAGCCACCCGGCGATCAGGGGTGTCACCGGCGTTAGTTCCCGATGACCGTGGTGCCACTCACCTGGTTTTTAGTGGCGTCCGTGCCGTAGAAACTATCACCGCCGGTCTTGAAGGTTTGCGGCAGATACAGCAACGCCACGCAGACCACCAACCAGCCGAAGGCATGGCTGATCGGATGCTGGTGGGGATTTTCGCGGCTGGCCTTGAATTTGTAAGCCGTCGCGGCCCCGGCCCCCATGCCGCCGACGTAGGACATCGACGAGACGGCCTTGCCGAGGTTTTCGCCTTGACTGGCGAGGTGCGCGCCCAATTCGCCGGCGGTTTTCGCCAACGCTGGTTCCAGCCAGAGGAGTAGCACGCCCGCCGCGACCGTACCGACGATGGCGAGCGGTTTCCAAGCGCCTGTGAACTTCATCGTGTGGGACCTCCGAATAGGTGGACATTCGATACCGGGAAATTCATAAATTTATTTAGAATAAATATCATTAATATTACTTCCACAATGGCTGTGAGGGGGTTGCGGGGAGGGTGCGTGTCTGCGGGAGACGGTATCGGCGTGGCGCGGCCGGTTTCAAGGACCGTGGGTAACGATGACGGTGTTCAGCAGTTTTTCCAGCCCGAAGCTCTGGGCGAAGCCTTGCAGAGTCGCGACGATATTCATGCAGAACGCCCCTCCGACGAGGTGGGCGAGCGCCTTGCCGCCGAGGCTGGGGTCGTAAACGCTGCGGCTGTGCGCCCGGTTGAGCAGGACTGCCCCGTATAAGAAGGCCCACAACCCGACCAGTTGGACGAAACCGATCACGGCATCCAGCGCAACCTTCCCTTGCGAACCGACCACCGTCCCGGCGGAGTAACGCAGGATCGTCGGCGAGCCGAACAGCGTCTCCTGACTCGACGACACCGCCGTCGGCAGATACAAGCAGGTCGCGCACAATGCCGCCCGGATCGCAATGCCGATCCCAGTGGCCTGGCCGTCGAAGCGCTGGCGGCGGTACGCCATCAGCACAGCCGAGACGCCAGCCCCCATGCCGACCAGGTACGCCACCATCGTTAGTAGCAGCGTCAAACCGGGAAAATTGGCCTTAAAGGCGTCCAAAAGGGTGACCGCCGTCGGCATGGTCGCTCTCCTACCAGGTTGCAATGATCTGTGTTATTTTGTTATAACAAAAAAAAGAACCGTTGACTAGACTCCCGTGCACCTCGTCATGACTGTCCAAACACCGTCATCGCTGGCTGTCCGTCTACTCTGGCTCGCGCCAGGGCTGCTCGTCGCAGGTCCATCGACCGGTGCGCCGCCGGTGGGTGGAACCGCCGGTCGTCACCCCACGGCGATAGCCACGCCGCGGCTACTGGAGACCTCCGCCGACCCCAGCACGACCGACCCCCCAACCGAACCGGATTACATAGAATGCACGGCAGACGCACCGATCCGACTCGCGCCGAACGCGTGCGTCAATCAAGCCACCGTGGACGCTATCGATCAGGGTTGGCACCTGGACGTCAACCCCGACGGCACCTACACCTGGACACCACCGCCCAGTTACAACCCCACCACGGGCCAATGGGGGAACTTCGACGGATCTACCCAGGCTTGCAACCCGACCATCGAGGTCAAGCTCAAGCAAGCCGCCCTGGCGGGTAGCCAAGTGACGCGGGCGATTTCAGACAAACAGATGCAGTATCCGCAGACCGACCCCATCGAGGTGGTCAATAACCCGCAAAAGGACGGCGCAGGCGGAGTTTGCACGATCGACGTTTTCGCGTTCGATCTCGGCCGCTTGCTAGGCAGCACCTACGAACAGATCAAGAACATGATTGACATGCTGAGCAATCTCTCGGTCGATTCCCTGTTCGGAGCGGCCTGCAAGGTGGTGAACTCGATCTTCGGCAACCTGCAGAATCAATTGCTGAGCGAGTTGCAAAGCCACATCCCGCTGACCGCCTTTCAGCAGTTCGTCAATTCGCTGACCGTTGGCTATATCGCGCCGCTGGCATCTTTTACCAGCTACGGTTCGACGGTACGGCCGACCACCGCGACCCTAGCCGGTATCGTGACGTCGAATCCCTTGCAGGTAAGCTACGTCCCTGACAAAGGCTATGTCTACTTGGCCGATCTCGGTTCGGGCAATCTGTTGGTGGTCACGATTTCGGAAACACCGCTGTCGCCGGCGGATACGGTCACCCCCACGCCATAAGGGCATCCGATGAGTCACGCTCCGCAACGGCCGCCTGCCTCGAACCTCGTCGCCCTGGTTGCGACTGGCGGCTGCGCGGAAGCGGTGGATTGGGAAGAGAGATGACGGGGTTATGGGCGGCCGGCCTCGACCGATTGGCTGCGACGGGCGCGGATGACCCGGCAAGGCGCTCCGGGCGTTGGAAGATTGCGCACGAACGACAATTGGCCGCTATAATGGAAAGAATGACTGGAGGCCCATCGGGGCGATCCGCACCGACAACGAGGTTTGACGACACCGAAACGAACAATCGCTGACCCCAAAACCGAGAAACCCCCGCGTTTCGAGCGCGAGGGTTCCAAGGGAGATGCTTGGGAGTGTCGGCCGAAGATCCGCTTAGGACGACAATCGGGAATAGAAACGAGCTATTTCTGATTATAGCGGACCGGCCGAGACTTTCAAGACCTCCCGAGAGGGTTATTTGCCTTCAACCCAGGGAAATTCCATGAACGTCCTGCTGTGTAACCCGCCATCGACTGCCCGACCGCCCGAGACGCTGGGGCGGCCCACTCGGCCGCGTTTTACTGTAGCGACTTAACCTACCGACCCATTGGGTTGAGCCCGACGCGATTTCCCCTTAGGGAGCGTTGGCCTAACCCCCCTGCGTCCCGGCCATGTCGCCCAGTTTCCCGGTTTCACCCCCGCCCGACGCGCCCGCGCCGGCGGATTCTTGCGGCCTGCCGTTTCCCGCCGCACCGCTTGGCCGGCGAGCGCTTCCTGTATCCTCCGGCAACCGGTGCGGCCACGACCCTTTTCGGCCGCGCTGGTTCGCGGCGCCATCGCACCACGCGGCCCACCCGAAGATTCTGATCAAGCTGCAAGAGGCGGTGCGGGCCTACTTTGCCG
>WBZV01000283.1_pt1 | contig 17594 bp, 11 predicted proteins | sample 5204221 | NCBI WGS metagenome assembly WBZV01 (sample SAMN12344360, study PRJNA552823) | activated sludge metagenome | biome: Activated sludge suspended growth; feature: Nitrification reactor; material: Wastewater; isolation source: activated sludge from nitrification reactor of wastewater...
TCAGCGCTTGAGGCGCGCCGACGACGACGGCGCGCCCGCGAGCCAGCCGCGCTCGGCGCCGCGCGCGAGCCACGCCGGCGCGCCCTTCTGGCCGGCGACGCTCAACCTGGGCAAGGGCAGCACCTGGCAGAACCGCCAGTTCCCGCGCACGGGCATGGTGGTGGCCCTGGAGCGCGATGGCAAGGGCCGCCTCTGGGTGGGCACGAGCCGCGGCGGCCTGGCCCGCGACGGGGCGGACCCGGATGCCTGGCGCTCGGACCTGGAGCCGGCAGGGCTCTTCGTCTTCCAGGGCGAAGGGATGGACGGCGAGAGCCCGACGGCCCTGCCGCAGATGAACGACAGCCTGGTGGCCAACGACATTTCGGTCATCGCCCCGGGCGAGGGCGACGAGGTCTGGATCGGCACGGAGGGCTGGGGCCTCATGCGCTACCGCGAGTCGGGCCTGCCGCCGACGCCCACGGCCACCTTCGCCCTCCCGTCCACGCCCACGGGCCTCCCGCCCACGGAGACGCCGACGCCAGGCCCCACGGCCACCGCCACGCCCACCGCGACGGCGGGCACGGGCACGCGCGAGCCGACGCCGACGGTGAGGGCGACGGGGACGGCGGGGGCGGGGGATGGGCGCGGGCGGGTGTGGCTGCCGCGGGTGCTGCAGACGAGGGTGCGGCGGTGAGGAGGGGGTAGGGGCTCCCGCCTGCAGGGAAAGAGCGGGCTCGTCTCGCGACTGGTTCGGGGGCGAGGGTACATGGTCCCGTGGGGATCGGGCGGGTTCTGTCGGGGCAGAGGGCGCCTAGGAGGTAGGGGCTCAGACCCTCAAGCTCGGCCATGCCAACAGGCGGCGGCCACGGCCTGGGCCCTGAGGCGCAGGGGACTTCGTCCAAGTATCAGGCCTACCTGGCTAAAGATTCAGGCCGACTTGACCAAGGATTCAGGCTGACTTGGTCGGACATTCAGGCCGACTTGGCTGAAGATTCAGGCCGACTTGGTCGGACATTCAGGCTGACTTGGCTGGAGATTCAGGCTGACTTCGATCAGGTCTCAGGCTTGCCTGGCCAAAAGATCACGCAAACTGCGTCCCTACCGCCACCCTCCAGCGCACTTGCAGTATCTGATACGGCGGCTGCTCAAGGTGGAGTTCCCCATGGTAGCCGTTGCCGTCCCAGTCGAGCATGACTCCCAGTCACTGATATGGCCAATGACCATCTACAGTCAGACCGTGCTGCGCAGCGGCAGCTTGGGTTGGCCAACCCCTTCGCGGCGACTGAGAAGACGCCTCACCCCAGGACGTGACTGATTCCGGTGTTGCGCGATCCTGATTTCCAGTTATCATCGGGAGGAGCTTGGGAGTCGCGGAACGACGCGTGATAGGGGGTGGCCATCATGACCATGTCAGGGCAAGCTTCAGTTCGTTGGGCACCGGTCTGGACCCACTCGCAGCCATGTCCCTCCCGTACGGGCAATTCAGGCTCAGCAGTGGGCTCCGTTGTTCTACCTTCTGACTGTCGCCCCACGTCAGCCAGGGTGGTGGTCGTCCGCCGCCCGGACGAATGGGAGTTCTCATGAGTGAAGGTGCCACTGCACCGGTCGCGTTTCTCTTTACGTGGAATCCGCGCAAATGGGCTTGGGAGGATCTGGCTGGCGATGCAAAGCTGGTGGAACGGGACGGCAAGGTTGCCGGCGACTGGAGCTGTGGTAGGACCGAGCGGATCCAGCCTGGCGACCGACTCTTCCTGCTGAAGCAGGGGAGCGACCTACCTCGCGGCCTGTTGGGCTCCGGCCATGTGACGTCAGACGTATACATGAGCGAACACTGGAGTGGCGAGGGCCGGCAGACACGCTACGTGAACATCGAATTCGATGTCCTACTGGACCCGCAGCGCCACGAGCTTCTGGAACGCCGCCAGCTGGATCAGCCGCCGCTGGACAAGGTTCACTGGAACACTCAGTCGTCGGGCATCCGAATACCAAGCGAAGTTCTACCCTTGCTGGAGGCTCGCTGGCAGGCGCATCTCCAAGCCATCGGCTACCGCAAGGTTGCTGCCGGCAAGCCGGACCGTAATAGTGCTGCCGGCGCCAGGGCCGTACTCGAGCGCATTCTTCCCGATGCGGTGGTTCGCCAGGCGGTGCTGGGCGCCTTTGCCGATGCCATGGAACATGTCCACCAGACAGCTCCACGCCTTTGGAGCGTGACCTTGCACCATGATCGCTGCCGCCTGGTCGTGGGCCGTGGTTTGGGCTGCACGATCCATGTAGGCTCATTGTGGATGCAGTTGGCGCGAGATGGGTTGACGGCGCGTGACAAGGCGACCTTGGACCGCAGCCCGGAATGGCAGTGGTCGCAGTCGGATGAGGGCTTGAAGAACGGCCAACTGGTCCACGGACTTTACCGCGCAGGCGATCCGGAGTCGGTCATCTGGCCGATCGTCTTCCGGCAAAACAACCGCGCCATGGACTGGCTGCTGCAGCATTCCACCGTGGTCCATGCCGCCAGCGTCCCCGCTTACTCACCCGGCGTCATCGCCTACCTCAGCGAGGAACTCCGGCGCCCGCTGCCGACGCCCGCGTGGGTGACCGGCCGCGCTGACGTCGTCTGAGCCCCGGACAACACACCGTTTCACGATCCGCCGTTCTCAATGCTACCGGACTGGACCTCAGACATGATCCCTACCCAACCCGTCCACTACGACGCGCCCGACCCCGCCGCCCTGGCGCGCCTGCGTGAGTACTTTCTTGCTGATCTGCCTGACTTCAGTTCTTTCGACGAGCGCAGCGGCCACTACTGGGATGAGGAACGCGCGTACAAAGAGCTGCTGGGGGACCTGTACCGCGCTCGCCTGCGCCCCCTCCTTGATGACGAGGAACGGGGTGCGGCCAGCGCCCACCGGCTGGTCGGCGCAATCCGCAAGGTGCTCACCACGCGTCTGAGCGATCGTTACGGCCCACAGAACCTGCTCAACTGGCGGCTCTTCGACTTCCTCTCGCGCATGTCGGAAGACGAGACCCTCCTCCTTGCCGGCGCGTTCCGCGACCTGCTGCGCGGTCCGGGGGAGAGCCCTGAGCGGGTGGAGCGCTTCAACGCGGTGTTCGCCCCCCTCGTGGCCCCGGCCGGACCCGCGGTCACGCGCAGCTTCCCCAGCCTGTTCCTGATGCTGGAGCGCCCTGATGAAGACATCTATGTGCGCACGGAGCTGTTCGAAAGCGCCCATCGTCGGCTCTACGGCGCGCCCTTGTTCAGCAACAAGCCCCTAGACGCCGCCGAATACGCGGCCATCCGAGCCATGGCCGTGGCCTTGCGGACGGCGCTGGCCGACTGGGGCTGGCGCCCCGCGGACATGATCGACGTCCAGGGCTTCCTCTGGTGCGCCCAGGAACCGGCGGCTACGGAGGCGCCAGCACAGAAGGCGTCCGCAGGTGGTCGCGCTGCAGCCCCTGGCGTCCCCAGCTCTGCCTTCGACCGCCTGCTGGCCAGCCTGGCGGCAGGAGGCCTGTACTTCTCGCCGGAAGCGGTGGCCAACTACCTGCTGGCGCTGCAGGCCAAGCGCTTCGTGATCCTCACCGGCATCTCCGGTACAGGCAAGACCAAGTTGGCCAAGACGGTTGCCGGGCATTACGGCCATGTGGACACGGTTGCGGAACCGCTGCCGCTACCTGAGGATGCGACGCTGATCACCGTGCGGCCCTACATGTTGAAGCACGCGACCATGGTGATTCCCGTCTCGGTCACCAGCGGCATGCGGCTGCCGCCGCTGGACCCGGCCACGAACGGCGCCCGGCTGAGGGTGCTGTATCCCGACGGGACCCTCGAACAATCGATCTGGCGCGATCCGACGCGCAATGTCACGGTGCTCAGCCAGTCCTCCCAGTTCCGCCGCTGGTTCGTCGACAACTTCCAGGCAGGTGACGCCTTCGTCCTGCGCGCCGTCACGGATCACGACAGCGATGCTGCCAGCACCCTGGAGTTCAGCCGCGTCAGGACCATGCAGCGGCAAAAGGCTTCGGAGCACCTCGAGATCGTCGCGGTGCGCCCCGACTGGACTGACAGCCGCGGCCTTCTGGGCTACCACAACCCCATCACGGGTACCTACGCCAGCACACCCTATCTGCGCCTGCTGCTGCGGGCCACGGAAGAAGTGCGGCGGGCGGAGGAGGAAGGACGGGAGCCCCGTCCTTACTTCGTGGTGCTGGATGAGATGAACCTGGCCCGTGTCGAGCATTACTTCTCGGACTTCCTCTCCTGCATGGAGTCCGGCGAAGACCTACACCTGCATGACAACCCGATGGTTGAATCGGGCGAGGCTGGCGATGAGGTTGCGGTGCCGATGCGTCTGGCCATCCCGAAGAACCTGTACTTCACGGGCACGGTGAACATCGACGAGACCACGTACATGTTCAGCCCGAAGATCCTGGACCGGGCCTTCACCATCGAGCTCAGCGAGGTAGACCTGGCCGCACTGGGGTCGGCGCGAGACGATGGCGCGATGCGAAGCGCGCCCGGAGCCCTGCACCTGGCGCGCCTGCCGGAGCAGCTGGCGCCCTTGCCGCCACCTAGCACGGACGACTGGCGTGAGTTCGGCATCCACGAAGGCGGGGCTTTGCGTGATCGCCTGCTGCGCCTGCAGGCGTGGCTGGCGGATCACGACCGGCACTTCGGCTACCGGGTGGCGGTGGAGACGGCGCGCTTCGTCAATCTGGCCCTGGCGCAGACCGCGCCGCACGCGGCGGCGGGCTGGGTGGCGCTTGATCTGGCCTTGTTGCAGAAGGTGCTGCCCAAGCTGCACGGCACCCAGCAGGAACTGGAAGAAGTGCTTGAGGGGCTCCTGGCCTTCGCCCGCGAGGAGCCGGCGCTGCCGCGCATGGAGGGCAAGTTGCGGCGGATGCTGGGGCGCCTGCAACGGCAGGGCTTCACCGCATTCATCGGCTGATGGCAGCGAACGTGGAGGCGGCTGGCCTGCAAGTGCCGGGCACCGGACTGCGGCTGCGTCCGCGCCAGGCCGGTGCGGCACCGGCGCGGCTGGATGGCCGGCGCGTCGTGCTCAGCGGGGAAGCACGCTGGCTGCTGGAGGGCCCGGCGCCGGAGCTTGGGGCAGCGGCCACTGCCCTGGAAGGCTTCTTCGAACGCCTGTCGCCCGAGCTGGCGGAGCTGTCCTTCGGCAACGCGGTGGGCTTGTTCGGGCTGGGCAAGGGCGACGCGGCCATCAAGGTGGTGTCGGGCAAGTGGGAAGGCCGCCACTTCGACGGCATGCTTGCCGACATCACCCGCGTTGCCGCGGCCCTGCCCTTCGCAGGAGCCGCGGGTGGCGCCCTGCCCTACGATCGCAGTCTGGCGGCGCGGGACGATGTGCTGTACCACGCCTTTGTCTACCTGCGCCACATCCTACTGGGCGACGGCGCCCCGGAAACTCGGCTGCTGCCGGCCTTGGACCTGATCCTGCGCGAGCCGCATCGGCGCTGGCGCCGGACGACGGCCGCGGTGCCGGTGGAGGAGGCGCGCTGGGTGGACCCTGCCGGTCTGGAGCGGCTGGTGCAGGGCCGCGAACCGCTCTTGGCGGTGGGATCCCTGAACATGCCACTGGCCCGGGCCCTGGGCGGGCAGGTGCCGCGGCGGGTGGAGGAGTTGCGGGTACAGAGCACGGTGGACACGCCGGAGAACCGCTTCGTGAAGGCCTTTCTGGACCAGGCCGATGGGGTGGTGCAGCGGATGCGTCGGGCGGCGATGGTGCCGACCGAGGGCGGCCGGCCATTCCGCCGGCGCGTGCTGGAGGACTGCGACGCGATGGCCAAGGTCCTGGCGCGCCCGAGGCGCGAAGGCCGCTGGCTATGGGATGAGGTGGGCAGGATGACCTACCTGCCTGCTGCTTCCACGGTGTTGCAGCTGCGGCGCGGCTACCGCGAGGTGCTGGGGCACTTTGTCCGCCTGCGCATGGCCACCCGCCTGCCGTTGACGCCAAACGAAGCGCGCCAGCTGCTGGAGATCAAGGACATCGCCCTGCTCTACGAGCTGTGGACCTACTTCATGGTGTTGGAGGCCTTGGCGCGGCGGCTAGGCCCTCCTGTCCAGGCGCTGACGTTGAAGCAGGACAGCGCCTGGGGCCACGATCTGCGCGAAGGGCTACAGGTGCGATGGCCCGGCGGCCTGTGCCTGTCCTACAATTTGGGGTTCTCCCGCGGGGCGAGGAACGCGGCACGCCTGTCCTACTCGGTGCCGCTGCGGCCGGACATCGTCGTGACGGTGCCGGATGGCCCGGGCAAGGGGCTGCACCTCTTGGACGCAAAGTTCCGGCTTCAGCGGGTGGTGGACCTGATGGGGGTGGACTCGGGCCCGAGGGACACGGGCTCCGCGGAGGCGCGAGCAGACGACATGGGCGCTGGTGGCGTTGCCGCCGATAGCGAAGAGGAGCTGCTGGCCATCGACGAGCGGCGGGGCAGCTTCAAGCGGGCGGACCTGTACAAGATGCACACCTACCGCGACGCGATCCACGGCGCGCGATCAGTGTGGGCCCTGTACCCGGGCGATGAGGCGCGCTTCTTTCCGACCCAGGGGCATGGCGATGAGACGGCGGCCGGAGTGGCATTGGCCGCACCTGTGGGGGGGCGGTGGGAGCTGCCGGCATCGGCGGCTGTGATGGATGGGGTAGGCGCTCTACCACTTGTGCCCGGCGAAGGGGGCTGCGTGTGGGTGGATCGGTGGGTGGGGGTGCTGTTGGGCTAGGGTGACCTATCTTGCTCCCCTCCCGAAGTGGGCCACCGACCGTAGCCCCTGGCCCAGCTCCTGTGCCTCGGCCGGCTTCGCCAGCGCCTCCACCTCCGTCGCCGGGCCCCATTGACCCGCTCTTGCCCCCCTGCTATTTTCCCCCAGCATGGCTCGCTCCTGGTGTTTGGTTGTTGGCCAAACTCCAAGATGCCGGGGCGAGCCACGCCTCTCAACCCCTCAACCCTACCCCAGCCAACCAGGCTTCACGCCCAGGGTGGGCGAACTTGAGAAAGTGGCCCTTATACCGATCAGCGAACGGCCATGCATCCGCGGGGTCGCTGGGAGGGGCAGGGGAGGGAGATGTGTCTACCTATGGGGCCCCCAACACCTTCAGGAGGATTGGCAGATGACTTATAGACAGCCAGAGAACCGGTGGTGGCTTGCGTTTCTGGCGATCTGTATGCCGGTGTGCATGTTCGTGAGTGCATGCTCGCGGGAGAAACCAGTATTGGGTGAGGACGAACCAGGCAGTGTGGGTGAGCCGATTGCCTACACCGTGTACTCCTCAGGTATTGCTGATTTGGGACGCACCACAGAGTACGTAAAGAGTATGTATACGAGCCGCGATCCTAACGTTGACTTTGTGAGCTTGACTGCGAAATATATGTCAGCAAAGGAGTATGAAGAGCATGTGGTTACCGATTTGGTAGCCGATGGCCATACCTACGAGAACTACACAGGTGCGACCGATGCAGAGAAAGTCGTGATAGTTGTTGGATTCAAGACACACACACGAGTCGAACTCCTCGGGGTTCATCGTCTATCACCTAATGACGAGGCTGCGAGTAGTCCAGATGGCTATATATCGCCAACAGACGGGATGATGGGTGTGATTCATGCCCTAGATGCGCACAATCTAACGAGCCACGGAGCTGTGATGTACACGTCTGACACCTCGCCGGATTACCTGGAACAATTGATCTCGTATCAGCCCGCCCCAATCACAACACCCACTTCGCCTGTTCTGATCGTTCCTACTGCTACTCCCTAGTGGCGTAAGCTATGTGGGCGTCGAGCATGATAGATGTAAAGTCCCCCCGGTCTGGTGGACGGTTGAGAGTTAGGGGGCTCATGCCGAGGCCTTGGCTGCATGAGCCCCAATTCCTCAACTGTCCACCAAACCGGGAGGACTCCAGGTAGCGGCAGTTTGTCTCTGTTCGAACTCGACGGTCGACGATGATGCCGCGCGTACCCTCATTGCATGTGCCTGGCGCGCCAGTGGCCGAAGTGGAAGAAGCTGATGTGGGAGCTTGCGTGGCTTCCGGCCCACGAAAGGGCCCCTGAATCCCTGAATCACGTGGTTCAAGGCTGCCAGACCGCACAGGCCAGCAACGACCACGCCGGCCATGAGTCCGGTTCGTGGCCCGAACCGATTGACGATCCAGGTCACCCTCGAAGACCTATCCACGTTCCCCGGTGACGAGCCCCGGTCGACCGTATCGCCTTCCTGCAGAGACAAGGTCCACCCCAATTGCAGTGGGGTGTCTGCCGCTACAACGGAATATTCCCATGCTTCTTCGGCGGGTTCTCATCCCGCTTGTTCTGCAGCATCTCCAGCGCCGAGATCAGCCGCGGCCGGGTGTCCCGCGGCTCGATCACGTCGTCGACGTAGCCCCAGCTTGCCGCCACGAAGGGGTTGGCGAACCTGTCGCGGTACTCCGCCACCAGCTCCGCCTTGCGGGCCGCCGGGTCCTCCGCTTCCGTCAGCTCGCGGCGGAAGACGATGTTCACCGCCCCGTCCGGCCCCATGACCGCGATCTCCGCCGTCGGCCAGGCCAGGTTGATGTCGCCGCGGATATGCTTGCTGCTCATCACGTCGTAAGCGCCGCCGTAGGCCTTGCGGGTGATCACCGTCAGCTTGGGCACCGTTGCCTCGCAGTAGGCGTAGAGCAGCTTGGCCCCGTTGCGGATGATGCCCCCGTGCTCCTGGACCAGGCCCGGCATGAAGCCCGGCACGTCCTCGAAGGTGACGATGGGGATGTTGAAGCAGTCGCAGAAGCGGACGAAGCGCGCCCCCTTGATCGACGCATCGTTGTCCAGGACGCCTGCCAGGACCATCGGCTGCTGGGCCACGATGCCCACCGAGCGCCCGTTCAGGCGGCCGAAGCCCACCATCAGGTTCTGCGCGTACAGTTCGTGCACCTCGAAGAAGACGCCGTCGTCCAGGACGCGGCGCAGCACCTCGCGCATGTCGTAGGGCTGGTTGGGGTTGTCCGGCACGATGTCGTCCAGGGCCCGGTCCGTGCGCAGCGGGTCGTCCTCGCAGGGCAGGGTGGGCGGGTCGTCCATGTTGTTCTGCGGCAGGTAGCCCAGGAGGGTGCGCAAGACCGCCAGGGCCTCGCCCTCGCTCCTGGTGGCGAAGTGGGCCACGCCGCTCTTCGCCGCGTGCACCCCTGCGCCGCCCAGCTCGTCGAAGGTCAGGTCCTCGTGGGTCACCGTCTTCACCACGTCCGGGCCCGTGACGAACATGTGCGAGGTGCCGTGCACCATCACGATGAAGTCCGTGATCGCCGGCGAGTAGACCGCGCCGCCGGCGCAGGGCCCCAGGATGGCCGAGAGCTGCGGGATGACCCCCGAGGCCAGGGTGTTCTGCAGGAAGATGTCCGCGTAGCCTCCCAGGGAGACCACGCCCTCCTGGATGCGCGCCCCGCCCGAGTCGTTCAGGCCGATCACCGGGGCCCCGTTCTTCATCGCCATCTGCAACAGGGCCACGATCTTGTCCGCGTGGGCCCGGCCCAAAGAGCCGCCCAGCACCGTGAAGTCCTGCGAGTAGACATAGACCAGGCGGCCGTTGATCGTCCCGTAGCCCGTGACCACGCCGTCGCCCAGGAAGGTCTGGCGGTCCATGCCGAACTCGCGGCTGCGGTGGGTCACGAACATCCCCAGCTCGTGGAAGCTGTTGGCGTCCAGGAGCAGGTCCAGGCGCTCGCGCGCCGTCAGCTTGCCCCGCTCGTGCTGCCGGGCCACCCGCTCCGCGCCGCCGCCCGCCTTCGCCTCTTCACGCAGCGCCCTCAGGCGCCGCACCGCCGGCCTGCTCTGCTCCTCGCTCATGAGGCCGCCCCTCAGCCCTTCCCCAGCACGTGCCGGGCGATGACGATGCGCTGGATCTCCGAGGTGCCCTCGTAGATCTCCGTGATGCGGGCGTCGCGGAAGTAGCGCTCCACCGGCAGCTCCTTGGAGTAGCCCATGCCGCCGTGCACCTGGATGGCCTTGTCGGTGACGAAGTTGGCCGTCTCCGAGGCGTAGAGCTTGGCCATCGCCGCTTCCTTCGAGTAGCGCTCGCCCGCGTCCGCCTTGGCCGCCGCGCGGAAGATCAGCAGGCGCGATGCCTGGATGCGCATCGCCATGTCCGCCAGCATGAACTGGATCGCCTGGTGCTCGGCGATGGGCTTGCCGAAGGCCGTGCGCAGCCTGGCGTAGTCCACCGAGGCCTCGAAGGCCGCCTGGGCGATGCCCAGGGCCTGGCTGGCGATGCCGATGCGCCCCTTGTCCAGGATGCTCATCGCGAACTTGAAGCCCCCGCCCTCGTCGCCCAGGCGGTTGGCCACCGGGACCGGCGCGTTGTCGAAGCCCAGCTCGCAGGTGGCCGAGGCGCGGATGCCCAGCTTCGGCTCCTTCTTGCCGCGGCTGAAGCCCGGCGTGTTCTCCGTGTCCACCACCAGGGCCATGGTCGCCTGGTGGCCGCCCTTGGGGTCCGTGGTGCAGAAGAGGGTGATATAGCGGGCCACCGGGCCCGAGGTCACCCAGCTCTTGCGGCCGTTGACGATGTACTGGTCCCCGTCCCGTACGGCCACCGTACGCATCGCGGCCGCATCCGAGCCCGACTGCGGCTCGGTGAGCGAGTAGGCCCCGATGGCCTGGCCCGAGGCCAGGGGCGTGAGGAAGCGCTGGCGCTGCTCCTCCGTGCCGAACTTCTCCAGGCCGTAGTTCACCAGGGAGTTCTGCACCGACATGATGACCCCGTGGCTGGCACAGACCTTGCTGACCTCTTCCATGGCCAGCACGTAGGAGACCATGTCGGCGCCCACGCCACCGTAGTCCGGCGAGGTGGTGAGGCCGAGGAGGCCGATCTCGCCCATCTTCTTCACCGTCTCGTGCGGGAAGTCGCCGCTCTCGTCCAGGGCGGCGGCGATGGGGGCGATCTCTCCCTGGGCGAAGTCGCGCGCCAGGTCGCGGATCATCCGCTGTTCCTGGCTCAGCTCGAAGTCCATGGCGGGATGTCCTTCATTGGAGGTGCAGAGGGCCGAAGGCAGGTCTCCCGCGCCGCAGCCGCAAGACCCTCCCGCCGGGCCACGTCGCCGCCCCGCGGAGGCCCTGCCGGGCGCCCCATCCTGCTTGCCGTATCATAATGCCCCCACCCAGGAGGGTCAACCATGTCCCAGAGCCCCCCGCCGCCCCCCCACGAGCGGCCCAGCCGCCGGCTTCTGCGCCGTCAGGAGCAGCCCGCGGCCACGTCTTCCCGGCTGCCCGCCGTCCAGCATTGGCTGCATGCCCACGGGTTGAGCCTGGCCTTGGTCCTGGCGGCGATCCTGGTCTTCGGTGGCTTTCTCCTGCCCCGCTGGTACCTTCGGCACCACGAGGGCCGCGTCCTGCCCGGGGTCAGGGTGGCGGGCGTGGACCTCGGCGGGCTGGACGCCGCGGCGGCCCGGTCCGCGCTGGTCGAGGCCCTGCCCGTGTACCAGGGCCGGGTGGAGCTCTTCGACGAGGGCGATCCGCTCAACCTGGCCGATCAGCGCACCTGGGAGCGGGCGACCGCCGACCTGGGCCTGACCCTGGACCCCGGCCTCGCGGTCGACCTGGCCATGTCGGCGGGGCGGGATCCTGACCTGGGTTTCCTGAGCCGGGGCCTGCAGCCGCTGCGCCTGCGCTGGCGCGGCCTGGACCTGCTGGCCCCCATCGCCGTCGACGAAGAGCGGGCGCGAGCCACCCTGGAGGCCCTGGCCCCGGAGATGGCCGTGCCCCCGCGGGATGCGCGCATCGAGCGGCGGGGGACCAAGGTGCTCACCCTCCCGGCGGCCCCCGGCCGGGCCCTGGACCTGGAGGCCACCCTCGAAGCCCTCCGGACCTTTGCCGCTCGGCCCGTCGGCGCGCAGGTCCCACTGGTCTTCGCCCCCACCGGGGCCGCCGTCAGCGACGTGGAGGGCGTGGCCCAGGCCGAGCGGGTGCTGTTCGACGGCCCGGTCGAGCTGGTGGACCGCGCTGGCGGGAGCTTCTCGGTGGCCACCGACACCTTGAAGACCTGGTTCAGCATCGAGACCCTGCCCAACGAGGCGGGCTTCGACGCCCCGGCGGTGGTGGTCGATCGGGACGCCATCCTGGCCTGGCTGGCGGAGCTGGCGCCCGGCCTGGTGCGGCCGGTGCAGGAGCCCCGCTACGACCTGGCCCCGGCCACCGGCCTCTTCACGCTCAAGGCCGAGGGCCAGAGCGGCACCGAGCTGGACCTGGAGGCCTCCCTCGAGCGGGTGATCGAGGCGGCCTACAGCGAGCAGGGGCGGGGCGAGCTGGCCCTGCGCCTCACGCCCACCGTGGCCGGTGACGACCTGGCCTCGCAGCTCAACCGCCAGGTCTTCGAGGTGCGCCGCATGGCCGTGGGCTTCGGGGGCGCGCCGCCGGAGCTGGTGGCCAACCTGCTGGCAGGGATCGGGCGGCTCTCGGGCAGCCTGGTCATGCCCGGCCAGGAGTTCTCCTTCCTCGGCGCCTTGGGGCCGGTCTCCGAGGAGGCCGGCTTCGATCCTCGCGCCCTGCCCCCGGCCCAGGCCCTGGCGCAGGGTAGCGGCCTGCCGGCAAGCGGCTGGGCGCCGGACGGGGCTCTCATGGGGGGCATCGAACTGCTCAGCAGCCTCAGCTTCCGGCTGGTCTTCTGGCTGGGCCTGCCCATTACCGAACGCCGCGCCCCGCCCTGGCGCGTCGGTTGGCTGGAGCCGCCGGTGGGCATGGATGCCGCCGTGGGCCGGGGGGCCGCCGGCGAGGCCTTCGACCTGCGCTTCGTCAATGACAGCGCCCTGCCCCTGGTGCTGAGCTTCAGCCTGGACAGCGAGAAGCAGCTCCTGCTGGCGACGGCCTACGGCAGCCGCGCGGCCTTCGAGACGGTGGACCCGGGCTATGCCCCCGAGGCAGCGGGGGCCGACGAGGACGAAGCGGAAGGCTCGGCCCTCGTGGAGGACCCGTCGAGCGTGGACGACGCGCCCCCGCGCACCGTCAGCCTGCGTGGCCCGGTGGTGCGCGACCTGCTCCCCGCCGCCAGCGCCCTCGCCCTCCGTGACGATCGCCTGCCCCTGGGGGCCACCCTCCAGGTGTCCTGGGCGCGCGAGGGGGCCACCGTCCTGGTCGAGCGCCAGGTCACCGTGGGCGACCAGCCCCGCACGCCCGACGTCTTCCTCAGCAGCTACCTGCCGGCCCGGGACCTGCGGCTGGCGGGCACGGGGCGGCCGTGAGAGCTGCGGCCGGCGGCGCACTGTTCGAGGACGCAGGGCGCCCCGGGATCAAGCCCCCGCCACCTGCATCAGCGCGAGCAGGCGATCGCGATCCAACTGGTAGCAGGGACAGAGGCTGTACTCCTGGAAGCCCAGGGCCTCGTTGATGGCGATCATCGCGGCGTTGACGGCCGCGTTGTTGGTCTCGACGTACCGGGCCCCCGGCAGCTCCCGCAAGATGCGCTCGAGCATGGCCAGCTTGAGCAGCTTGCCCAGGCTGCGGCCCTGGAAGGCCTTGACCACGCCCGTGCCCCATTGCTGGATCAGGGCGGGGTGGCTGGGCTTGAAGCTGACGGAGCTGTAGCCGGCGCAGCGGCCGCTGGCGCGTTCCACCACCGCCAGGTTCCACATCTGCCGTCCACGCGCCGCCTGCAGCGCGGCGATCGCGTCCATCCGCGCGCGGTCGAAGCGCTCCGGCGCCTGGTCCAGGCCGTCGAGCGGCATCAGGCCCTCGATCTCGTCGGCGGCCTCCACGTAGGCCTCGGCGCTCATCTGCCCTGCGACGCTGTCGAAGTCCGCCATCGGGAAGAAGACCAGGTCGAAGTCCGGTTCCAGCAGGGCTCGGCGCCGGGCGAGTTCCGCGCTCACCGCGCCTGCGTCCAGGTCTGCCAGCCGCAGTCGCGAGCGACGGTCGACGATGGCCGGGCTCAGGCCCCAAGCCTCTTCGATCTGCCGCTGCAGCCCCGCGCCGACCGCCGTGCGCGTGGGGGAGATCGCAAAGCCGAGCTTGCGCAGGCGGCCGGCCTGCGCCTCGGCATCCCGGAGGGCCGCTACCAGCAGCCGCCGTGCCAGGCCGCGGCGGCGCCAGGCCGGCGCGACCACGATGTCCAGCCAGAGCACATCGGGGTTGTGGACCGGGTCGCGGGACCAGGCTGCGTGGCCCAGGAGCCGGTCGCCGCTCCAGGCCAGGAGGTAGCCGGCTTCCCAGGGCGGTCCCCAGCCCTGGCGCAGGAACTTGCCCAGGTCTTCAGCCTGCCGGGGCGGGTCGTCCTTGCCCAGCTCCTGGTCGAGGTCCAGGTGCTGGCGTACCAGGGCGGACAGGGCCGCGTCGGGCAGGTCCCGCTGGGCATGGGAACGGAAGGCGAGGTCTTGGGGCAGGGTGGACATGACGAGGCTCCGGGGGGGGCGGCGGGTTGCGCAATCCTAGCCAGGGCTCCCTGGCGGCGCCAAGTGCCGCCCCCGCCGGCCTCAGTTCCAGCCGCGGGCCGAGCGCCAGGCGGCCACCACCCGGATCTGCTCGTAGCTGGCCTTGCCGCCCAAGGCGTGGAAGATGGGGCCGAGCTGCCCCCCGCCATGCCGGGCCAAGGCCCCCTCGATGTCCTGGCGCAGCTCCTCCGGGACCCAGGCGGCCAGGCTGTCGGGTGCTTCCTGGGCCACGTAGTCGTGCAGGTAGCCCCAGACCGTGCTCTCGGCGCGGTCGACCGCCCGGGCCACCGCCGGCAGGTCCTGGCCCGCGGCGAAGGCGGCGAATGCCTGCTGCCGCACGGCCTGGGCGGCGGCGGAGCGGCGGTTGCCTGGCGCCGCCCGCGGCGCGTCGTGGGGATAGGGCCGGGGCTGGGGTCCGGCATCCAGGGCCAGGCCACGCTCGCTGCAGTAGCTGGCGATGCGCTCGACAAACGCGGGGCCAAGGTCGGCGGCCTTGCGCTCGCCCACGCCCTTGACGGCCCGGAAGCCGGCCGGTCCAGAGGGCCTCAGGCGGGCCAGCTCTCGCAGGGTGGCATCGCCGAAGATCAGGTAGGCGGGCAGCGAGCGCTCGCGCGCCAGGCGGCCGCGCAGGTCGCGCAGGGCTTCGTAGAGTCCGCTGTCGACGCCTTCCCAGGAGGCGGCTTCGGCCTGCGAAGGGCGGGAACGGGCGGCCGGCGGGGCCAGGAGCCGCGCCTCACGCCGGCCGCGCAGCAGCTCGGCGCCCTCCTCCGTGAGGGCGATGACCGGCCGCTCGCCCTCCGTCTGCTCCAGGAATCCCAGGTCGACCAGTTGGTAGACCAGCTGGGTCAGGAGGGGACGGGGCTGGTCTTTCAGCAGGCCGTAGACCGTGAGCTGGTCGTGGCGCCAGCGGCGGATGCCCTCCGTCTGGGCGCCGGCCAGGACCGCCACCACATGGCTGACCCCGAAGCGGCCGCCGGTGCGGGCCACCGCCGAGAGGATCTTCTGGGCCAGGACCGTGCCGTCCGGCAGGTAGCTCAGCTCGTCCAGGCAGACGTCGCAGGCGGCGCAGGGGGCCTTGCCGTAGGCCTCGCCGAAATGGCCGGCCAGGGAGTGGTGGCGGCAGAGCGGGCTGCTGCAGTAGCGCTGGATGGCCTTCAGCGCCGTGCGCTGGCCCTGCAGGGACTCGGCGCTCAACTCGCCCTCGGCCAGGCGCCTTTGCAGGATGCCGTCCCAGCGCAGGATGTCGGCAGCCGAGTACAGGAGGACGCAGTCGGCAGGCAGGCCGTCGCGGCCGGCGCGCCCCGTCTCCTGCTGGTAATGCTCGATGCTCTTGGGCGCGCTGGCGTGCAGCACCAGGCGGACGTCCGAGCGGTCGATGCCCATGCCGAAGGCGACCGTTGCCACCACCACGTCCAGGCGCTCGGCCAGGAAGGCGTCCTGCACCTCCTGGCGCAGGTGGCCGTCCATGCCGGCGTGGTAGGCGGCCGCCGAGACGTGCGCCTCCTGCAGCATGGCGGCGATGCTCTCGGTTTCGGCACGGGTCTGGCAGTAGACGATGGCCGCCTGGCGCGGCCGCGCCCGGAGCTGTTCCAGGATCTGCGCATCGCGGTTCAGGCGGGGGAGGACCCGGTAGCAGAGGTTGGGCCGGTCGAAGGGGCCGACGATGAGCGCCGGGTCCCTGAGCGCCAGCTGGGCCACGATGTCCTCGCGCACCTGGCGGGTGGCGGTGGCCGTGAAGGCGTGCATCGCCGCGCCGGGGTAGCGCTGGCGCAGCTCGGCGAGCTGACGGTACTCCGGCCGGAAGTCATGTCCCCACTGGCTGATGCAATGCGCTTCGTCGATGGCGAAGGCCCCCAGAGGCCCCCGGGCCAGGAGGTCCTGGAAGGCTGGGCTGAAGAGCCGCTCCGGAGCCACGAAGAGCAGGTGCAGGCCGCCGCTGAGGTAGGCCTGCTCAGCCGCCCGCTGGGTGGCCGCATCCTGCAGCCCGTGCAGAGCGGCGGCCGGGTAGCCGTTGGCCACCAGGCCGTCCACCTGGTCCTTCATCAAGGCGATGAGCGGGGAGACCACGATGTCGGTGCGTCCCGAGACCAACGGCGGCACCTGGTAGCAGAGCGACTTGCCCCCGCCGGTGGGCAGGACCACGAGGGAGTCCCGCCCCCCGATTCCGGCGCGTATGGCCTCCCACTGCAGGGGCCGCAGTTCGGCATGGCCCCAGACGCGTTGGACGGCGGCCTGGACATCCGCAAGGGTGGGGACGTCCGCCGGGCTCCCGGCCCCCGCCCGGGCGCGGGGTTCTGCCGCGGCCATGCCGCCGATCGAGAGGGTCATGGGCAGAGGATAGGGCGGCGGCGGGCGTCTGACAAGGCCCTCCGCGCCACCTTCGCGCCCTTCATGCGACAGCGGGAGGCGCCATCGTCCTACGCCCATGGGAGCAGCAAGGGCGGGTTCGGGCGAGGTCCCGACAGGGTGCGCTACTCCAAAAGTCGTAGCCGCTCCCGTAGGCGGTTGACAGCCCTTGCGGCCTGACCTAGACTGGCCGCAACCCCGCAGAAAGGAGGCACAAGCACATGATCTACTTCCCTGACCTTGGGCCCGTAGGCCCGCAGACCGGCTTGTGCCCGGAGACGCAGCGCTGACCAAGGCCTGATCGGCCCTACTCGCCAGCCTACGCCACGGGCACCCGCCAGGGTCCCGTGGCGTTTTTGCGTCCGGCGGCCGCCGTCCAAGGCGACCGCAGACCAGCGCGCAGAGCGCCACGGGACCCCCCGCGACGGGTCCGTGGCCGTCTTCCAGCCGCGCCGCGCCCGTCGACCGGTCCAGTCCACCCCCTTCGGTATCCGCCGTGCGCCGCTGCCGCGCCCGGCCACGCCGGCCGCCTTTCCGCGGCCCCAGCCGGACCTGCTCCGGCCCTCCGTCCTTGCCCGGCCGGTCCCCTGTCCGCCTTTGGCTCGACCGGGGCGCCGACCGGCGTCCACGCGACCCGGCTGATCCTTGAACCCGACCCTGCCAGGGGACCCTTGCACCGCCAGAGCCCGACCCGCCATGCGCGGGAATGAACCGGGCCGCGGCGGACCGACCGTTGAACCCCTCGACTGAACACCTCGACACCGTTGAACACAGGAGCCTGACATGACCCTCCAATCCAGTCTCGTCGCCACCTTCGTGCAGCTCAACGCGGGCAGCCCGCGCCACCCCGTCCTGCAGCCCGGCTCGATCCAAGCCGG
>WBZV01000103.1_pt3 | contig 17585 bp, 16 predicted proteins | sample 5204221 | NCBI WGS metagenome assembly WBZV01 (sample SAMN12344360, study PRJNA552823) | activated sludge metagenome | biome: Activated sludge suspended growth; feature: Nitrification reactor; material: Wastewater; isolation source: activated sludge from nitrification reactor of wastewater...
AGCAAAGAATAGAAGAAGCCATGCAATTGCATGAAAAGGCAAATGCCTATTGCTTCATAGCCCGATCAGTCAATTTTCCCGTACACCATGCACCGATTTGTACCATTTGAAAAAGGATATATTGATAATTACAATTCCTTTCTTACAGTTTGGCAAGAAAAGCTTCAAGATCATGCAAAATGTTTTCTTCCTGATGGTTTACTTTACGGTAGACTGAAGCTAAGGCATTGCAGGTATGCATAATTCTTTTTTTAACATCATCATCAAACAGAATCCTGTGTTCCAAAGCATAATCCTTGAATTCGGTCAAGGCATCCTTATAGGAAAATTGATTTTCTTCCAACCAATCAAATACGGCTTCAATTTCAAACGACAAATCCGTATTAAATTCGTCAACACCATCGTCAAGCGATTTCCACAGACCTATGACTTCCTTATGAAGGGCATCCAATTCCTTTTCCTCTATCTTCCCATCCACATCGGCTACTGCATAAAATAAATAGGCAAGTTTTTGATAAAATATTTCTGATCGGTTCATCATACAATTTATGCTTACTTTAAGTTGGTCATTCAACACCCCTGATCGATTGGAATTCTGTCCAAATTAAATGATCATTAGTTTACAAAAATAAGGTCTGTCGCGTAAAGGCTGTTCATAACGTTGCCTTTTAGTTTCAAAAATCCTAAGTTGACACTCTTCTGAATCTTTTACTATTCAAAATACACCCAATTTCAATTAAAAATAGGGTATAGCATCTGATTTGAACAGCTTAGAAAATTGAAATTCAAAAAATCGAATATTCCATTATTCTCTGGATGGTCAACAAAAAAAAATGGAGGGGATTCAATCCCCCCCATAGAACACAATATCAGCCTTTAATAATATTACCTATTCAGTAGCCGCCACCCCTTTTCTATAAACAGAATAAACGTAAACAGGAATGGATAGCGGTTCCAGATATTCCTCCAACAATGGATTTACATCTTCCCAATGAAGTCCCCCAACACCTGTTGCCAGACGTGGAATCGCCAGACTTTTAATATTCTCCTTTTCAATTTCGTGTACCAAATTTTTCAGGCAGTGTCTTAAGTTGATGGTTGAAGCTCGGCCAGGATGTCCGGTATTCCCCAACGGGGGTTCTTGCGTCAAAAGGTTAAATATTTTGTTATGTTCAACACCTTGCCATAACCACACATCTCCTGGTTTAGGATGGAATGTTTGACAATAGTGTCTAAAGTCCTTGTACATGGATGGAAAACGCTCCCTTAAACTCAAGGCCAAACCGCTGTCAAAATGATCCATCGGTGCAACACCATGAGCCATTGCAGCTGCTTTGGTCAACAAAATATCTCCTTCAACGTAGCGTAACATATCTTAATTATTACACCACAATTTTGGGGGTTTTCAGAAAGCATTTCATTGATGATTATCAGATCCTGAGCTGATATTCATCAGTGTTTTAAATTTATTTATGCAAAATAATATAAATCAATTATTTAAATAATATAAATAAATTTAATGTGTATTTAAAATACTGCAATTGCTTAAAAAATTAACAGTCCGATCCTCCATCCTTTGTAATCGTAATCTTTTGAATTTTTGAATAAAGGATTTAAATCATAATTGACCCCGAGGTGGAGGCTTCTGTAGCCTATCGATGCACTAATGCCATAATTGGTTTTTGTAAAGTCATAGTCTTTATCCAATTCCAATTTTGCTTCTTCCCCATCACTGGTTTGGTATTTCAGGATTTGCTGGTGACCCACATTAAATCCTACATAGGTCCCTATATTTATCGCGAATGATTTTTTGCGGTATTGAAATCCAAGAGGTATTCGCAAATAAGTTAAATCAATGGCAGACCGATCGAGTTTTTCTGTCGGTTTGGAAAACAAAGCTTTATCATTCGCAACAGATAATTTTTGAACATCCTTTTTTTGAACAAAGCACCGATTGTCTATGCCAATTCCATAATATATACTCATCGGGCTTTTAATCTTCCCGAGTTTGGTTTGTAATAAAATATCAAATTCTCCGAACCAATTGTATGAACTCCAGCTGTTGAATTCGGGATACTGTATCGAGGCATTTTTTGTTCCTTGTGAAAGGCCGTTCCAATACATCCCATAACGTATTTTAACTGACGTCCTTTTCCTGCTTCCGGAAAGTAAGCCCATTGGACTTTTTCCAGACTCCATTTCTGGCATCTGATCATCTTCGGGAACGGTGTCCCTTGCCGATGCTTCAATCAATGCATAATCCCATCGCTTAGCCACTGGGGCATCTGATCCTGCTTTAGTCCAATTGACGTTAGCAGCAAAAAACAATGTGCAACTTGCCATTTTTACAAAAATCATTTTCATATATTAGAGTTTAAAGTAAGAATTCCACTTTTTCCTGACTAACCATTAATGCCCTCCGCTGATTTGTCCGTCATAGTCAATACCTTGTTTCTTTAATACATTCCTCACAGCATATCCAAAGAATGCTAAATATCCAAAACAAAATACAGTAAGCCAATACGATTGGTGAATACCTACGGCTTCCAGGTCTGCCAGTTTGCCTTGAAGGGGTGGAATGATAGCACCTCCCAGGATCATCATGATTAAAAATGCAGCTCCCTGACTTTCATATTTTCCCAAACCGGCTATAGACAATGAAAAAATGCATGGCCACATCACCGAACAAAATAACCCTCCACTTAAAAAAGCATAGGTAGCTATTTTCCCTGAAGTCATTAAACCAATGCCCATAGCAAATATGGCCATTACGCTAAAAATAATCAAAGTAAAGGCGGGTTTATCCCCGCCAACAAAAAACACGAGTATGAGAATAGCGACGCAAACAATGTAACCATACAGTGGCTGCATGTCTTTACCGGCAATTTGATTGACCAACAACACGACAGCAAAAGCCAGCAACGGAACCAATATCATCGCAAGTTTTTTCTTCGCTCCTTCCAGTTTGAATACGGGAATTGCACCCGTCCACCTTCCAATCATCAAACTCCCCCAAAACATCGAAATAAACGGGGTAATGGCTGAAGTTTGCATGCTTCCAAATTCCTGACTTTTGAGCAATTCTCCCATATTGCTTTGAATGGTGACTTCCACACCCACATAAACAAATATGGCAAACATACCCAATCTAAGTTGAGGAAACTGAAGCGCACCCCAACCATGTTGGTCTTTTCGAGATCCAAAAGCAGCCGCCCATAACCCAGCAATTAAAATCAACAATGCACCAACCAACCACAACATTCTATTCCATTCAATTTGCTGCAATTCACCCTCACTCCACTGGGTTCTATAACTATTGAAAACAGGAATAAAACAAACTACCAGTCCTACTGTAATCATCAAAAGGGTTCTTACTGCTTTTGGTGCTTTTTCAAACTTATCCGCATGAATTCCTGCCGGAACCTTTTTGGAAAACTGAAACAACAATGCAGCCAGTAAAAATAAAAACCCAACGCCCATGTATAGGCCTGTTACTCGTCCTAAACTAAGGTTTGCAATCGACTGATCATCATAGTGGGTAGCTCCAAACAATGCAAGGGAAACAATAATGGGTCCGATAGCCGTACCAAACGAATTTATTCCGCCACCTAAATTGACACGATGGGAACCGGTAGAAGGATCTCCCAACATGATGGCGAAAGGATTTGCTGCAGTTTGCTGAAGTGAAAACCCAAGTGCCAAAATGAAAAATGAAACCAGAAAAAAATTGAAGCCATGATCTTTGCTTCCCGTCTGAACGCTCAATATCATGGCAATGGCCCCCAATAGGGAAAACAATAAACCATATACAATGCTTTTCTTATATCCCCAGGCCCCAACCATATCCTTTTCATTGGCGTTGCTGAATACAAACAAGAACAATGCACCCATGTAATATGCACCATAAAAAGCAAAGTCCACCAATTGACTTTGAAACTGATCCAGTTGGAAATAATTCTTACAAAACGGTATAAAGACACCGTTTCCGGATGCAATAAATCCCCAAAAAAAGAACACCGTAATGAGTGTACTCAATGCACCATAATTGGTGGGTTGTTTATTATCGTTCATAATTTATTTTATCACAACATGAAACCTAAGGGTGAACGCTCATTTTCATTTTAACACTGTCGATGATTTTTCCAACAGTTTGTATGGTTTTACTTTCCAATTTCGACGCTTTTTCCAGATAATATTTCTTTTTTTCTTCATCCTCCAAACCAGTTGAATTGATGTGGACGTTCAGACCAGCTCCTCGCACCGCCGTTTCAATACACAGTGCACCCACACCGGCATCACTGACGGAATTCGGATTTCCCTTTTCCACCATCTGCAGAATAAAATCCAGACAGGATGCAGCAACTTTCATCGTTTGATAAGGGACCTCAATCGCCTTTTTATTGGCTGATCGCAGTGCCTTTTTACGAGCCTTTTTTTCTTCTATGGTTTGCTTTGGCATGCGGAGTGCTTCCAAAATGGAATTGAAAGCACGAGTATCCTCATCCACCAAAAACAACAATTCATTTATTTTTTGTTGTGCCTGTTCGGCGATACCTGAAAAAAAATCAAGCTGATTTTCGTAACCTTTTTTGTGAGCCGTTAAGTTAGCGACCATGCATCCTAATGCAGCACCCAACGCACCAGCATAGGCAGAGACAGAGCCTCCTCCGGGAGCCGGGCTCTCCGAAGATGTTTCCCTGACGAATTTTTCTAAACTCATGGAAACCAACTCTTTATTATTTTCTTCCAACATGTATTCGATAATGCGTGTTTGCGGATCAAATGGCTGAAGGCTATTGAGACCCAACGATTGAACTGCAATATGGATAATTTCCTGCTCACTTACGCCTGTTGAGCGGTTTTGTTTTTGAAGAAAATACTTTCCAGCTTCAACCAAGGCCTTTTTGGGAATTAATCCTACCAGTTCAGATCCTGTCACCAACAATCCACGTTGTTCTGCTGATTTTCGGCAAGATTCAAAAGCCCGGTGCAAGCTGGTCAGATGCATATTGGTCAGATTCATGGACACCTGGGCCAATCCATATTCTTCAATAAACCAGCCAATGGCTTTTACGGAAGGACACATTCCGGCCAATCTTTTGGGTTCCCCTGACTCATCTTTGACGATCGCACCGGAAATTGGATCTTTAAGTGTTCTTCCATTTTCGCGAACGTCAAATGCCACTTCATTGGCTAACTTGACGGAAGAAGTATTGAGGTTGACGTTGTACGCAATCAAAAAATCCCTTGCGCCAATCACCGTTGCACCGCTTTTGGGATTGAACAATTTTGGACCAAAATCAGGAGACCATTCCTTCAACTTCATTTTTTCTTCCAGTCCTTCATATTCTCCGCTCCGAATGGTAGCCAGGTTTCTTCGATGTTCAGCGGTTGCCGCCGCTTCATATAAATAAACTGGAATGGCCAATTCCTGACCAACACGTTCAGCCAGTTGCCTGGCATAAAAAACAGTTTCTTCCAGCGTAATCCCCTGAACAGGTACCAAAGGGCATACATCCGTAGCTCCCATTCTCGGATGTTCACCCCGGTGATGGCGCATATCAATTTTTTCTGCTGCCACCCGGATGGCCTGAAATGCTGCTTCGACAACAGCTTCCGGCGAACCAGCAAAAGTCACTACGGTCCGGTGGGTGGATTTTCCCATATCGACATGCAATAACTTAACACCGCCCACTTTTGAAATTTCGTCCTGAATGGCCTGAATTACCATCGGATCTCTGCCTTCACTAAAATTGGGAACACACTCTATGATCTTTGAAATTTTCATCCGCTATATTTGTATTTAGATGCGAAAATAAACGCTCTTGATGAAATGAGATGGATCACAATCTGGACATTGTTATTAACCACATGGACAAATGGGGAATTGCGGGGTCAATCTGTTTCGATAAGTCCCGAAATTTTGATTAAAAATGACTTTTCCTATTTTTATTTTCCCCACCCAGACGGAAACATTTCATTGCTTAGGGATAAATCCTTTCGTCTAAGCTTATTAACCTTATATCAGGATTTTAATTGGAGTGTTGAAAAGAACTTAAATCTACGCGGTAAAAAATGGCGTATCATTGACATCTACGGCAAGGGTAATGACATCGATGTGTTCTATATCACACAAGAGGAATCGCAGTTGAAATTGATAAAATCACAATTCAACCAACAAGGAGAAGTGATTCAAGAATTGATTTTGCACGCGTCACCCTATGAAGAACATTACCGCAATTTTCAAACCCAGTTGTCACAAAATAAACAATGGATCTGTTTCCTTTTTGAAGATCAGCGTTCAGAAAAAACAGCCATGGTCTTAAACCGCAATGAAGATTCGGTGTATTGCTTTAAAAAACTGAGCAGCTGGTTGCAACTTAAATCGGAAATACCCATTAAACAATTTCTGATTACAGACGACGGTACCGTTTTTATTCATTCCCTGATCGAACAACAAGAAGGTAAAAAAACTAAACTAAGGGAAACCATCGTCAAGCTTCAATCCAATGCTGTAGAAACTTTGTCCCAGGTACTTCCCATCCAAGATTTAAACATTCTTCAATCCCAACTCCAATACGACAATATCAATAAAAAACTGCTTTACGCTGCTCTATTTTCGGATAAACAAGAACGCTATCCCGAAGGCTATTTGTTATTATGCTATAACCATACTTTTCAAATGGATTGGAAAAAGAAAACTCCATTCTCTTCAGAAATGTTGAGAAACTGGAAAGGTGAAACAAGTGTCAAATCCATTTTTCGAGATGGCGAACTCAAATTAAGGGATATTGTCATGAGCCAAAACGGATCTTCCCTATTGTTTTTTGAATATGCCCGCGAGATTAGCAGAAGACCCTATTTTTCTTCCATCGATGCTTCCAATAATCTCACCTCAAGGTGGTTTGACTATTACTTTGATGACCTCCTGGTTGCTCACTTTGATCACCAGGGAAATAGTCTTTGGGAACATATTTTACATAAGAGGCAATACTCCCAGGATGACGATGGGATTTTTAGTTCATTCTATATTTTTAAAAATCCCGCATTGTTAAGAATTGTGTTCAATGATGCGGTGAATTCCGAAGGGACCGTTTCAGAATATCTGCTTAAACCCAATGGAGATTTTATTCGAAAAAGCGTTTTGAATACCACTTACAAAAATCTCAATCTGCGATTTAGGGATGCAATGTCTATCCAGTCAGATGAAATGTTATTGCCAAGTGAATCCAATGGAAAACTAACGCTGGTAAAGATCCAGTTTAATTAAGGGTTATTTGATGAAACAATTGAGCTAATAAATATTATTTGTTAAGCTTTTTCCTTGATTCACTCGACATACTCTTTTTTACCTATCTTGTCAGCCATAAGTCTTTCTATAAAAGTTGTTACCAGGGATCAAGCATTGGTAATTGACCACTGGAAATAACATTTTTTTATCAAACGAGTCAATCATCCACTGATCTAAAAACAAAACCAATGAAACTGCTTTTTAATCTTGTAAAATTAATGGTGCTACTGGCCATTTTCTATCTCATTGCTGCCTTCCTTGGAAAATCAAGCTACCGGGTCGAAAGGTCAGCCATTATTGACGCTCCACAGAAACTTGTATACACTCAAATTTCGATTTTTAAAAATTGGCCCAACTGGTCACCCTGGATAGAAAAGGACCCAACGGTCAAGAATACTTTTGAAGGTCCCGATGGCGAACCGGGTTCTGTGATGAGCTGGGTTGGTGACAAAGATTTAAGTGGAACCGGAAGTCTTCGATTGGATCAAGGCAATCCACCCTTTGAAATGAGTTATGTATTACAATTTAAGGTTCCCTTTGAAATGGAATCCAAAGGCGGGTTTAATCTGACAGAAGAATCCGATGCGCAAACCAAAGTTGTATGGTATGATCAGGGTGATATTCCTTTCCTATTTCGCCCAATGATGATGTTTATGGACATGGATAAGCAGATTGGTCCAGACTTTGACCGCGGCTTATTCAAAATTGATTCCGTTTGTGAACACTTGTTCCTCCAAATGAAAAAAGTCATGGAGCAGGACACGGCACAACAGATGCTATCTCCGGCGTTATAAAGCCAATTTGTGATGGTTGTTTTTCATGCATTCCCTCAAATTATGCATTGACCAGCATGCATTGGGGTAAATTTTCTTAATAAAAACTTAAGTTTCTTCATAAGAAACCCCAGGCGCATTCAGATGTGCCGGGAGAGTGTTTATTTTGCTTAACATTTTGCATTCAATGAAACGAAGTATTTTATTATTGCTGGCATTGCTGATATTAGGCAATGTGCATGGAGAAAAGGACAGCTGTCTGATCAAATTTCAGATTCAGGGTATGCCTGCCGGAAAAGTGAAATTCATTGCTGTCTTTGCAGATCAAAATTTTATTCTGGACTCTTGTATTGCCGATGCAAATGGAAATTTTGAATTGCGCAGCCCCCATCAAATACCCAGTGGATATTTTTATGCCATATTACCCGATTATTCCAATTTTCATTTTATCCTGGGGGAACAAGCTTTTTTTAGTATGAAAGCCCAACATAAGGACATGGTAGGTACCATGGATGTGCAGGGTTCAATAGACAACCAATTGTTGTATGAAGGATTCAGAATCCAACTTGCCCAGGAAAAAGCAAGTGATTCATTAAATAAATTAAAAAACTCAGGATCATTATCGTCCACTGATCTCAAACTGGTGGATGCGTCTCTCGATCAAATGCAAAAGGAAAGGAAGGAACATTTATTAAAAGCTCAACGTCTTCATCCAAATGCTTTATACACCAAGTTTAAAACTGCAGGGCAAAATCCTGAACTGGTTGATATTCGCCGGGCCAATGGAGAATTGGATCGCGATGCACAACTTGAATTGTTCCGCCTGTCATTTTGGGATAATGTGGACTTTAGAGATGAAAGATTGCTGAGAACACCCGTTCTGGCCAACAAACTCAAGCGGTTTATTCTTGAACTTACACCTCAATTACCGGATTCCATCATACGTCAGGCAGACTTTATTATTAAAAAGTCGATGGTCAATAAAGAAATGTTTAAATTTTTCAGCAACTGGATTGCTATAAAATTTCAACCAACGCAAACGAAGGTCATGGATGGTGAGGCTGTTTTCGTTCACATTCTTGACAAGTATTTTGACACCCCGGAAAAAGCTTTTTGGGCTACGGAAAAAGACATAGCCGAATACAAGAAAAAGGTGTTTGAAATGAAGTCCAGTCTTTTAAACCGGATTGGACCCGATGTAATTTCTACTGATTTTTATGGCAACTTAAAGTCTATCTACGAAATAAAATCTGATTTTGTCATAGTATTTATGTATGATCCGGATTGTGATCATTGTCAAAAAGAAACACCCCTGCTGCGTGATTTTTATAAAGAATGGAAACACAAAGGCGTTGAAGTCTTTGCCATCGTGTTAAATAGTACTGATGAAGAATGGAGAAATTTTGTGCATAAATACAAAACAGAAGATTGGATAAATGTTCACGATCCCACCAATCGAAGTATTTATGCGAAATATTATGTTGACATCACTCCTGAGTTATATGTACTCAACAAAGACAAAAAGATCGTTGGAAAAAATTTAAAGGTCGATCAGATTCCCATTATCATTGAGCAGGAATTAAAACGACAAGGAAACGCTTCCGGAAATTAAGTCACTCGTAAACCAGTAATTCATTTGGTATTCATCTTTTTCGTTTACCACGATGGATTCTGTGCCTAAATAAAAGGTCTTGGATAAAATTTTATGCATGAATTAATGGAGGGAAGGTTTGGCTCATTGAGCATAGGTTTTCTTTTTTTGTGAATATCTAGCAAAAGACCATTAGCAAAAAAACCTGTAAATACCGGCGTATCTACAGGTGTCTAAAGGTCTCAAATAAAGAAAACTACATCTTTTATATTTTATCAATTTGTTGATTTGCGCTTACAGGAGCTATTATTCTAATACTATGCCAATTTTTTTTGATTTTTGAAAAATTTTTTTAATTATTTCCAAATGCAGGTACTTATTCAGCTGTTGGCTGGCTTGTTTTTTTCATCCCTTGCCATCACTGCAAACTCCCAAATGACGGGCTTTCCCATTGGAATTTACAGGTCTGGGGGTGAGGAAAATGAAGCCTGGGAATACCTGGCAGAGATTTATGAAAAAAAAGGCAAATTGCATGCAAAGGTTATCCAATTAGGACCCGGCGCAACGCTTCATCGATGTGATCAATGTCCCGCACCTAGAAATGGAGCACCCATGTTGGGTCTGGACATCATCTGGGATGTGGAGAAAGAAAAGGGCAGACTCTCCCCAGGTAAAATCCTGAATCCCCAGACTGGAAAAACCTATGATTGTCAATTGCGGCCCCAGAAAGATGGATCCTTGCACATTAGAGCATACTTCAAATGGACAGCTTTTGGTCAGACTTTGATTTGGAGGCCTGTTAATTCCAATCCAACCAAACAATAAAAAAAGGATAAGTCAAGTTATAGGTGTATAAACTTTGCCTATGGTTAATACCTTTACAAGCCATCAAATTATACGATACGTTTACCAGGACTGTGATCCAACAGAAAAAATGATATTGGAAGAATGTATCGAACTAGACCAGGAAGCCCGGGAAGAATTGAAACTGCTGCGGCTGGCCAAAAGAGAGTTGCCGGATGTTCTGTTTTCGGCCCATCCTCAAACCCTACTCAATATTCTGGCGCATAGCTGCAAACCATAATACCATTTATGATTTATAAGTTGCATATTACAAATTGCAACTTAAGGTTTATGAAGTCGGTTATTCTTTTATTATTTTCTTTGCTCATGCAAAAAAAAGGCCGGTGCAAAAAAAAACTACACCGACCTGAAAAAATTGATTGCTATTCAAATTTATAATCCCGTTCGATCTACGGGCTTGTCCAAAACCGGCACAGATTTTAAATATGCCCATATGGCTTCAATCTCATAATCCATCATGGTTGAATAAATGGCCATAGGGTATCGAAGGCTTTTACCATCAGGCCTTTTTCCTTCTTTTACAGCTTTTCTAAAATCATCATAGGTCCATTTTCCAATACCGTACTCCGGATGCATGGTGATATTGGCTGAATATATTTTTTTGCCTTCCAAATCAATGAGGGTATTTCCTCCTCCCAAATACCCGAGCGATTTTTCAGGCATCAATGGATCTTGTTTCTTGAAATCTGCAGAATGACAAGAATAACATTCCACCTTATTTTGAAGTACATATTTCCCATAAGCAATCCTATTGGAAGTGTCTGGCGAAACAATGGCATCCGTTGGAAACTCGAGTGGTTTCATCACAAAATGAGCAAGGATTTTTGCCAGAAAGCTGGGTTGTCGAGTTGGATGAACTTGCCCGGAAGGAGCGACCCAAGGATGATCCGATTTAAGAAAACAAAGGACTGCTTGCATATCCTGATCAGATAAACCGTGGAATTTTGGCATCCAGGGTGGGGCATAATAACCATTGGCTTTTACCCCGGTTCTCAAAAAGTAAGCCAGCTCTCCAACGGTCATTTTTCCAATTCCAGCCTCCGGGTCGGAGGTAATGTTGGCCACCCACGCCTTACCAAATGCAGGATCAAGATCTTTCATAAATCCACCACTCAGCTTTCCGTCATTTCCCATGTGGCAATTGACACAAATCATGCTGGCAATACGGGCCCCTTCTGCCGTTGAAATGGAATCGCATTTAATTTCCATCATAGGCACTACGGGTTTTGGATAATCGGGTATTCCTGAAAAATGAATATAGGCCACAAAAGCAGCCAGCATCAGTAATAAAATCAGCACCAGAGCTGTCAAAATTTTGAATAATTTCATCCTGTAAGGTTTTTGTACATTGCAATCTACGAATAACAAGCCAACATGGATTTTAACTTTCATATAAAATTAAAAAGAGGCAAGGCACAAAATCTGGAAAGAAAGCATCCTTGGGTCTTTTCAGGTGCTTTGTTGAATGTACCTGCTGGTATAACGGATGGCGAATTGGTCCAGATAGTTGATGAAAACGATCGAATAATGGGGTTTGGCCATTTTCATCATGGAAGCATTGCGGTAAAATTATTAGGATTTGCCCCAGAGGTCTACGATGAAATGTTTTGGACAAACCGCCTGAGTCAGGCATTGCGTTTACGGAAGCATTTGTTAAAAAACAATCCAAATACCAATTGTTTTCGGTGGGTACATGGAGAAGGTGACGGCTTACCGGGATTGATTATTGACGTTTATGATCATTCAGTCGTAATACAATGCCACACCATTGGAATGCACCGACAACTGAATGAAATTATACAGGCCTGCACCTCTTGTATGCCTACGGAGTCCGTCGTGATTTACGACAAAAGCAAGGAATGTTTACCTACAGAATATGCACGCACACAGAAAAACAAGTTGGTATATGGCACAAATCAACCCATCATTTGTCTGGAAAATGGAATTCGTTTTGAAATAGATCCATTGGGTGGACAAAAAACCGGCTTTTTTTTAGATCAGAGAGAAAACAGAAAACTTTTGCGAGAATATGCCAATGGAGCAACAGTGCTCAATGCATTTTGCTATACTGGAGGCTTTAGTCTTGCCGCACTTGCAGGAGAAGCTCGCGAAGTTTGTTCAGTCGATATCAGCTCCAAAGCCATTGAGGGCTGCAATCAAAATGTTAATTTGAATCCTTTCAATAAATCCCTGCATAAATCAATTTGTGCAGATGTTATGGATTATCTGAAAGAAATCGAAAACGCATATTACGATTTGATCATTTTAGATCCACCGGCATTTGCCAAGTCTTTGAACAAAAGGCATCAGGCAGTGCAAGCCTACAAAAGGCTAAACATGGCAGCACTGCGAAAAATAAAAAGTGGAGGTTTGTTGTTTACATTTTCCTGTTCGCAGGTGGTGAGTGAAGAATTGTTTTACCATACCCTGGTTTCGGCAGGTATCGAAAGCCGCAAGACGATCCGGGTATTGCATAAACTGAGTCAGGGTCCTGATCACCCGGTAAATTTATTTCATCCGGAAGGGCAATATTTAAAAGGACTTGTCCTGGAAGTTGAATGATTGCAACTCAATTCTCCATGCAGTTTCAGATCACTGGGAAAATAAAATATTTTTGTATGACGGATTGATCTGATTCTTATTCTAGGCCCAATTTAGCTTTTTCGTAATCCGGTGAATGAAGAGCATTTTTATAAGCGTCAGAAAATTTTAATGTTCCAAATGAAGCCCGATAGGCTTCAAAGTTCATTCCGTCAAAATGGATCAGGCCCTTCCGGTACTGCAACGTTTGAAATTGATTAAATGCGATCAATACCAGAAAGATACTAACAAACGTTAGTTTGTATTGCGGCGCTGCCTTCAGTAATCGTTCAATGGTATAAGCAAGTGGGATGGATAAAACGGCATAAGCATCCACCATTGCGCGATTTCCAAATCCAACATACCACCAACACCACCACGACAATACTACGTAGAGGTAAACCGGAATGAAAACACGAATGGCAAAAATGATCGGGTTGTTGTTTTGCCATTTCATCATCAATCCTGCAAGGGCAAAAAACATCAAAGGTGTATACATCAACCATCCGTTTCGAAAACCCAACAGACCTTTCCAAAGAGCAGGTTCTAAAAAGAAAAAATGCTCATCGAAGTAAGAATAAAAAATAAACTGTCCAGTTACAGACTTCCAATACAACAACTGCGGAAGAATTGGAATGGAACACGTGCTAAGGAAAATCACCAACGCGCCCCATCTCAATTTGATAAAATCAATCCGGCCTTTGAAGTCAGAAAAATGATACATTCCATAGAACAATGGGATGATGCCAAATAATATATTTATCGGTCGGATCAAAGTCAATAATCCCAGGCAAATACCGGCAGTAATCAAAAACTTCATTTGAAAACTTTCATGCCATTTGACGATTGCAAACAGAAATAAAGCACTGATGGAGAAATTATACGCATGTGACATGGCCGCTTCACTGGAAGCATAATAAAACAAATTGGTCCCGACGACAGTGGCTAATATGCAAAGGGCAACCGACCATTCTGAAAACCATTGCAACAGAAGTTTTCGGAGGAAGACCAACCCAATGATCAAATAGAATAATGCCGACCAATGGACATACATGTGATAATAATAACTGAATCCATCGGGCGGGAGTCCTATCACTTGACTGTGTAAATGGGCCAAAAAGAAAAAAGGCGCATATAAGAGGGCAAGACCCATGGTGGGTTTAATGACCAGTCCGCCATTTGGACATGGATGTGGCCAAAACTTATGATCGGTAGCTAATTGAGGTTGGCCCCTGGTAAAGTTTAGCTTGTAATCATGATAAACAAATGTTGCCGGTAAATAAGCATAAAAGCCAACGATGTCCCAATCGATCACTTTGGTGGTATTCCATCTTGCAATGTTGGTATTGCCGAAGATTAGGATAAACAAAGTAAGGAGAAATACCCATTGGGTAGTCTTCAGATTAAATTTCATACTTACAAGTTGGGCACAATTTACAAAAGCTCTTAAAGAAACTTTTTTTGATTCAGGTTTGTCTGATGATTCTGATGAAAGTACTTTATTAAATATCCTGAAACCATTATCCCGGTCATGTTGGCAAGCACATCGAGCCAATCAAAAGTTCGCCCAAGTCCTACACAATGTTGCATTCCTTCCAGAACTAAGCCCAGGGAAATCAAGGCTAGACCGGGTACTCGATAAATGGACTTTAAATTGGCTTCAATCCGGCTTAAATAGAAACATCCGGCGGTTATTCCATACATGAAAAAATGGCCCAACTTGTCCAAAGACAACAACTGATCCCAATTCAATTTTGCAAGGCTTTTACCGGGAAGCAACGATAAGAATACAATGCCTGTAAGCAGAAAATAACCCAAATACCTGTAGTGGTGGGTTTTCATATACCAGTGGGCAGGATAGACACGTGAATTGGAATGCTAAACTCCTTATTGAGCAGGACTCGAAACTGCCTGTTTCAATTGGCTTGCATGTAGTCTACTGAATCAATGACCCGTCAGGCTTTGATAAGACGCAGCATCCAGGAGATTGTCCAGCTCTCCTGGATTGCTTATTTCAGCTTTGACAATCCATCCCTTGCCATAAGGATCTGAGTTGATCAGGGTTGGATCGTTGCCATCTTTTTCATCCAAGGCGGGGTTGAATTCCAAAATTTTACCCGTAACTGGCATAAACAAATCAGACGTGGTTTTAACCGCCTCGACGGTTCCAAAAACTTCGTCTCTGCTGATTTCTTCTCCAACCGTGTCGACTTCTACATAGACGATATCACCCAATTCAGATTGGGCAAACTCGGTGATGCCAATAGTGGCCATATTGCCTTCTACCAGAATCCATTCGTGTTCCTTGGTGTATTTCAGATTGCTTGGAAAGTTCATACGTTAACAGTGGTTTTTATTGTTTGAGTAGCAACAAATTGTTTGATTTCGTCTGAAGTCAGAGATTTTGGTCTTTCCAGAGGTAAGTTATAAGCACGATCCCAACATAGCTGAGCCAAAACTCCCAGTGCTCTTGAAACACCAAACATCACCGTATAAAAATTGTGTTCTTTCAATTCGTAATGCTCCAACAAGGCTCCTGAATGGGCATCCACATTGGGCCATGGGTTTTTGATTTTTCCGAGGTCCTGCAGAATTTTGGGGACCACTTCAAACACTTTCCATACAATTTGGACCATAGGATCCTCTGGACAATGTTTTTGAGCAAAATCACGCTGAGCCAAAAATCGGGGATCGGGTTGCCTTAAAACCGCATGCCCGTATCCTGGCACCACTACACCTTGTTTGAGTGTCTTGATGACGTATTCAGAAATTTGTTCAGCGGTTGGCGTATTGGTTCCAAGGTCATCCACCATCTTGTAAATCCAATCCATCACTTCCTGATTGGCCAATCCATGCAATGGGCCGGCCAAAGCGTTCATCCCACCTGATAAGGACAGGTAGGCATCACTCAGGGTTGATCCAACCAAATGAACTGCATGAGCCGAGGCATTACCCCCTTCATGATCTGCATGAATGGTCATATACAAACGCATCAAATCGCGAAATTCTGCCGAATCCTTACCCAGCATATGGGCAAAGTTTGCACTCCAATCGAGTTTAGGATCCTTAGGTATATGATTTCCGTTATAAAAAGTCTTTCTGTAAATGTAAGCTGCTACCAATGGCAATTTGGCGATCAGGTTCATACAATCCTCATACATGTATTCCCAGTAATTGGATTTGTTCATTCCATCATGGTAGGCATGGGCAAACAGACTGGTCGATTGCATGGCCATGATGGCAATGCTAAATTGCGTCATCGGATGAATGGCAGAATCCATATGATCCAGCAATTCATAGTCTGCATCTGTCAATACGGCACGTCTTGCCCACTCCTCACTGAGCCATTGGACGTCTGAATCGGTGGGTAACTGATCCGTCAACATCAACCAAAACAATCCTTCCGGAAGAGGTTCGGTTGCACCATTGATTTTGGGAAGCAATTGTCTTAATTCAGGAATCGCATAACCCCGGAACCGGATTCCCTCCTGGGGATCTAAAGAAGATGTTTCCCAAACCATGCTTTGAATACCCCGCATTCCTCCATAAATCTGGTCAATCTGGACCTCGTCAATGACGAGATCTCCATGGGCCTTAACCATGGCTTTAATTTCTTCTGAAGCTGCTATAAAGCGATCCTTAAATAAAGCTTTTAACTTGTCCATGAATGATCTATACTTTCCTACTGAAAAACAAAGCGCAAATGTAAAATGTTTTTCCAGAACCCACAGAAAAACAATGGTTTTAACAATAACTTTGAAGCTATTTTTTAAGGCCTTTCAATTGAAAACACTGTACCTAACCATACATGATCATTATTGACCAAATTCTCGTAAGTGACGATCTCCTGGATGAGCATTTTCACTGCAATCTCGAAGCCTGCCGGGGAGCCTGCTGTTATGAAGGAGACTTTGGCGCTCCATTGCTTGAAGACGAGCGCTCCACACTGGATGAAATTGTACCCGTCCTGAAGCCTTTTTTGAGCAATGAAAGTCAGCAGAAACTAGACCACCAGGGTCCGTACCGGTATTATCGGGGAATGCAGTCCTGGGGGACATCCCTGCTGGACGATGGGGCGTGTGTTTTTATGCAAAAAGATCCAAATGGATGGGCTTACTGCGCGATTGAAAAAGCACACCAGGATGGTCTAACAGAATTTCAAAAACCAGTGTCCTGTCACCTGTATCCAGTCCGCGTCAAAGAAAATCGAAACCAAGGTTTCATTGCGGTCAATTACGACCGATGGGAAATTTGCAGTGGTGATCACGAGCTGGGGCTGCCGCCGACTCCCGACTATGGCATCGACGAGGAGTATTTCAGCAGTCGATTTGACCGTCGACCCTGGCTGTTCACCTACTTGAGCAAGCAGCTCGACGGTGAGTTCTGGAGCCGCAAGAGCCTCAAGGAAGACTACAGCCGCATCGACATTCCGGTTTACTTGATGGGTGGACTTCTGGACGGCTACCGCTCGGCCACCATGCGCATG
>WBZV01000327.1_pt1 | contig 17563 bp, 15 predicted proteins | sample 5204221 | NCBI WGS metagenome assembly WBZV01 (sample SAMN12344360, study PRJNA552823) | activated sludge metagenome | biome: Activated sludge suspended growth; feature: Nitrification reactor; material: Wastewater; isolation source: activated sludge from nitrification reactor of wastewater...
GCGCCGCCGTGCTGCTCTCGCTGCTGCTGTGCGGCGGCATCTGGCTGGCCGCGCTGTGGCAACGCTTCGGAGCGACGGCGTGAGTGCGCCTCTGTCGGTCTGCGTCTATTGCGGCTCGCGCGACGGGACGGACCCAGCCTTCGCCGCGGCCGCCGCCGCAGTGGGGCGCGGCATCGCGCAGCGCGGCTGGCAGCTCGTCTACGGCGGCGGCCGCGCCGGCCTGATGGGCCGCGTGGCGGACGCGGCGCTCGCCGCCGGTGGCCGCGTGGTCGGCGTGATCCCGCGCTCGCTGATGGAGCGCGAGGTCGGCCACGCGGGGCTCTCGGAGCTGCACGTCGTCGACACCATGCACCAGCGCAAGCGCCTGATGGCCGAGCGCAGCGACGCTTTCGTCGCCCTGCCCGGCGGCATCGGCACCTTCGAGGAACTGTTCGAGGTCTGGACCTGGCGCCAGCTCGGCTACCACGACAAGCCGGTCGGCCTGCTCAACGCCGGCGGCTACTACGACGCCTTGCTCGGTTTCCTCGGCGAGACGGTGGCGCGTGGCTTCGTCTCGCCGCCGCAGCACGCGCTGCTGCAGGTGTCCGCCGACCCGGTGCAGCTGCTGGACGCCATCGGCAAGGCCGCGCCACGCGCGACCGCACCCGACGACTACGGCCGCATCTGAGCGGCCGGGGCGAGACTCAACTCAGACCGCGTCCTCGTTGAGCTCGCCGGTGCGGATGCGCACCACCTGCTCGACCGGCGTGACGAAGATCTTGCCGTCGCCGATCTTGCCGGTCTTGGCGGCCTTCACGATCGCCTCGATGCAGCGCTCGACATCGGCATCCTTCACCACGACCTCGACCTTCACCTTGGGCAGGAAGTCGACCACGTACTCCGCGCCGCGGTAGAGCTCGGTGTGGCCCTTCTGGCGCCCGAAACCCTTCACCTCGGTGACGGTCAGGCCGGTCACGCCGACCTCGGCCAGACCCTCGCGCACTTCCTCGAGCTTGAAGGGTTTGACGATGGCGGTGATCTGCTTCATGACCTGCTCCGGAACGGTTGCACTGAGACGGAGTTTAAGCGCGGAACTTCGAGGTGATGGGATAGCGCCAATCGCGGCCGAAGGCGCGATGCGTGATGCGGATGCCCACCGGCGCCTGGCGGCGCTTGTACTCGTTCACCTTGATGAGGCGTGTGACGCGCTCCACGTCGGCGCGCTCGAAGCCGGCCGCCACGATTTCCTCGATCGACTGGTCATCCTGCATGTAGCGCTCCAGGATGGCGTCGAGCACCTCGTAGGGCGGCAGGCTGTCCTGGTCGGTCTGGTCGGGCCGCAGTTCGGCCGAGGGCGCTCGGGTGATAATGCGTTGCGGGATCACCTCGCGCCCCTGCGCGTTCTTCCAGTGGGCGAGGCGGTAGACCAGCGTCTTGGCGACGTCCTTGATGACCGCGAAGCCGCCCGCCATGTCGCCGTACAGCGTGCAGTAGCCCGTCGCCATCTCGCTCTTGTTGCCGGTGGTGAGCACGATGGCGCCGAACTTGTTCGACAGCGCCATCAGGAGCGTGCCGCGGATGCGCGCCTGGATGTTCTCCTCGGTGGCGTCTTCCGCCCGCCCGGCGAACTCCTGCGCCAGGCTGGCGCGGAAGGCATCGAACATCGGCACGATGGAGATCTCGTCGTAGCGCACGGAGAGGCGCTGCGCCATGTCGCGCGCGTCGATCCAGGAGATGTCGGCGGTGTAGGGCGAGGGCATCATCACCGCGCGCACCTTGTCGGCGCCCAGCGCATCGACCGCGATCGCCAGCACCAGCGCCGAATCGATGCCGCCCGACAGGCCGATGATCGCGCCCGGAAAGCCGTTCTTGCCGAGATAGTCGCGCACGCCGGTGACCAGCGCGGCCCAGGCCTGCGCCTCCAGCGAGGGCACCTCGGTGAGCGGCCCGCGCAGCGCGGCGCCGTCGATCTCGACCAGGCTCAGCGCCTCCTCGAACATCGGCGCGCGCACGCGCACCGCGCCCTGCGCATCGACCGCGAACGAAGCGCCGTCGAAGACGATCTCGTCCTGCGCACCGGTGAGGTGCGAGTAGAGCAGCGGCAAGCCGGTGCTGCGCGCGCGCACCGCCATGCGCTCCTCGCGCTCGGCGCACTTGCCGAGGTGGAAGGGCGAGGCGTTGAGCACGCACAGCACCTGCGCACCGGCCGCCTTGGCGCTCGCCGCCGGCTCGTCGAACCAGGCGTCTTCGCAGACCAGCAGCCCGAAGCGCGTGCCGCCCACGTCGAACACCACGGGCGCCTGCGCGGCATCGCGCCCCGAGGCGAAGTAGCGCCGCTCGTCGAACACCTGATAGTTCGGCAGTTCGCGCTTGCAGTAGGTGGCGAGGATGCGCCCCCCTGCGAGCACCGAGGCCGCGTTGAAGCGCTGCTGCACCGCCATCGACTTCGACCTAACATCGCCGCGCTCACCGAACTGATGCGGATGCCCCACCACCACGTGCAAGCCCTCGAGATCGGCCAGCGCCTTCGCGACGCCGGCCAGCGCCTCGGCGCAGGCGCTCATGAAGGCCGGGCGCAGCAGCAGATCCTCGGGCGGGTAGCCGCACAGGCTCAGTTCGGGGAACAGCACCAGGCGCGCGCCCTCGCCGTGCGCGCGGCGCGCGAACTCGACGATGCGCTGCGCGTTGCCCGCGATGTCGCCCACCGTCACGTTGATCTGCGCGAGGGCGACTTTGACGGGCGGGCGAGCTGACATGAGGCGCGACGAAGGAGTGGACGGCTATGTTATCCGCCTCCACGACGAGCCTTCGCAGATCGACGCGTCGGCGTGGAACTCGCTCCTCGACGCCGGCGACGACGCGACGCCCTTCATGCGCCACGAATACCTGGCCGCATTGCACGAGTCCGGCAGCGCGACGGCCGCGACCGGCTGGCAACCCTTGTTCGCCACCGTGCAGCGTGGCGACGACCTGCTCGCGGCCGCACCGCTCTACCTGAAGACTCATTCCTACGGCGAGTACGTCTTCGACTGGGCCTGGGCCGATGCCTACCAGCGCCACGGCCTGGCCTACTACCCCAAGCTGCTCGGCGCCGTGCCCTTCACGCCGGTGCCCGGCGCGCGGTTGCTGGCGCGCGGCGCGCACGAGCGCCGGCTGCTGCTGCGGGCCCTGCGCGAGGTCGCGCGGCAGCACGAGCTGTCGTCGGCGCACCTGCTGTTCCTCTCCGACGCCGACCGCGACGCGGCGCGCGCCGAGGGCTGGTTGCTGCGCTCCAACGTGCAGTTCCACTGGCAGAACCCGGCCGCCACGCCCTATCCCGATTTCGCGGCCTTCCTCGCCGGCCTGCAGCGCGACAAGCGCAAGAAGATCCAGCAGGAGCGCCGCCGCGTCGCCGAGGCCGGCATCACGTTCGAGATCCTCGAGGGCGAGGCCATCACCACGGCGCACTGGGACTTCTTCTACCGCTGCTACACCCTCACCTACCAGGCGCACCACTCCACCCCCTACCTCACGCGCGACTTCTTCGCGCGCATGGCGGCGACGATGGCGCGCCACTGGGTGCTGTTTCTCGCCCGCCGCGGCGGCGAGCCCCTTGCCTGCTCGCTGATCGGCATCGACCCGGAGCGGCGCGTCGCCTACGGGCGCTACTGGGGCGCCGTCGAGCACGTGCCCTGCCTGCACTTCGAGGCCTGCTACTACCAGCCGCTGCAGTGGTGCATCGCGCAGGGCTACCTTCGCTTCGAGGGCGGCGCCCAGGGCGAGCACAAGATGGCGCGTGGCCTGCTGCCGGTGCCCACGCACTCGGCGCACTGGCTCGCGCACCCGCAGTTCGCGCGTGCCGTGGCCGACTTCCTCGAACGCGAGGGTGACGGCGTCGAGCACTACCTCGACGAACTCAACGAGCGCAGCCCGTTCAAGGCTGCTTGAAGTCCCCCGCCAGCACGAGCGCGAAGTCCTCCGGCCGGATGTACTTGCGCAGCGCGGCGTTCACCTGGGCCAGCGTGGCCTTGGCGATGGCCTCGTCGATCTTCTGCGAGTACGCGTAGCTGCGCCCGAGGTCGAGGTTGTTCGCCAGCGTCGCGGCGATGCTGGCGTCCTGCGCGCGCGCGAGGCGCCGGTAGTTGAGCAGCCCGCGCTGCCCTTCGGAAAGCTCCTGCGCCGTGAAGCCGTCTTTCAGCGCGCGCGCGATCTCCTCGCGCAAGGCCTTCTCGACCTTGGCGCCGTTGCTCGGCGCGAAGATCGCACTGGCCGTCCACAGCGAATGCGCCTCGCGCGAATTCCAGCTCACCGTGCTGCGCACGTCGTAGGACAGGCCCTCGGCCTCGCGGATGCGCTTCCACAGCCGCGAGCTGCCGCCCTGGCCGAGCAGGTAGTTGGCCAGCGTCAGCGCCGGGTAGTCGGCATCCTGGTCGGACAGCGGCAGCGGCAGCTTGGCCACCAGCGTGGCGTTCTGCTTGTCCGGCGTGGCGATGACGAGGCGCTGCGGCGCCGGGGCGACGAAGGGCTGAGGCACGCGCACATAGGGCATGCCGGCCTTCCAGTCGCCGAAACCCTCCTGCAGCGCGGCGCGCACGGAGCCCAGGTCCAGGTCACCGGCGGCGGCGAACTCGCCGCGTGCCGCGCCGTAGAAGCGCTGATGGAAGTCGCGGATCTTCTCCAGCGACACCGCGCCGACGTCCTCCACCATCTCGTCGAAACTGCGCACGTGGCGCAGGTCGCCGCGCGGATACGGGTTGCCGATGCGGCCCAGTGCGTTCTCGGCGAGCGCGTCCGGCTCCTTGCGTTGCGATTCGATCGCCGTCAGCGCCTGGCGGCGCACCTCGTCGAGCGCATCGGCGGGAAAGGCCGGGCGCCGCAGCAGATCGGCCGCCAGGCGGATCGCGTCGGCCAGATGCTCGCGCCGCGAGCCGATGCTGACGTCCACGCGCCCCGGCGCGGCGTGGAAGGCCATCTCGGTCTTGAGCTGGTCGAGGCGATCCTGCACCTGCTCGCGCGTCAGCGAGGCGCTGCCCTTGTCGAGCAGCGCGGCGGTGAAGTCTGCCACCTCGCCGAGGCCGGCGAGCGACTTCTCGTCGCCGAAGCGCAGCGTCAGCACGGCGCGCACCGCCTGGCCGCGCGTGGCCTTGGCCACCACGGCCGCCTTCAGGCCGCCGATCTCGAAGCGCTGCGTGCGCGCGTCGATGTTGGCCGGCGTGGCGGCGAAGGCCTCGGCGCGCGACGCCGCCGCGGCCGGCTTGAAGGCCTTCATCACCTGCGCCATGTCGATGCGCTGCGGCGCCGGCGCGCGCTGCGGCTTGTCGGTGGGCAGGTAGGTCGCCGCGGTGCGGTTGTCGGGGATGAGGCGCTGCACGGCCACGCGCTGCACGTCGGCCAGCTGCGCGTCGCGCACGCGGTCGCGCGAGAGGAAGAACATGCGCCAGTCGCCCTGCGCCACCGCCTCCGACAGCACCATGCCGACCGCCTCCGGGTTGTTGAAGGTCTGCTCCCAGTTCTTCAGCCACTTGGCGCGGGCGCGCTGCAGCTCGGCCTCGCTCACCGGCTCGCTGGCGAAGGACTCGATGGTCTCGAGCATGGCCGCGCGCGCCGGCTGCGGGTCGGCGCCCGGCGGCAGTTGCGCGCCGAGCAGCAGCACCGAAGGCTCGGCCAGCCCGAAGGATTCGCCGAAGGTGCTGGCGGCCAGCTGCTTCTCGGTGAGCCGCTTGTGCAGGCGGCCCGAGGGCGAGTCACCGAGGATGAGCGCCAGCAGGTCGGCCGCCGCCGCATCGGGATGCCCGGCCGGCGGCACGTGGTAGCCCGCGAACACCAGCGGCGCGCCACCCACGCGGCGCAGCATGATGCTGCGCTGGCCGTCCTGCGCCGGGTCGAGCGTGTACTGGCTGGGCAGCGTGCGGCGCGGCTTCGGGATCGCGCCGAATGTGGCCGCCACGCGGCGCAGCACGCGCGCGCTGTCGAAGCTGCCGGCAACGATCAGCGTCGCGTTGTCGGGCTGGTAGTACAGGCGGTAGAAAGCCTGCAGGCGGCCGATGTCGACGTTCTCGACATCGCTGCGCGCGCCGATCACGTCCTTGCCGTAGTTGTGCCAGTCGTACATCAGCGCCAGCGTGCGCTGGTAGAGGATGCGCTGCGGGCTGTTCTCGCCCATTTCCATCTCGTTGCGCACCACCGTCATCTCGGTGTCGAGGTCGCGCCGCGCGATGAAGCTGTGCACCATCGAATCGGCCAGCCAGCCGACGTACCAGTCGAGGTTCTGCTCGTTGGCCGAGAAGCTCGCGGTGTAGTTGGTGCGGTCGAAGCTGGTCGAGCCGTTGGCGGCGAGGCCGCGCTTCTCGAACTCGGCCCAGACCTTGGGATGCGTCGGCGTGCCCTTGAAGATCAGGTGCTCGAGCAGGTGCGCCATGCCCGTCTCGCCGTAGTTCTCGTGGCGCGAGCCGACGTGGTAGGTCAGGTTGACCGTGGTGGTCGGCTTGGAGTCATCGGGCACCAGCAGCAGCTGCAGCCCGTTGGCGAGACGGTATTCCTCGATGCCCTCCACCGCGGTGACCGCCTGCACGCCGGCCGGCAGCTTCTGGGCCTGCGCGAGGCCGGCCAGCAGGACGAGGGCAACGAGGGCGAGACCGTGGAGGAAACGAGGCATGGCGGGCACGGCAGGAAGTTCGGACGCGGCAGTGTAGGAGCACTGCCCGCGCAAGAAGATCCCACGGCCGTACCGGCCGCGCGCCGGATCAGCCGGCCTTGGCGCCCTTCGCGTAGGCGGCGATGCCGTTGACGACCTCGGCCTTGGCCGCCTCCGGGCCTTCCCAGCCCTTGACCTTCACCCACTTGCCCGCTTCCAGATCCTTGTAGTGCTCGAAGAAGTGCTGGATCGCCTTCAGGCGCATCTGGTTGATGTCCTCCGGCTTGCTCCAGTGGCCGTAGATCGGGCAGACCTTGGGGATGGGCACCGCCAGCAGCTTGGCGTCGCCGCCCGCCTCGTCGTCCATCTTCAACACGCCCAGCGGACGGCAGGTGACGACCACGCCGGGGCTCAGCGCATAGGGCGTGATCACCAGCACGTCGACCGGGTCGCCGTCGTCGGCCAGCGTCATGGGCACGTAGCCGTAGTTGCACGGGTAGTGCATTGCCGTGGTCATGAAGCGGTCGACGAACATCGCACCCGTTTCCTTGTCGACCTCGTACTTGATCGGGTCGGCGTTCATCGGGATCTCGATGATCACGTTGAACTCATCGGGGGCCTTGGGGCCCGGGGTGACGTTGTGCAGGCTCATGGACTTCTCGGTGACATACGGGGTAACCCGCATTTTACGCAGAGCACTGTCGGCGACCTGACACATTGATCCCGGGCACGGAACGGTGGAAAACACCGTCGCGCGCCGCATTGCCTTGCCCTGGGGTCTTCCCGTAGCATGCCGCGGGCCCCTGGGGCGGGGGCTGCGCGTGCGCGCGTCATCCCCGCGTCAGACGATTCAATCCAACGAAGAGTTCACAAAGAGGAAGGAGATCCCCCGATGTCCACCACCATGGCGCTGTACGTGGCGCTCGCGTGCGGCCTGGCCGCCGTGATCTACGGCTTCGTGCAGAGAGGCTGGATCCTGAGCCAGGATGCCGGCAATGCACGCATGCAGGAGATCGCCGGCGCGATCCAGCAGGGGGCCGCGGCCTACCTCGCGCGCCAGTACAAGACCATCGGCATCGTCGGCGTCGTGCTGGCGGTGCTGATCTTCTTCTTCCTCGGCAGCACCACCGCCGTCGGCTTCGTGCTCGGCGCCGTGCTGTCAGGCGCCTGCGGCTTCATCGGCATGAACGTCTCGGTGCGCGCCAACGTGCGCACCACGCAGGCGGCCACCAAGGGCATCGGCCCGGCGCTCGACGTCGCCTTCAAGGGCGGCGCGATCACCGGCATGCTGGTCGTGGGCCTGGGCCTGCTGGGCGTGGGTGCGTTCTTCTGGTTCCTGACCGGCGGCGCCAAGGCCGACTCGGCCACGCTCAAGCCGCTGCTCGGCCTGGCCTTCGGTTCCAGCCTGATCTCGATCTTCGCGCGCCTGGGCGGCGGCATCTTCACCAAGGGCGCCGACGTCGGCGCCGACCTGGTGGGCAAGGTCGAGGCCGGCATCCCCGAGGACGACCCGCGCAACCCGGCGGTGATTGCCGACAACGTGGGCGACAACGTCGGTGACTGTGCCGGCATGGCCGCCGACCTGTTCGAGACCTACGCCGTGACGCTGATTGCCACCATGGCGCTGGGCGCGCTGATGGTCAGCGCCGCCAGCTCGGTCACCGCGGCGGTGTACCCGCTGCTGCTGGGCGGCGTGTCGATCATCGCGTCGATCATCGGCTGCAGCTTCGTCAAGGCCGCACCGGGCATGAAGAACGTGATGCCGGCGCTCTACAAGGGCCTGATCGTCGCCGGCCTGATCTCGCTGGTCGCCTTCTACGGCGTCACGGTCATGCTGTTCCCGAACGGCCTCGAGCTCGCCGCCGGCGGCAAGGTGTCGGCCATGGCGCTGTTCGGCACCTGCGCGGTGGGCCTGCTGCTCACCGCCGGCATGGTGTGGATCACCGAGTACTACACCGGCACCGACTACAAGCCGGTGCAGCACGTCGCGCAGGCCTCCACCACCGGCCACGGCACGAACGTGATCGCGGGCCTGGGCGTGTCGATGAAGTCCACCGCCTGGCCGGTGATCTTCGTCTGCATCGCCATCCTGGTGGCCTACTGGCTGGCCGGCCTGTACGGCATCGCCATCGGCGCCACCGCCATGCTGAGCATGGCCGGCATCATCGTCGCGCTCGACGCCTACGGCCCGATCACCGACAACGGCGGCGGCATCGCCGAGATGGCCGAACTGCCCGACAGCGTGCGCGACGTGACCGACCCGCTGGACGCCGTGGGCAACACCACCAAGGCCGTCACCAAGGGCTACGCGATCGGCTCGGCCGGCCTCGCTGCGCTGGTGCTGTTCGCCGACTACACGCACGCGCTCGAAGCACGCGGCTTCCACGCCACCTTCGACCTGTCCAACCACATGGTGATCGTGGGCCTGTTCATCGGCGGCCTGATCCCCTACCTGTTCGGCGCCATGGCGATGGAAGCGGTCGGCCGCGCCGCCGGCTCGGTGGTGATCGAGGTGCGTCGCCAGTTCCAGGGCGGCGAGATCATGGCCGGCAAGAAGAAGCCGGACTACAGCGCGGCAGTCGACATGCTCACCACGGCGGCCATCAAGGAGATGATCGTCCCGTCGCTGCTGCCGGTCGTCGTGCCCATCGTCGTGGGCATGCTGCTCGGCCCGCAGGCGCTGGGCGGCCTGCTGATGGGCACCATCGTGACGGGCCTGTTCGTCGCCATCTCGATGTGCACCGGCGGCGGCGCCTGGGACAACGCCAAGAAGCTGATCGAAGAAGGCTTCAAGGACGAAGCCGGCGTCACCCACAAGAAGGGCGGCGAGGCGCACAAGGCTGCCGTGACCGGCGACACCGTCGGTGACCCCTACAAGGACACCGCCGGCCCGGCCGTCAACCCGCTGATCAAGATCATCAACATCGTGGCGCTGCTGATCGTGCCGCTGCTGCCGATGAGCGGCGCGACGAGCAAGGCGCCCGAGCAGAGCGCGGCGCCGGCGGCTCCGGCCGTGGCATCTGCGGCGGCGAGCGCCGACGGCGCCTCGTTCGTGGTGGAGAACGGCGTGGTGAAGTTCTACTTCGCCAGCGGCAAGGCCGAGGTGGCTACCGGTGCCGGCGCGGCACTGGCCGACGTGGCCAAGGCCGTGGCCGCAGGCAAGCGCGCCGTGCTCAGCGGCTTCACCGACGCCTCCGGCGACCCGGCGAAGAACGAGGAGCTCGCCAAGCAGCGCGCCTTCGCCGTGCGCGATGCGCTCAAGGCGGCGGGCGTCGCCGAGGACAAGATCGAGCTGAAGAAGCCCGAGACGCTCACCGGCAGCGGCGACGCCGCGCAGGCGCGCCGCGTCGAGGTGGCGCTGCAGTAAGCAGGTCTCAGCGCGCCAGCCAGGACTCGGCGAATGCCGCCAGGTCCTGGTGGACGCTGCTGGCCAGCCCGAGCTCCGGGCCGGAGTTCGGGCTGCCGTTGGGTGCACGCAGCACCAGCGCCGTGTGGATCGAGGCCGCCACGCCTCTGAAATAGGGCAGGTAGTCGTCGACGAAGACCTGCGCCCCGATCGACTCGACGGCAGCGGCCTTGGGGCTGCACGCGGTCTCGCGATGCCCGGTGGCGATGACACGCTCGATCGGATATCCGAGTGCGCGCAGGTTGCGCAGCCGGGCGGCCTCGAAGCGCTGCTCCAGCGCCGAGACGCACACGAGTTCGTAGCCCGCATCGGCGAGCCGATGGCACGCCTGCACGGCACCCGGCATCGACGGCACCGACGACCAGAACCCCTCGTCGAATGCCGCCCGGAAGCGCCACTTGCCGATCAAGCCCAGGCGCGGCACATCCCAGCGGTCCATCGGCCAATAGGCGAGCGGGTCGCGCTCGGCCGGAAAGCTTCCGAACACGCGCCGCCACGCGTGCGCGTAGGCGAGGTGGAAGTCCAGCAGGACGCCATCGGCATCCAGCGCGATCACGGGGCGGGTCATGCGGGAACTCTAGCCGTCGATGCGGCCCGCCGCGCTGAGCGCCCGCAGGCCCATGTGCAACCGTTTACGTGGGCGTTTCCGAAAGCTGGGACAATACACAGTTGAATGGGCCGCCAGAGCCCCCACTTTCGCCATCCTCTCCTCGGATTGACCGCGACATGACGACACGCCGCTCCACGCCCCCGACCCCGCCCGAGACGCCAGCCCTGAAGCTGCGACAGACCCAGGCGGAGTACACCGCGGCGCGGCCCTCGGCGGAGCCGGGCATCCGCCCGCTGATGTCGAGCTCGAAGATGTATGTCTGCCGCCGCTGCCAGGCGAACTTCAAGACCGGCGACGGCAAGCCCGATCCGCGCCTGCCCGGCCTGGGCAAGTGCAATGCCTGCCTGTCCGCCGCCGCGGCGACCGCCTGAAGCCGGCCGCCTCTAGAGATCCAGCACCAGACGTGCCGACTTGGCGCGCGAACAGCAAGGCAGGAACTGGTCGTTCGCGGCCTGCTCCTGTGGCGTGAGGTAGAGGTCGCGGTGATCGGGCTCGCCCTCGATCACGCGCGTCAGGCAGGTGCCGCACACGCCCTGCTCGCAGGAGGTGGCCACGCTCACCCCGGCCTCGGCGAGCGCCTGCACCACGCTGCGATCGGGCGCCACCTTGATCACCCGGCCGGAGCTGGCCAGCATCACCTCGAAGCCGCCGTCGCCGGCCGCCGGCGCGGCATCCGCGCCGAAGAACTCGTAGTGGATCTGCGCCTGCGGCCAGCCCTGCGCGCGCGCGCTGCCGAGCACCGCGTCCATGAAGCCCTTCGGCCCGCAGACGTAGAGGTGCCGGCCGGCGCGCGGCGCCGCCAGCAGCGCGGCGATGTCGAGCTTCTGCGCGGCCTCGCCGTCGTCGAAGTGGAAGGCCACGCGCGAGGCGAACGGCGCTGCGGCGATGCGCTGGCGGAACGCGGTGCGCGCCGGCGAACGCGTGCAGTAGTGCATCTCGAAATCGGCACCGGCATGCGCCAGGCGCTCGGCCATGCACAGCAGCGGCGTCACGCCGATGCCGCCGGCCAGCAGCAGATGGCTGGAGGCATCGTGGGCGAGCGCGAAGTGGTTCTTCGGCGCGCTGATGACCAGCGTGTCGCCGACCTTCACCCGCTCGTGCACCGCCGCCGAGCCACCACGCGAGCGCGCATCGCGCAGCACCGCGATCAGGTAGCGGTGCGTCTCGGCCGGGTCGTTGCACAGCGAGTACTGGCGCGTCGGCCCGCCCGGCAGTTGCACGTCGATGTGCGAGCCGGCGGCGAAGGCCGGCAGCGGCGTGCCGTCCGCGCTCACGAGCTCGAGGCTGCAGATGTCCTCGGCTTCGATCGACTTGCGCGCGACGCGCACCGACAGCAGGCCGCCGCTCACGCCGGCGCTCCCTCGCCGCACTCCGGCGCCACCAGGCGCTCGAGCATGCGCCGCGCCTGCACGCCGCCGAGATCGGTGTTCAGCGACAGCAGCTTGCGCTCCGGCTGCGCGCTGAGGTTGCGCTGCTGCGACTCGAGCATCTCCAGGTCTTCGCTGAACACCTTGCCCTGGGCCTCGCGGATGGAGGCGGTGAGCGCCTTGTCCTCGGGCCGGAAGTTGCGCGCCAGGCCCCAGAAGTACCAGATCGAGGTCTCGGTCTCGGGCGTGATGAGGTCGACCACGATGCCCGAGGTCTTGACCGCCGCCGGCGCGTCGAAGCCGCCCTGCCCGGCCAGCGCGACGCCGACGTCGATCAGCACGCTCGACGGCGGCACGAAACGGCAGCGCTGCCAGCGATCCACCACCTGCTCCGGGTCCAGGCCGTTGCCGCGCATCGCGGCCTGCCAGAACGGCGGCGCCTTCACGCCGCTCATCTCGCGCCGCGTGATCACGACGTCGCCTTCGCTGCTGGTATGAGCCGGCACCTCGTCGAGCTCCTGCTGGCCGATGCTGGTCGCGTGCACGTATTTTTCGTGCGTCAGGTCCATCAGGTTGTCGATCATCAGCCGGTAGTCGCACTTCACATGGAACATGCCGCCGCCGAAGGTCCAGGCCGGATCCTCGGCCCAGGCGAGTTGCGGCAGCAGCGCCGGGTCGGCCTTGGCAGCATCACCCGGCCACACCCAGACGAAGCCGAAGCGCTCGATCACCGGATACGCCTGCACCGGCGGAAAGCCGCGCACGCGCTGGCCCGGCATCGCCACGGTCTTGCCGTCGCAGCCCATCTCCAGTCCGTGGTAGCCGCAGACCAGCTTGCCCTCGACCACCCGCCCCAGCGACAGCGGCGCGCCGCGGTGCGGGCACCAGTCCTCCAGGCCCGCCGCCTTCCCCTCCGGGCCGCGGAAGAACACGATGCGCTCGCCGCACACCCTGCGTCCCAGCGGCTTCTCGTCGATCTCGGCCGGCGTGCAGGCCACGTACCATGCGTTCTTGGGGTACATCCTTGTCTCCTTGGGTCCATCGTCACTATCGATTGGATCCAATTTTGCGCTAGATTTCCGATCCAGATCAACATAGAGGGGATTAATGGATCCAAAAGAAGTTGCCAAAACCGACCCGGCCACTGTCGTCGCAACGCTGAGGCAGCTCATCGTCAACGGCCGGCTGGCGGCCGGCGAGCGGCTCGCCGAGATCCCGGTCGCCGAGTCGCTGGGGGTGTCACGCACGCCGGTGCGGCTCGCCTTCCGGGCGCTCGAGCAGGAAGGCCTGCTGGCGCGCGCCGGCAAGCGCGGCTACGAGGTGCGCAGCTTCTCGGAGGCCGACGTGCGCACGGCCATCGAGGTGCGCGGCACCCTGGAGGGCCTGGCCGTACGCCACTTGGCCGAACGCGGCATGCCAGAGGATGTGCGCGCCACGCTGCGCGAGTGCATCGCCGAGGGCGCCGGCATCCTCGCCAAGGGCCATCTGCTCGACGATGACGTGAGCCGCTGGAGCCACCTCAACAAGCGCTTCCACGACACGCTGGTGAACTCGCACGAGAGTCGCGTGATCGCCGATGCGATCGCACGCAACGACCATCTGCCCTTCGCCTCCGCCGATTCGATCGCCCTCGATCGCAGCGCGCTGCCGGCCGAGTACGAGAAGCTGCGCATCGCGCAACTGCAGCACCGGCTGGTATTCGACGCGCTGGAGCAGCGCGAATCGGCGCGCGCCGAGATGCTGATGCGCGAGCACGCGTGGGTGGGCTTCCGCTACGGCCCGCTGTTCGGCGCGCCGGGCTGAAAAGCAAAAAGCCTGGTGTCTTGTGGACACCAGGCTCGTGCTGTCTTTGGTCGGGGTGGCGGGATTCGAACTCGCGACCCCTTGCACCCCATGCTTGTTTTGTGGGACGAACAGGGATGAAGCGGGACGGTGTGGGACTGTCATTTCCCTTGTAGATCAATAGCTTGCGATCGACAATCGGTTCCACACCATTCCTTCGATCTTCGCTCGATCCCACTCACGGTTTACCCCTCGGTTTACCCCTGGGCCCCGCAACACCCCATGACCCGCTATCCCAAATCCGGCCGCGGCCGCAAGTGGACAGTAGCCGAACTCAAGGCTGTCAGCGCCGCGTGGCGCGGCGACAGTCTGGCAGACGGCGACGGCCTGTCCGGCACGGTCCGCGTCAGCGACACGGGAGCGGTAACCCTGCACTGGCGGTATGCGTTCAAGCGAGCAGGACGGGTCGCCTGGCACTACTGCGGAACCTGGCCGCTCGTCTCGCTCGAGACCATCCGAGCGGCGCGCGACGCGGCCCGGGACGCCCTAAAACGCGGCGCCGACCCCAACGAGAAGCGGCAAGCCGATCGAATCGACGAGCGCGAACGGGTCAAGGCGACCATCGCGGCCGACGCGAAGCGCCGCGCCGAGGACGCGACGCTCGAGGAGTTGGCCCGAGAGTGGTTCAAGAGCGGCGTGCTGCGCAAGGACGGCAATGCCGACTTGCAGCGTTCCTTCGAGAAGGACCTGTTCCCGCGTGCGGGAAGTTGCCCTGTTCGCGCGACCACGGAACAGCATCTTCGCGACGTGCTGGCGGCCATCGTGGCGCGCGGCGCCAACCGGATGGCAGTGCGGCTGTGGCGCGACCTGCGGCAGATGTTCGCCTGGGCAGAGAAGCGCCAACCCTGGCGCAGGTTGCTGATCGACGGCAACCCGGCGGAGCTGGTGCGGATCGAGACGATCGTTCCGGTGGACTACGACATGTCCAACGTGCGCGAGCGGACGTTGACCGCTGGCGAGATCAGGGAACTGCGCGACATCTTCGCCCGCATGGACAAGGACTACGAGCGGGCCACCGACAAGCGCCGCGCCACGCGGCCCCTGCAGCCGGAGAGTCGACTCGCGCTGTGGATCTGCCTGGGAACGCTCTGCCGGATCGGCGAACTGCTGATGGCGCAGTGGAAGCACGTCGACCTCGAGGCGAACACCTGGTTCATCCCGAAAGAGAACGCCAAGGGCGCTCGCGGCAAGAAGCAGGATCAACTCGTCTTCCTGTCCGCGTTCGCCGCGCGGCAGTTCGAGGCCTTGCATGCATTGACGGGCAACTCGGACTGGTGCTTCCCCGCCAGGGACGGCAAGTCTCATGTCGACGTCAAGACGATCAGCAAGCAGGTCGGCGACCGCCAGCACAGATTCAAGGATCGCAAAGCACTGAAGGGACGGAGGAACGACGACAGCCTTGTCCTTGCCCGCGGCGCCCACGGCGACTGGACGCCCCACGATCTGCGACGCACTGGCGCCACGATGATGCAGGCTCTGGGCATCACGCCGGAGGTCGTGGATCGATGCCAGAACCACGTCCTCAAGGGCAGCCGTGTTCGGCGGCACTACCTCACCCATCCGTACAACGTGGAGAAGCGCGATGCCTGGGCGCGGCTGGGCGCTGAGCTTGATGGGATTCTCAACGCGTGCTCGCCTGCGGCCAGCGTTCGCAAGGGACCGGTTCGTTCAGTCGGGGCAGTTGAGCAAGGCGAGGCAGCGCCTGCGTGAGCGAGGGCAACCGTTGGTCTTACCGCGCCGATGCGTGCGTCAGGCCTGCAGCGGTTGCTGCCGGTCGACTTCAGCGGGCGAACTCACGCTGAGTGCCACCAAGCGGCCGCTCGCGCCGCCGGCGCCTGACCCCGTGAAGGTCAGCTGCACGGGGTACAGCGGTCATAGGTCAGCGCACGACGGATGCGGCAGCCGGTGACCGCTTCCTCGTTCGGCGTACTGGCGATACCGACCCTGAGCAGACTATCGCTGAGCAGCAATGCGGACACCAGCTAGGCTCCAGCTGGACAGCAGGCACCGGCGGTCTGCCGCTTGAGAAGCACCCCTGGGAAACGTACCTCTGTCGGAAAGTGCTCCTCTTGCGGAGTCCGGCCGCGGCGCTGCCGTGAATCGGGTTCAAGCGGACTGGCTGCATCTGCAGACGAACCCTCAGCCAGCGTGCGGCAACAGCCTGAACTGTGAATGCACGGTCGTGCCACCCGTCTGGATGGTCGTCAGACCGTAGCCGGCTCGTACGACCAACAGTGGAACCACCAGCCAATCCAGGCGTTGCACCCTCACCAGCTTGACCTGGGTGATGTCGGCAATGGCGACCTCCTCATGCCAAAGCCAGGTCTGGGCGATGTGCTGGCCGTCGATGCTCGTTCGGCTCGTCAGGATGCTCCAGTAGCTGCAGCCGGTGACGATGGCCACGGCGAGCAGGAATCCGATGTCTGTGGCGGTCGGGAGTCTCGTCGGGGCACCCACCGAGCCGATCAGCGTCATCGATCCGAACCCGAGGAGCGCCCTGACGAGCACGGTCGACAAGGCCCTGACTGCCACTGGAAAGGCCGTGCGTTCAGCGACGCCCAGTCCGCCGATGGCAAGCCGGGCTCGCGCGAGAGCACCCAGAGAAATTGCCGCCCGGGTTCGCTGACCACTGCGGGTTCGTCAGTCGCATCCAGATTGACCACCCAGTCGTCGACCCAGATCTGCGGCAGGTAGGACAGCACGCTGCGGCAAGCTGTACCGGCAGCGTCGCCGAAGCTTCAGGGCCCACCCGGCGAGCTTCGCCGATGGCTTGATCCATCTTGCCGCACGGCTGCGGACTGCGGTTCACCACCTGCACGCGGCACGTCGGCAGCGGGGAGCAGCTGGCGGTGGCCACGCATGTACATTGCTGCCGAAAGCGGTTCGGGTAGCGAGCCAGTTCTCAAGGGGCCAGCCTCGGTCCGCGGGCTGATGGCGAGTCTCCGAGCATCGAGGGCGAGCGCGCCAGGTAGTTCTCTCGCCAGGGCTCGGGCAAGGTGGATGCGGCTTGGTCTCGCCAGGCGGAGATCCGCAGCCGTACCGTCCCGACCAGCGAGGTGTGGCTGTCGGGCAGCGCCATGACGACCGCGGACGCCTGGCGGTCGAACAGACCCATGCCCACCAGTCCCTGATCGAGCCGGGTCCACAGCGCCAAGGCGCTCTGCGCCGCTTCGGCGCTTCGGCCGGCGTCGCGCAGGGCGGCCAATCGAGCGAGTTGCAGGTCCAGCCAGAGCCCCATCGCGCCGCAGTCGCGTGCGGTCGCTGCCGTCGCGCTGAGCAGCGGCAGGATTGCCTTCGCGTCGCAGCCGGGGCGAGCCAGCACGAGCAGCCGCGCGCGCATCGGGAAGTCGTCGAGGCCGGCGATGCGGTCGAGCAGATCGGCGCTGTGCGGCGGCCCGCCCGCGTGCAGCAGGGTGGCCTCGATGGCGAGGCGGTCAATGGGCAGCAGGCTCGGCCGTTCGAGCAGCGCCTGCAGCCCTTTGCGGGCGAGATCACGCCGTCCCAGCTCGCACTCCAGCCAGTGCATGCGGCGCAGCGCGGCGGGGATGGCTCGGGCCGTTCCCTGCGCACAGAGCGCGGCCACGCGGCCGGCGAGCGCGACGGCGCCGCCGAGATCGCCGCTGATCGCGAGCACGGCGGTGCGGTTCGTCCAGGCGGTCAGCCGCGTGGAGGGATCGACGTCGAGCCGCTCGTCGTCGGCCATGGCCTGTTCGCTCCAGTGCAGCGCGGGGGCGAGCTGGCCCTGA
>WBZV01000103.1_pt2 | contig 17552 bp, 16 predicted proteins | sample 5204221 | NCBI WGS metagenome assembly WBZV01 (sample SAMN12344360, study PRJNA552823) | activated sludge metagenome | biome: Activated sludge suspended growth; feature: Nitrification reactor; material: Wastewater; isolation source: activated sludge from nitrification reactor of wastewater...
ACAAGCTTGATCCTGGTACCAATAACCCGATACCTGCACATGTTCCCCGTCAGTTTGTGGATTGATATGACAAACGGTACAGCTGAACTGATTAAACTGGCCTGGAGTGGTATGACAATCCTGGCAAGTAATCCATTCATCCCGATGAGCCCCTGTATAAATGGGAAAATACATTCCATCGTGTTGAAAATTGGATGGAATCCACGCATTTTCTGAATGACAAATCGTACATTCGGTTGGAAGTTTCTGAGAAGCATGTGGTGGGGACTGACTGTTGTTATAATCGGCTAAGTGACATCCTCTACAGTCCGTAGGCGTATTGTTATAATCACCCTGATGACAAAGTTTGCAGTCTGTTGCTACCTGGGTATGCGCGCCCTTGAGTTCATAATACTGATTGTGTTGATCCAGCTTAGCGGGTTGCCAATCAGCTTGGGTTGTATGGCATTGTGCACAGTCAAGTCCAAATCCCAACTTTCCATGATTGGGATTCGTACTTTTATCATAATCCGTTTGATGACAGGAAGAGCAAGTACTTGGAGTACCTTTAAATCCCGAAGCATGGCAGGCTTTACATTCCGTTTGCAGGTGCGCTCCTGTCAATGGAAAATTCGTGGAATTGTGGTCAAAGCGGGTACTGTTATCCCCAGTAGGGTGACAGGCAAGGCAAGCATTGTCCTGGTACCAATATCCCACGACGGCATCATGTTTTGGATCTGTATCTCCACTTAAATGGCATACGGTACAACTAAAGAGCTTAAAATTTCCAGGATTGGTGTGACAATCACTGCACTTTATCCACGTACCTCTATGTGCGCCAGTATAAATTGGAAAGTAATTTCCGTCATGGTTGAAGTTTGCAGGAGCCCAGGCTTTTTCTGAATGGCAATCGGTACATTGGGTAGAGAATTGTTGTGAAACGTGTGATGGATCAGTGGTTTGATTGTAATCCGACAAGTGACACCCGACACAAGTATTTGGTGTCGTATTGTAATTTCCTTGATGACAAGACGAACACTCGTTAGCAATAAGGCGGTGTGCTTCTTTAAGTTCGTAATATTGGTCATGTTGCGTAAACAAAGCGGGTTTCCAATCCGGCGCTGTAGAGTGACATTGCTTACAATCGTGTGACAGTTGCAATTTGGTATGCGATGGATTGGTGCTACTTGTGTACTGGATTTCATGGCAGGCAAAACAATCTGTCGAAGTACCTTTAAATCCCGATTGATGGCAGGATATACACTGAACATCCAGGTGGGCTTGTGTTAAAGGAAATTGGGTATTGTTATGATCAAAAACTTGTAAATTATCTCCTTGTGGATGACAAGCCAGACATGCCTGGTCATTGAAAAAGTAGCCCCGGACCTTTTTGTGTTCTTCATCAGTTTCAGGATTTTTATGACAGACTGTACATGAAAATTCCTGGTAATTTTGATTATTTAAATGGCATTGATTGCATTGATTCCATTCTCCTTTGTGTTCTCCAGAATAAATAGGAAAATACAGTCCGTCATGCGCTTCAAATCTGGAAGGTTTCCAATCAGGGTCCGTTGTATGACAGAGATTACATTGCTCCCCAAGACGTGCAGCCGGATGGTTGGGATTTAAACTGTTTTTGTAATCGTCCTGATGACATGCAATGCAATCCGTTGGGGTAGAAGCATAATCCGGACTTTGATGGCAAGCTTTACATGCCTGGTTGGCGTGCCCCCCAGTTAACGGAAAAAAATCATGCACAAAATTCTCTGCTTTCCATTGACTGGCTGCAGGATCATGGCAGGTTGCACACTTCTCTTCATACCCAGCTTGCTGGTGATTAGGCTGCGTAGTGGCCACATAATCTTGTCGATGGCATTGTATACAGTCATTGCCAATCCGGTCAAATCTTAATCTTGAGGGTGAGGTATGGCAAGAGGCACAATCGGCTTGCGCATGCGTTCCCAAAAGAGGAAAACCATTTTTGAGGTGTAAGTTACGGGTATCATCAACCAACCAGTCTGTCTGGGTATGACAGCGCTTACAATCTTGTCCGACCGTTTGTTCGTGTGGATCTTGATGGCAGCCAATACAATCACTGCTAAGGGTTTCGAATACCAATTTTAAATGGCAAGATTTGCAATCCAATGAAGCATGCCGCCCTTCGAGGGGAAAATTTGTGGAATCATGACGAAACTCTATAGTCTTTGGATCAATTTCCCAGCCATTTGGATGATGACACTGCGCACAATCCATTTTCAATAATTCACCATGCGGAGACTGGCCTGAAAGATTCAGACCGAGTAGCAAAAGGGCGATTATTGGTGACAGTCGTTGCACTGATGTTTATTCAGCTGATAATTCCTTACTTTATTTTCTGGATCAATAAATGTCTTGTGGCAGGCAATACAAGCTATTTGCAAGTGCTTACCTTCCAATTTAAACTTAGTTTTGTCGTGATCGAACCGGGTCGGGTTCCAGTCATCGGATGTATGACAATTCTCACAATGGGTAATGCCTTGATTTTCGTTAAATTGTCCACCATGAATGTCTTTATGGCATCCATTGCATTCCAACGGTAAATTTACAAACAAAATATGATGTTTTCCTACTAAATTATCTTTTTTTACATGACATACTCCACATGCCTGGGCGGAGTGCTTTCCGGTCAAGGGAAAGCGAGTTTGTCCATGGTCAAATTGAATGCTTTGCCAGGCATCCATCAGGTGACAATGTTGACACTTTTTCTCGGGATAATACTTTTCAGGCAGTAATCCAATATGTGGGTCAACATGACAATCCATACATTGCTTTCCCAAATTTCTAAAGACCCATTGCTGTTGTTTTATATGGCAACTTGCGCAAGGTGTCGCCAAATGTGCACCCTTCAGGGGAAACTTTGAAAAGACATGATCCTCCAATCCATATGAACTGCTGTTGAAACCGTCAATCGTATGACAATCTCGACAATCGGACTCTACGCCAGGCCGTTTAAAAACGCGTTCATGCTGGTCCTGGTGACATGAAGTACAGGTCTGATAAGGCAACGGATCCTTTAAATTGGTTTTATGGCATTTCTTACAATCCAAACTCACATGTTTTCCTTCCAATGGAAAGGATGTGAGTCGATGATCAAATCGTTCTAGGTTTTGATTTAAGGTAAATCCTTCTTCACTATGGCATTGCCTGCAATCTAAACCAAATTTACCTTCGTGCACGTCCTTATGACAATCGTTGCAAGCTAAATTTTGTCTTCCTGCATAATCCTGAAACAATGCATTTGGTGATTTTTGAAGCTGGTGACAACTGGCACAAGCAATTGATTTATGCTTTCCCTTTAAAACAAAATCAGTGCGTTGATGATTAAATTTCTTCTGGCCGGCGAACTTGTTAAAGGATTCTTCCGTGTGGCATTCCTGGCATGCATGCACCGATTTAACATGTGGATTATCATGACACTGGTTGCATTGTTGGAAGAGTTTAATTTCAAAAATGACCTTGTTCACATCGGCAACTTGCCGGTTGATATGACAACTTTTACAATCTACTGCCCGGTGTTTACCCAATAAAGGAAACCTGGTTTTCTGGTGTTCAAAAAGATTGGCAGGTTTGAAGGATTCCGTTTGATGGCATTGTGCACATTGATCTGACAAAGTTCCCTGATGTACATCACGATGACAAGCTGCACAAGCCGTGGAAAGACCCAGATAAGTGAATTTTTTCTTTTTTAGCACAGGATCTTCAATAAAAGCGGATTTATGACAAGCCTTGCAATCCAGCGCAGTATGTTTCCCTGTCAAGACATATCCGGTTTTACCGTGGTTAAAATCTTTTTCTGAAAATCGAATGATCTGGAAATTTTTTCCATGGTGATCGCTGTGACATTGAAAACAAGATTTGCTGCTGATTTCAGGCGTTGAATGGTAACCTTTGTGCTGATCAACTCTCTTTTTTATTTCCGTATGGCAATTGAGACATTTTTCATTGGAAACTTTCTCTCCTATGGTATGGCATTGGGTGCAATTGAAATTTCCTTCCAGATGGGAATGACCTTTAAATAATTCTCCCGGAGACAATTGAGCACTGGCAGTTGTCGAAATCAATAGCCAGACGACTGAGCCAATGTATCTTCTCACACTTATTTGTTTTTGCATCCAGTGGTTGACCGCAAATGTATCGCAGAAAACTAAATTTGAAGGTATAAATGTTTTTATGGGCTACAGGTTTACCTCAATAATTTACCTGCCTTAATGATTAGCCTCCTGGTATTTCTTACCATTCTTTGCTTAGCATTTTTCCAACATAAGCATCTTGTAAGCTATTATTGCTTAAGCTTGTTAACAGCTTCAGTCCGGTTGCTGACGTGCAATTTTTCATAAATTTTATGAATGTGTTGTTTGACCGTACCGGTGGTGATACCCATTTTATCTGCAATCTCTTTGTACAACAATCCTTGTGCCAGCCATTCAAGCAGTTCGCGTTCGCGTTGCGTGATGGGCAATGAAACCTGGTTTTGGTTTTGACCTACTGCAAATTTTTGAAACACATCAAGCACCCGTCTTGCAATACTGGGAGACATCGGAGATCCACCTTCATGTAGTTCCCTCAGCGCCGCAATGATTTTATCGGATGACGCGCCTTTTAGAATGTATCCCTTCGCGCCCGCTTGCAGAGATTTGAATATTTTTTCGTCATCCTCATACACAGTAAACATGCAAAATTGCATCGCAGGACAGTCAGGAGCCAACTGGAGCATAGCATCAATTCCACTGGCTCTTGGCAATCCTATATCAACAATTAAGACATCAGCAGGCCGTTGTGTTAAAAATTGAATGGCATCTTCCGCTGTATGGTATACTTGTTTACAATGCATATCCGCTTCACTGTTGATCAGTTCCTGCAACATCAAAGCCACTTCCTTCAGATCTTCTAAAATTGCAATGTTCATGTCAGATGGTCCATTCCGAATATTGGTTCATACTCCGTACAGCTTATGAATGGGTTAAACCATAAAGATAATCCAACAAAAACAATATAAAAACCGTGACCAACAGAATTACCACACAGCCATTTTTATTGGATTCAATAATGGCTTGGTCATCCCGGTACAAATCGATATAACTTCCTGCCAAGCTGGAAGTCAGCTGGAGTCGATAGGTATGTGATCCCGCTTCAAAACGATGATTAGCGCCCATCAGCGAATATTTTTTACTGACCACTTCTCCATTGCATAAAATGGTTTCCAGTCCTAATAAAGAATTATGATACTCAATGTGATTACCGTCAAGGTAAATGCTCAAGATCTTCATGTTTTTGATACAAAGTTCTGCTTTGTCAATGTTTCAGAACATATAACCTTTGTTAACCCAATACTCCACCGACAGGAAATCGCAAAGTAATTTTAGTGCCCATTTCGCCTGACCGAATGTCCACTTCCCCATTCAGTGATTTCATCCGTTTTCGCAGATTATACAAACCATTTCCCTTATCACTTGCTGATGGCAGATCAAATCCTTTGCCATTGTCTGCAACAGCAATGCTTACCCATTGAGGCATGTGTTTGCATTGAATGGACACTTGATCAGCCTGTGCATGTTTGACCAGATTGTGTAAAACTTCTTTGAATGACAACAAAATATTTCTTCTTTTTTCGCCACTGACTCCATGCTCTTCAGTCAATGCATCCATTTCCCAATGCAAAGGAAGTCCATGCTCTTCAAGGTATTCGTGAGCATATCGCCTTAGATAAGCCATCAGATTACTCAAGGTATCATTCTTCAGGTTGAGCGCCCAAATAATTTCCGACATGTTGCGCAATAGGCTATTGCTCTGTTCAGATATTTTACGAATCTGAGATTTTTCCTCGGCTGTTGTCGCCTGCCGCAATGCCCGATCACTCAAGTATCGTATAGTCGTTAAACCGGATCCGAGATCATCGTGCATTTCACCGGCTATGCGGCTTCGCTCCTGTTCGATGGCCTGTTGTTTTTCGATTAAAAGGCGTTGTTCACGCAATTGCAAATCCTTCTTTTCCAACTGTCGCTGATAATGCATATTGAATCCAACGAATGCCAGGAGCAATACCACCAACATGATGCTCAACCGAAACCAGGGTTTCATCCAAAAAGGGGCAAGAATCTCTATTGGAAAAGAATGCAATGTACTTTCACAGGGTGATCCGGACCATTCCGCTTTGTAGTAAAACTGATATTTACCCGGTTTCAATTTTACATAACTGACCGGAACATTGGTTTTATCAGATACATTCCAGTAAGATTCCAACGGTGATAAGTAATAGTACAACTTCAATGCGTCCTGAGGAATAAACTGGATGGATCGCAAGGTAAATCCAATGGTATTTTGCTGATATGGGAGGACCATTTCTTTTAATGTCATCAAGGTATCTGCATTTGAACACAGTTTGTAATTGAGAATCAATTCATTCAAATACACCTGAGGGATCATGCATTCATTCGTTTTTCCCTCGATATTTAAGGTACTCAAAAAATGCGTGTGTGTAAAAAAGATAGAGTCCTTTTGAATAAAACCGCATGCACCTGGTAAATACGTTCCGGTTTGCTCTTTTGGCTGAACGCCCATAAGGGTCGAAAATTTACTTACTGGATCATAATAAAACAAACCTGAACGTTTACTGCCCCAGATTTTACCTGTCTGATCTTGTACAATACAGTTACATGTTTTACTCAATTCCCTGTCAGACAGCTCCAATAATTCCAATTCAAAATTGCGCAAAGAAAGACGAAGCAATCCCATCGTACTTGATAAATACACTACATTACGGGTCGAGTCAAAAACCTGATTGAAAAGGTCCCCGCTAAAAGGAATCTCGCACAATATTTCTCCAGGATGATTGTAAGGGTGTATTCGAATGAATTCTTCGTTCAATCCGGTAATGAGAAAATTCCTCTGGATTGAATTAACATAATGGGCCACATGATGCAGCGGATTGGCCATGTTGAGATCTTGCCAGGTTTGGCCGGATTTCTTATACACTTTTCCATCTACAGTACTCAGGTATTGGTCTCCATAGTCTGATTGAAAAAATCTGAATACCTCGTCCTTAGGAACAGCTTGTACTTCTTGTTTTAATTTAATCGGTTCAAAATTTTCGTTCAATACTGGAAAATAGTAATAGCCTAGCGAGTTATCTATCAAACTGAAGGGTTGTTTGTATCTGGTAGAACTCACAGTCCACTGATTTCCATCTTTCATTTCGTAAACATTGGCTTGTGGATCGGATATGAGGATCCTGTTCTTAAAAGCCAGCGGACTTGCTGCTTCAAAAGTTTTATAAGGATAATGCCAAACAAAGTGTCTTTCCGGATGAAAGATGGCAATGAATTTTCCATACGAACTCATTACAATGCTGCCATCCCTTTTGCGAAACATTCTTTGTACAGGATGTTCCAGAATCATTTGATGAAATGATTGCAGATTTTGCAATTTCAATTGATCATCAAAATATAAAAGTAAAAGACCTTGATCGGCGGTAGAAACAATAAATGCATTGGAATCCAAACGTTCTGCACACAGCAACCGGTTAATGGACTTATTGTTCCACTGAACTTCGGACAAGGTCAGATCTTGCGGATCGCCAATAAACAAACCGCAATCGCCAAACAACAAGACTTTTCCGCCATCCAGCAGCAATACATCTTGCAGCATACAACCAGTTGGCCAATTTTTCCACTTTTGCGTTTTGGTAACGGATTTAGCCTTTGCATCGGTTTCAAACACCATCGGTTGATAGGTGAAATAGTAGGTAAAGTGGCGTTTTTTTACTGTATCTGTCTTTACTCTTTTGCCTGATACACTTTGTCCTAAGGGATCAAAAACATGATTCTTCAGATTAAATACATACAATTGTTTACCCTGCCTAACGAACAAACGTTCGTTAGGGATAGCCCAGCCAAAACTATAATAATCGGCATTTTCAAATCCACCGTTTGACTTTGGTACTCTATAATGAATGGAAGATTGTGTATGAGGATCAAAAGAAACGAGACTTTCATAATTACAGAACCAAATCCGATAGTTGTGGTCAAAATAAAATGGACTTTGAATGTTGGGATTGCCCTTCTGAGTCCAGGGCTTAGGATAAAATTCATGCCCATCAAAGCTAAAGGCCTGTTGCGTAGTTCCCAGATACAACAAGCCTTCAGGAGATTCAGAAATAAAATCGCAGGTTTCGGGAAACGGCTTAATTTCTTGTGAAAAGATTGACATGCAAAGGAGAAATTGCATTGCCCATACAATGCCCGGTAACCAACGGATGCTAAAATTAAACCTCACTCCCCAAGATAAGCATAATTGCTGTTCGCCCCTTAGCTCACCGATACATAGACTTTATGCCCCCGGTCAACATCGGTTAAGGCTTGCGTGCCCGTGTGTCCATAAGCAGCAAATGAGTCTGTGGTTCCGTTGATCCTGCAACGGTGAATGCACAAATATTGAATGTGCACAGGAGAATTGGTCAGTATATCCGATAGATGTTCTCTGTCAAACTTGTTAAACCAAATTAAAGGTTGGTCAGGCAGACAATGCTCAGGGCAAGGCATCTCGCCAATGTGTACGGGAGTTTGACCTCCCCCAGGATGAGCTTTTAACTGAAAATGCACCTGTCCGGATAAATTGACACTTTCCACTTCAAAATATTCTGAACTTTGATGATTGTAAATAAAGGTAGCCACGGGTCCTTTGAAAAAATTCGTGACGCAAGGATCCAGTTGGCTTCCCGAATGAATCAGCTGATCGGTTTCTGGATTGAAAATGCGTGAATAGTCCATAATGGTATGTTTAAATGGTGATGTAAGCAGGCAGTGCAGGAGTTCTATCTATACTTGTAATTTCATGTAAAAACAAAGTATAACTATTTAGTATCTCCCCTCCACCACGTAATGAAACTGCTACTCCTAATAACATTTGTGGAGAATAAATGGCAACATTTAAGACAGCATTAAAATGATTGCCCTCAAATGTGTCTGCTGTTATTTCCAATGCAGGGTGGTCGGGAATACAATGTTCAGGGCAGGGCAGATCTCCAATAATAATAGGAGGAGGATTGGATCCCATAAATTTTAAACAAAAGACATTCACGTCTTCCGAGTAATATGGCAATTTTTGAACAATGATTTGAACCTGGTCAAAGGTAAATCCACTTATAGCTTGTTTTAACCGCCAGGGAATAAATGCCGTCCTACGCAGTTGATTATTGGAAGCTGTAGCGGCAATGATATCGCCACTCGCTGAATTGAATTCTTTTGATGCCATAACATTTATTTTAATTATTTAATATTGGTTGAAAATTTTAATTCGATTACCGGAATGGCGGTATCGTCCAAACGATGGAAGGCTTTGGTTTCAGAATTGTTGAGAATGAAACCAGCGTTGATCCCCAGGGTTCCCTTTTGGTTGACCAATAGGTCGAGTACTGCCTGAAATCCCACTTTCCAAAAACGATATTGTTCCCGTAACGATTCCGCTCCAACCGCAAGTTTTTGAAAACCCGCATTGTCATTGAGAATTTGAATAAAATTATAGGAACCGTATAGGGAAAAGTTCCTGAACAGGATGATGTCCATACCCAGTTTCGCATTGAAGATTCCAGGATGTACACTCACGGTATCATTAACCGAAAAGCTTTTCCCTTGATACGAAAAATTGAAAAAGAATGTAGTGGCCTCCTTTAACCATTCCTTCTGAAAAGGTTTCCACCCCAGTGTATTGTAAAAAGAAAACGTGGAATTGTCTTCCACAAACAAGGCTCGCAGGTCTTTGGAATCGTAACTGCCAATAAACAATTTGGATTCCGCAAATAAATTGTACTGATTATTTGATGAAGCATCAAATCGTTTTGCCGCAACCAGTTCAATCTTAGGCTGTATCACGGTGGTTCGTCCCAGGTTGGCCAACAAGACCATCCCGGGTTCGACCGTTGTGGGATTTGTATCAGATGCTACTTCAACAGCAGCATTTCTTGCACCTTGTGTTCTGGAAAGTTTGTTAAATCCCAGACCTACTTGACCTTTTACCCCGTAATGATAAAGGCAACACGCCATCATCATAAAAAAAATTGTGTGGATTGAATTTTTCATAGCGTTCAATGGTTAATTCCAAATAATTTATTGAATCCCTCTTTTATGCTCTTGATCAATTCAAATACCATCAGCACCACTGCTTCACCAAATGTGGCCAAAATCAATGAGTAACCAATGTATACAAAGAAGTACCAGCTGTCCGTTTTTTCAAAACACATCAGTTCTGTTTTGTCCGTTAAATACAACAATAGAGGTGTTGCTGCCGCTGCAATAAATCCCAAGACAAGTTTTTTGATCCATTCGCGAGGGAAGTTTGGAGTCAAATAATTAACCTGTTCTCCATTCTTAACCTGCGTTTTTCCAAATGCTGCTATGGTGGCTTCCTTATCCAATAGTATCGCACCTATAGCTCCGATGACAGAAGTAATGAGTGCAATCAACAAATAATGCCATAGTTTCATCACACACATGTTAGCTTCCATATCATGAATTTTTAAAAGTTTCAGAAACACCGGGAACGTCCGTAGCCAGGTCCAATTTCAAATTTGCGCCGTCCTCGGTTTTAGCTCCAAGTGTAAATGACCCATAACTGATCAACTGCAAATAAGCTTCGCCGTTTTGTGCCTGAACAACAGGGTTAGGGTGGCTAAAACTTGGATGAAGGTAAAATTGTACTTTACCTTGAAGAGGTTCCTGTTGATAAATACTTCGCACAAATATTTTTAAACGGTATAACCCAGATCCCGGAATTTCTTCCACCGTAGCACTGATGCGTTTACCCTTGTCTTCCTGCGTTCCTGACCATGAGTTCTTTAAAGGATCATCGGTATGAGAATCTGTAAATGAAGCTTTTGTTGCGGAGGCAGTTGAAGCTTTTCCAACCCCCTGTGCAATCATGGCAACCGTTTCTTGCTGAACCTTCGCGATCATCTGTTCAATGTTTATACCATTGTCTCCTCCGATTGAAATCTTCGCTGCTGTTTTCATGCGTTCCTTGAGAATCTCGAAGATGTCTGTAATCGGCTTGCGATACACCAGCGCCAGCACAATTGTAATCAAGGGCCAGCTGAGTGCTTCACTAAAACTTTTCAATGAATCTAAAATGGAATCCATAGCCTAAAATTATTGTTATTGGATTGGTTTATTAGAAATGGGGTAATCGTACGATGAAAAAATTTGAATTGGTTTTAGGAACGGATTTGGGCTTATGGCAAATATAATTAATAGTAAATAATTATCCACATTTATTCTGCTTAAATGCTTATTTTCTTTTCATGCATTGTTTTGTTTACCAGGTGATGCGATATCCTAAATTAATCATCACTCCACTGAACTCCATTCCCTCCGATGAATAAGATTCCGTCCAGACGTCAGGATTAGAAATTCCATCAGCCACCTTCACATGAGTCTTACCAGCAATGTTCAGTTGTGGATGAGTCTCTAAAAATAGTGCTCCCTGACCTATGGATCGGTATAAAGTCAATCCAGAGGATAATACCAGAGCATGTTGAATAGAACGGTAGCTTGTATAGTTGTAATGCTTATGCCCAGGAAAATAATCAATTTGTTCTACGGTATAGCGTACTTGACCATAACCCGCATGCACTCCCCATCCCAGTCCCCAGCGCTTTGACATAGTGGGTTTTAATGTACCAATCAAAGCGGTCTCCCAGCCCAAAGCTACTTGCCACTGCATTACAGGCTGGAATTGACGCGTAATAGATTCTTCAATAATTTTGTCTGTTGAAATATGACGGAAGTAATGTGAACGAAATATCCAGGCAGTCTTAGGATTTAAGCTATATTTTAAATTTCCACTAACTCCAAAGGCAAGCCTGGAATCATTTTCCATCTCAATACCCGTCCCAATCCCAAATCCAAGCGAAAGTTTATTTTCTAACTTTTCAGTGGCCTGCGCACAGATTCCACTCAATTCTAAAAAGAAAACCCATACGACAATTGCACTACGATGAATGATATTCCTGATCATAATTTTTATTTAGGACAAAATTCACCCAGTGGGAAATGATAAACAATATAACTTTAGTTATAGGGGACACGTCTCAACTCGAAAGTTCATTCACTTTTAGTTTTTAATTCCTTCATCCCATACTTAAACTACAATGTACACTTTAAAATTTGTTTAAAATACCCATGATTTACTAAAATTTTTTCATGACAGCACATCTGCAAATGCCAAAGAATTCGCCAGCACAAAATCAGATTTGGTTATTTTGAGTAGTTCGAAATCAGCGCGTTTTAATATTTAGGTAAAATCGCAACTCAACGATCACAAGCCGAACTTTTGAATATTAATACTTAAAGCTTATATCTTTTTACCAATGTATATTTGCAATGCTCAACCCATATTCAAAATAAATGAAAACACCTCTCATAGGTTCTTATGTTGCTGCGATTCTCTTTTTATTTTCCTGCAACGGAAGCAATAAATCCTGCGCATTGGAATCTGCCACGGCAAAAAAAATCATCAACCCCAACGGAGATAGCGAACTTGCCCTGTTGATGCGCGAAATGTTCGATGAAGCCTTTGCCATAAAACAACAAATCAGTCGAGGAGAGGACCCTGTCTGGAATTTGGATCATTCAAAAATATTGACAGCTCATGCTACCGAACCTGAGAAAGCAGCATCTTCTGAATTTAAAGCATTCTCTAATGCCTATCTGGCCAGTATCCAACAAATGAAATCTGCTTCTCATGAATCTTTTTCATCGTCTTACCAGAGTATGATCTCTCAATGTCGGAATTGTCATCAGGCTTTGTGCCCGGGTCCATTGGTCAGGATAGACAAATTGACCCTGGCTGAACCCCTGTAGTTCACACAAAAATAATTTTGGACTAGCAGTGAATTCAACTGAGTCCTGAGTCAGAACGATGATGGACAGCGCTTTATGGAAGCTATGAAGGCTAAAAAGCTATCCGATCAATTTTTCATGCCGGTTTGAAATTAGACTTTAGCTTAGTCTCAAACAGTACCTTGGTCTGCCCTTCAAACCTTATCTTCGCAGTTCAAAACGAATCTTATGTATTTTAGTTTGACCGAAGAGCAGTTGGCGGTACAGGAAGCTGCTCGTGAATTTGCCAGAAAGGAATTGCTGCCAGGAGTCATTGAACGGGACGCCAAAATGAAATTTCCGGCAGAGGAGGTCAAAAAGATGGCTGAATTGGGCTTTCTAGGCATGATGGTTTCACCGGAATACGGAGGGGGTGGCATGGACACCATTTCGTATGTACTTGCCATGGAAGAAATCAGTAAGGTAGATAATTCTTGTTCTGTCATCATGTCAGTCAACAACAGTCTGGTTTGTTGGGGAATTGAGAAAATGGGTACCGAAGAGCAGAAACAACGTTATTTGCCACGGTTGGCTAGTGGTGAATGGATTGGTTCATTTTGTTTGTCTGAACCCGAAGCCGGAAGTGATGCCACAGCTCAAAAAACGACCGCTGTCGATTGTGGAGATCACTATTTGCTCAATGGTACCAAGAACTGGATCACCAATGGAGGAAGTTCTAGTTTGCATCTCGTGATGGCACAAGCCAACCCAGCCTTAGGCAGTCGGGGGATATGTACATTTATCGTAGAAACCAGTTGGCCAGGAGTGGTGGTTGGCGCAAAAGAAGATAAACTGGGTATCCGGTCCTCTGACACCCATACCATCATGTACAATGATGTTAAAGTACCCAAAGAAAACCTATTGGGACCTGCCGGAGATGGTTTCAAATTTGCCATGAAAACCCTGATGGGAGGTCGTATTGGAATAGCTTCTCAAGCTCTGGGGATTGCCTCGGGATCCTACGAACTGGCTTTGCAATATGCCAAAGAAAGGCAAACCTTTGGGAAACCCATTTCCCATCACCAGGCCATCGCTTTTAAACTGGCCGATATGGCTACAGAAGTGGAAGCCGCCCGACTGATGGTGTTGCGTGCGGCCTGGATGAAAGATGCCGGGATGGATTTTGGCACCGCAGCCAGTATGGCTAAATTATACGCATCGGAAGTGGCCATGCGCCAAAGTATCGAGGCCGTACAAATTCATGGTGGATACGGCTTTGTGAAAGAATACCACGTGGAAAGACTGATGCGCGACGCAAAAATTACCCAGATTTATGAGGGAACTTCTGAAGTGCAACGCATCGTTATATCAAGGGCTATCTTACAAGGACAGTTGTATCAACCCATGTGGGTGGAGTAGTTTTTTAAACCATAGACCTCCGTTTTTTTGTTTTTTCATTGATTGCAATTAAATGTTTGAAAAAGCTTGGTATATAGGCACGTTTGCTAAAATACCGGTGAAGATTCACTGGACTTTTTTGCTCATTTTGGTGTACGTTGCCGGAAGTGGTTGGGCCGATGGTGCGACCCCAAATGAAATTCTCATCGAACTTTGTTTTATTTTAACCATGTTTCTCTGTGTGGTATTGCACGAATTTGGACATGCGCTTACCGCCCGGCGTTACGGTATTAAAACAGAAGATATCATTCTTTTGCCCATCGGAGGAGTTGCCCGGTTACGAAACATGCCAGAGAAGCCCATGCATGAATTGATTGTTGCGATTATGGGCCCTATGGTCAATGTGATCATTGCCAGCATACTTCTCATTATTTTAAGTCAAACATTGCCCATGCCGATATGGGATGCCGGATTTCTGGAACTGATTCGATTTGGGAGTTGGTCTTCTTTTCTTCCCTTGTTGATGATTTCCAATATCATGTTGGTAGTCTTCAATATGATACCCGCTTTTCCCATGGATGGAGGTAGGGTTTTCCGTGCATTGCTGTCCATGCGTTTTGGAAAACTTAAAGCCACACGGATTGCCTCTATTACAGGACAAATCATTTGCGTTTTGCTGATCGCTGTAGGATTGTATTATGGGGCTTATACGCTGGCTTTAATCGGAGTATTCATTTTTTTAAGTGCTTCACAGGAATACCGGGTGGTATCCATGGACGCCGCAGTAAAGAACAGGACCGTGCGAAATTGTTACCAAAAAGATGTACCCGCACTAACTGAATACACCGACGTAGCGCAGGCCTTTGGTACCATCCTTCATTATCCATATCAATATTTTCCCGTCATCAATTTATTTGGCAATTTTATCGGATGGGTTTCATCAGCTCAGATTAAAGCGGGCCTGGCTAAAGATTCCACGATTAAAATTTCAGAGATATGTGCACATTCCGTGATGAGTGTGCATCCTGACACTCCACTCAGTGGCGTTCTTCAAAATCTTTCAGGACCTAATGAAATGTTACTGGTCGTTGAAAACGAACAAGTGTTAGGCACCATCGACCGTTTTTCCATTCAGCAATATCTCCGCATGGTTTCTGCATCCTAAGAGAAAAGTCGAAGGAATAAAAGGTTCCAAAAATGGATGTAATTATAACATGTCACTAACAAATGTTAGTATCTTAGACGAAGTATGTTCTTAAAGAGGTTTAATGGATTGAGCGTTCCTGAAGCAAGAATGGTGTTGAAAATTACGGAGTTGAAAAATTTACACCAAGCCAATGCATGCTCCAACAAGAAATGTTTATTTTCACCCAATGATGACCGAAGCAATTCCAACGTGTCCTCACACGAATCCAAGCTTCCCCTCATTAAGTTTCTGGTGGATGTGTTGTGTCCTTTTTCAAACACTCATGCCGTCTGCTGTTGCTCAGGGATTGAAGACTCCGACGTTTCGGGGTCTTAATGTTGTGGCACCGCCGGAACCTTTTACTGCTGACCCCATGAAAGCCATTAAAAATCTGGGATGCAACTGGATAGCCGTAATCCCTTATGCATTTGCTGAAGCCGGAAAACCTGATGTCCATTTTTCCAATTTATCCTGGCAATGGTGGGGTGAAACAGAGTCCGGTATTCAAGAGAGCATCCGGTTAGCTAAACGATCCGGCATCCAGGTGATGTTAAAACCTCAAGTCTATATGCATAATGCCTGGGTAGGAACCATGAGTTTTGGTCATGAAAAAGATTGGCTGGCATGGGAAAATGCTTACCGGGAGTACATCATGTTTTATGCTGGAATGGCCGCAAAACATCGGTTGCAGTTATTTTGCATATCTACCGAATTTGACCGTGCTGCAATCCTGAGGGAATCTTTTTTCAGAACTTTGATCTGTGACATCCGATCCATCTACCAAGGAAAACTTGTTTACTCCGCTAATTGGGATCAATATCAAAATATACCTTTTTGGGATCAACTGGATTATATTGGAATTAGTGCATATTTTCCATTGCGTGATGATAAAGTCCCGGAAATCCCTGACCTCATCCAATCCTGGGAAATTCCAATTCAGCACTTGGAAAATTATTCAAGGCGACTCCAGAAACCCGTGCTATTTACAGAATTTGGGTATCTCAGTGTGGAGGGTTGTGCTGGAAAAACCTGGGAACTTGAAAAATGCCTGGATCAAATACCCATCAATCAAAAGGCTCAAGCCAATGCTTTGGAAGCGCTGTTTTGTTGTTTTTGGAATCAGTCCTGGTGGGCAGGTGGATTTTTGTGGAAGTGGTATCCTGAAGGCAAAGGCCATGAAGGCCATCCCGAGAGAGATTACACCCCTCAAAATAAACGCGCTGTGAATGTTTTAAAGAACTGGTATTGTGGCCCATAATGGCCCATCCCTCCGCTTGAGAATTAGCCATGGCTCTAATTAATGGTAAACACTGCTTAAATATCCTGATCCAGCATTAAAGATTGCGGGTGATCGCGGCGAGATTGTACTCTTGACTTTTGACGTTTCCAGATTTCAACGCTCAATGCAGCAGCCAACTCTTCAGAAGCCGTTGAACGCAAAATATTTTTTAAAATTTGTTCGTCGACATCGAGGCGGTATAAATGGCTAAACAATAATCCAGGATCCTTGTCTAAGAGTTCTCCCACTCTGACTTCAATGGATTTAATCCATGCCTGCTCTTCATCCCATTGATCGAGAAAACATTCTTTGTATTCTGGTAAAGTGATTCCTTCCATTCAGTACAAAGAACGATATTCTGAAACATTTTCTGCCAAAAAAAAAGCCGAAAAAATGTTCTGCAATCATTCGGTTCCCGTTTGGACTATTCCAACCGAGAAATGTTTTATAAAAATTTCATTGTCAGGAACACGTGCTATACATTGACAAGGCTATTATATTTGAAACCAATCCACTCCAGTTATGAAAGAACATCATTATGCAATGACCATCCAATGGACCGGTAATCTTGGTTCGGGAACTTCTCATTATAAAGAATACTCCAGAGATCACCTCATCCAAGCTGAGGGAAAGATTCCATTGGAAGGTTCTTCGGATGCTGCCTTCAGGGGCAATCACCATAAATACAATCCGGAAGAATTGTTGCTTGCTTCTTTATCTTCATGCCACATGCTATGGTACTTACACCTGTGTGCTGATGCTGGAATTGTTGTCACACACTACGAGGACCACCCAATAGGTACTATGATGGAAGATCCTCAAGGAGGTGGCCAGTTTAAGGAAGTCACATTAAGACCTAAGG
>WBZV01000729.1_pt1 | contig 17529 bp, 30 predicted proteins | sample 5204221 | NCBI WGS metagenome assembly WBZV01 (sample SAMN12344360, study PRJNA552823) | activated sludge metagenome | biome: Activated sludge suspended growth; feature: Nitrification reactor; material: Wastewater; isolation source: activated sludge from nitrification reactor of wastewater...
GCGCGGTGTCGGCGCTCACGGCCAACGCCCACGCCGCCGCACCCGCATCCTGGGCAATCAATGTCACCACGGGAGCGCCCACCAGCGCGGTGGTGCCCACGCCCGCGCCGCGCTTGATGAGACCCGACACGCGCCATGCCGAGCTGTTCCCCGTGGTGTTGTCCCGCGCCACCACGTAACCCTCGAACACATTTGCGGAGTTGTCCGCCACCGTCAGCACGCTTGCGGCGTTGCGCGCCCCGCCGCCCGAGCCTTGAACGTGCATTCCGAACGGCGTTGCGTTCGACGTAACGGCGGACTCCAGCAGTTTGGAAAGCTGCCAGTTCCCGACAGCACCGGGCGTGTAAGACGAATAGGAAAACCGCCCGATGATTGACCGCACCGTGGCGCCTTGACCTCCGGGGATCGTGGCGTAGGCGGCATTGGCGAGGTTTTGATACCCACCGCCCACGGTCGGGCCTTGGTCACTTGCCGCAGCGCCGGCCGTGTTGTTTGCGCCACCCCCGACCGTGGCAAACAAGCCGCGCGCCCAATTGTCCGTCCCGCCCAGCACGGCAGCCCCGAAACCGCTTGCGGTGTTGTTTCCCCCGCCCGCGATCACGGCGGTCTGCCCTGAGGCCACCTGCGCCGCTGTTGTGCGAAGAATCTGCAGGTCCACGGCCTGCGCGCCGCGTTTGCTTCCCCCTACAGAAGTGTTGTCAGGCACGTCCGCAAGGATGGCCCCCGACAGCCCTTTTGGAAGCAAAGCCAAGTCAACGGATGCGGTCCCGCCCACCGCCTGCACGGCCGCGACGTTGACGACATTGTTCGGTGCCGCGGTGTAGGCCGCGGTCGAGAACCCCGGGTAGCTCGGTGGCGTGATGAAACTCATGAATGGCCCCTAGTGGATCTTGGTGAAGACCAGCTCGCGCAGCTCGCCCACGTCGCTATCGATGCGCTTGATGTCCTCGCCCTGGTGCTTCACCGTGGTCACGAGTTGGCCGAGCTGGAACGACAGGCGCACCAGGATGACCAGCGCCGGGACAATCAACACGTTCAGCCACGGCAGGATGTCGGCCCAGCTCATGCGACAGCTCCCCCACCCTGCTGGAACGCCGCCGTCACCTGGGCCAGCGTGCGCCCGCCCTGCCCCGCGGTCGAACCCGGCAGGCTTGCCCAGGTGCTCGAGGCCCGGTAGACCGCGCCCTGGAAGTCGCCCAGGCGCAGGAGACGTTCCACGCCCAGGTCGCGCAACAGCCGCGCCGCGGCGATGTCCTGCGAGCGCGCCGAGAAGTCCGGCAGGCGGGGTTCCTGCGCCCGGTAGCGGTTCCAGGTCGGCCGGGTGAACTGGTAGGCCCCTGCCGCCGTGGTCACGCAGTTTCCGCTGGCGTACCCTGCCGCGCGACACATTGCAGGCGACAGCTTGACCGGCTGCAGCTCGCCCGTGTTGACGGGGTGATCCGACAGGTCCGTGAACCGCGTTCCACCGTAGAACGTCGCGTAGTCCATGCCCGTGCGGACATCCGCCTCCGTGTGCTCCGCGCGGCGGATCATGTAGAGAAACGCCTTTACCTGGGGATCGTCTGCAAGCTCCATGCTGTCCACCGTGTAGAAGTCAGGCAGCCCCACGCCGAGCTGCGCGAGGTCCACCACGTCCGCGCCCATCGTGTCCAGCTCGGGCGCGTCCCCGGTCCAGGCGTCGCCATAGACCGGGTCGAAGTAGTCGGCGGACGGGGTCCACCCGTCCGGGGCACCGTGCCACTGTGCGCCATCGGGAAACCGGATGTCCGCATTGGGGTTGATCGACGCCGATGCGCGGCGGGGCCATAGCAAAAGGGCCGCGACTGCGGCCCCTGCGATCAGCCAATCGCGCGAGCGCGCCACGTCTTACCCCGCGGCGTCCATGATCTTGGCCAGTCGCGCCTCGCACTCCTCGGGCGGCATGCCGTTGCAGATGCCAGCGGCCTGCACCTGGGCGAGCGTTGCCACGCGCGACAGCGGGAACAGCTCCGCAGCGTCGCGGGTGCCATCGTCCAGCGCCCTCGCCTGGGCGAGCGCGGCGGACTTGTCGGCCGGGGTGATCTTGGTTGCCATGGTGGTGGACTCCTCAGGAGGGAACGAACGTCGAGTAACCGTAGGCGAGCGTCGCCACGCCCGTGTCCGCGAGCGCATAGATGTCGTCTTGCGGAACGACAGTGTCGAACAGGATCAATTGACCCGGGGTCAGCACGAGGGGCACGTTCGTCGCCGCGGGCGTGCCGAAGCTGATGTAGATGTTCGCGCCGCCCGCCGCCGCCGTGTTGCGGAACATCAGGTAGTTCCGCTTGGAGTTCGACTCCGTGATGAACGGGTTCGGGTCGGCGCTGGTCTGCACGTTATACGTGCCCTGGATCACCGACGCATAGCGGTGCGCCTCGAAAGTCGAGGTCTGCACGGCGCCGGCCGGCGCACCGTCGCCCACGATGGGCGCCCCCATCAAGTTGTCCGTCACCCGCTTGCCCAGGCGGTCGCCCGGGGGCGGCAGACGCATGGGCGAGCTGGGAATGAACTGCGGGTGATCGACCGGCGCCAGCTCCGACAGGAGCCCGACCGGGGGCATGTTCAAGGGGCGGCGGGTGGGCATGATGACCGGCGATCAGGTCAGGCCGAGACGGCACCGCGCTGCGAGCCCGCGTTGTAGGCGCGGACCAGGACACCGGACAAGAAAATGTCCGTGCCCCCGTAGGTCTCCGCGGCCGGCGCGTAGTTCGTGAGCTGCAGCGACAGCGCCGTGCGGCCGGCGCAGATGCGCGGGTACGGGAAATTCCGCTCGCCCACGCCGTTCGTGCTGTAGTTCTCCAGGTCCACGGCCTGCGCGGTGAACTGTTCGGCGCTGCCGGTGTCGGTGATGAGCAGGCGCAGGAACGGCGCCGGCTTGGAGCTGACGGTCTGGCCCACGGTCGCGCCCACGTACACCCGATGCCGGATGCCCAGGCAGATGAAATCCGCGTTGGCGGCGATGTTGACGGCCTGCGTCAGCGAGGCGCCCGCGGCCAGCGAGCCGAACGTGGCCGTGTACCCGTAGGGCGTCAGCAGGAGGTCGTAACCCTGGTAAAAGCGAGCGGCGAACGCCTCCAGCTCGCGGATGGAATAGCCTTGCATGGCGTTGTCCTCGGGATGTTGGGTGATGGTTGCCGGGTGATTCAGGGCTCACCCGGCGAGGCCCCTTAAGACCGCGCCCACCGTGCGCGGCCCTGGCTGCGTCACTGCGAGGCGCGGCAGAGCAGACCGTCGAGGATCACGCCGATCCGGCCATTGAAACCGGACGGCGTGGCCACGACACCGGGCCAGCTCAGGCGAACTTCGAAGTTCAGCGCCGGCTTGAGCGTGATCGGGAGGTCCAGGTAGTACGGACGCCCCGACGCCTTCGCCAGCCCGATGGTGGTCTGCGCCGTGGTGGCGCTGTTGGACGCCACCGCCGCTCTCACGTCCAGCTCGGCCTTGAGCGGGAACGCCTTGAGCGGCGATTCCCGGAGGTAGTTCTTCTGCAGCACGTTCAGCTCCAGGAGACCCGAGTTCATGATGGTGTTGACATCATTGAGCGGGGCCACCTGGGTGACAGCCGACACGGCGATCCACAGGCCGATGCCCTGCGCGGTGAACGTGTTCGCGGTCGACACGCTACCCGGCTGGAAGTAGACCTCGATCGACTCGATTTTGTACGCCATGCCGCTGGGGAGCTGGCCGGCAAGCTGCATGTTCGTGTCGTGGAAGGACTTCGCGGAGCCCGCCACCGCGCCGGCCGCGGTCGTGATGCCCGCGCCGATGGGCTGCTGGAAGAAGCTCAGCGACGTGGTGCCCGCCGTGGCGTAGAGCTGGTAGTCGTACAGGCGCTGCCGGATGACTTCCGATTGCGACGGGTTGACCACGGCGCCGGCTTCGAAGCCGAGCGCCTCCAGGTCCACCAGACCGCGCTGCGGGTGCAGGCGCGAAGGGGTCAGGGCGTTGGCCCAGACCTGGGCGCAGAAAGCCGACACGGCGGCGATGAGGGTCGAGAACAGGCGTTTCATGTTGAACGTCTCCAGGTAGTGAACGGGTCCGCGATCAGCGGATGGTCACGCCCTCGCGGGCGCGGGGGCTCATGTTGCCGCGCAGGATGGGCGAACCGCCCCGCGTGTAGGCATTGAGCAGCGGCGAGCCGGGAACGTAGGCACCCATGGCCGGGGCGCCGCGGCGCATCGGGCCGATGCGGGCGCTCATGTCGGCCACCTGGGCGGGGGAGTACCAGCCCAGGCCCAGCGAGGCCGGCGCCACCGCCTTGATGATGCCGTGGGCCTGCACGGTCAGTGCGCCCTGCGCCATCTTGACGGACAGCCCCTTGGTCGGCCGGGACAGCGCCTTGCCCACGAGGGCGGTCAAGACGGCCTTGACGGCATCGCCCGCGCCCACGGTGCCGGGCACCTTCTGGAGCGAGGCCGGCAGCATCGGCGCCAGCTTGGCATAGGCGACATCGAACGCCGCAGCACCCGCGCCACCGATCAGCGCATCCTTGACCATGGTCATGACGGTGCGGGCGCTGCCGCCCAGGCTGATGGGGTTGCGACGGCGACGCATGCCGGCGCGGCGCTTGCGCGCGTAGAAGCGGATCGGGTTCGTGCGGCGACGCGGGGCGGCGCTGCGCGAACGGATCGTGTTGATCGGGTTGCGCCGACGCTTGGACGTGCGGCGGGCTTTCTTCGGGGACTTGCGTGCCGCGCGACGCTTGCGCGGATTGATGAGCAGCATCTCGGGCATGTTTGCACCTTCGAACTGTGGGGCTCCGATCAAAGCCGGGAGCTATCGGCTGGCGTGCGAAGATTAGCACGCTCTATCGATGACGTGTCAACGCCTGCGGCGATGCGAGGTCGGGTCGGAGCGGTCCACGATGCCACGCTCCGTGAAGTCATACGCGCCGCCCACCAGCAGAATCTGCGTGCCGTCCGGCGACACGCATAGCAGCGGCTTGTCAGCCGGCTTGAACTTGTGGATGTACTTTTCCACGTTGCCGTCGCGCACGGTGGTGTAGAGCACGCCGTCACAGGTGCCGATGACGGCGGCGACTTTCGGGAGCGCCTTGACCTGCACGCGCCCCAGCGCCTCCGGATCGTGTCCGCTGAATCGTTCGTACAGGTTCGCAGCACGGCGCACCTGGGCAGACTGGCTGGGCGAGGCGCTGCGGCGCTTGCCGGCGCGCGAGCTGGGGGGAACGCCGCCGCTCATTTGATGCGCTTGATGCCCACGGGCATCCGGTGGGCGTCCGCGTAGGCTTGACCGTATTCCTTCGCCTTTGCCTCGCTGCGGAACGCCGCAATCTGAACCTCGCCACGGAACACGCCCCAGGGCATCGCGACGCTGACGGGGTTTGCGTAGTACCCCTGCGGCGCCTTCGCGGTCGCCTTGCGGCGCTTGGTCAGGCGCTTGGACGGCGGGGCGCCGGTCGCCATGCTGGGGGACTTGACCTTGACGCGGGTCAGCGGATTGGCGCGGCGGATGAACTCCGCGGCGAGCTGGTCCGCCACAAGCTGCGCCTCGGCCTTCGTGCGGAAACCCAGCTGCACCAATCGCGTGATCTTGGGCCACTTGCGCATCGGACCAGCAGGCCATGCCACGCGCTTGACCACGCCGACGCCGCGCCCGACGCCGCCCCAGCGCCCCCATACGAACCACCCCGGATCGATGCTGTCACGGTCCACGAAGAATTCAGACGTGAAGCTGCGGCGTTGCCCGTTGCGGGTGTCCTCCAGCTCCACGGTCACGTCCGGCGACACGCCAACGATGCCGTGGGCGTCCACGCTCATGCGCCCGGGGTAGTCGGGATTCTTGCGGCGTTTCTTGAACGCCCCCGCCCGCGCCATGGCGGCGAAGCGCTCACGCGCGGCGAGCTGGGCAGGGGTGGGGGTCTTTGCCATGGATCACTCCGTTTCGTCTTCGATGGGATTGGAGGCACGCGGCAGCATCTTGCCGAACAGGCCCAGCGTGCGCCAATTGCGGTTCAGCAGCGCGAAATTGATGAGCGAGTTGTAGACCTCGGTCGCGGGAACATTGAGTTCCCGCGCGATGTCCTGAACGGTGGCGTCGGTTTCCTTGAGCACCCGAATGGTCGGCGTCGCGTAGCGGTCCCGATACGCGGCCTGACGCTCGGCGGCGGTGGCGTACTTGCGAGGGCGTCCCATGGTTTCGTTACTGTAGATGAACCTCGATCGTTCGGGGGCCTGGGGTCACACTCGATTGGACTTGTTCAAGCGCTCCACGGTCCGCATTCCGCCCAGGCCCAGCATGCCCAGCAGGAGCGTGGACAGCGCGGCCACGTCCAGGCCGGGGAGGTTGACCGTATGACCCCACAGGGCCGTCCCCCAGGTCACGAACGGCCCCACCACGTATTGCACGGCGAACCCCGTGCCGCAGACCCAGCCCACGAACGGGCGCCAGCCCGAGACGAAGACGGACGGATTGGACGCCTCCGCGGTGTTCGTGGCGAGCTGCCCCTGCAGTTCCACCAGCGCGAGTGCGAGCTGGTTGCGCTCCTCCTCCGACTTGTCGGGGAAGAAACGCCCGATCAGGTCGCGCGCAAGCCCGATGCCCTCGCTGATGGGGTCAGCCACGGCGATCGCTCCACGCGCGATAAGCCAGCCACAGGCCCAGCCCGATGGCACCCCACTTGACCACGGACGCCACGGACGACAGCGGCGACGCATCCGCGGTGCGCTGGGCGTTGTCCGCAACGGCGATGCTGCGCGCCAGTTCGGCCTGCTGTTCGGGGGTGCCCACGCTCATGAGCTGCGCGAGGCGCATGCGTTCCTTGACCCCGTTGATCCAGCTCACGCCCCAGACGATCAGCGTTGCGGCGGTGGCAATGGCGGCGATGCCCGCGGCCGGCAGCACGATCGGCGCGAATCCTAGCCCCGTGGGGATCGACAGCGACGGGAAACGCCCGCCCGCCGAGTTGATGAACGCCGCGGCGGCGTTGATCGCCTCGGCCGTCATGCGGAACACGGCTTTCTTGGCGTCGAACTCCGACAGCGCCGTGACAAGGTCGTTCGACAGGTCATTGTCGATCCCGGCATCGATCACGTTTTGCGCTGCCTGCGCGGTCGCGTCCACTTGATTCAGGATGGTCTGGAACTCCGTCGCCTTCTGGCGGTAGTAGTCCAGCGAGAACACGGAGGGGGAATCTCCCCTCACGCCGTCATAGGCGGCATTGTCGGTGCCTGCATCGCCCAGCATGGTTCAACTCCTCAGGAGGGTGGACAGGGACGCCACCAGCGACAGCATCATGGTCAGGTCGCCCCACGCCACGGCGGGGTCGCCCGGGACTACGGGCGTGGACGCCAGCGGCGTGGAGGTCGAGCCCAGCCCGACGCACTGCGGCGCGCTGCGCGCGTAGTAGCTCGGCGGGAGGGTGACGGTCGGGATCATGGCGGTCAGCGGCGGCGCAGCGAACCGTAGGCGAACAGGAGCAGCGCCGCCACGCCGCCATAGATGAGCAGCGATTGCAGCTTCGGGTCGAGGCCCACGCGCACCTGGGCGCCCGCGGCGTACTGCGACACGTCGAGCGGCGCGAGCCCCTGCCGTGCGCGGTCCACCTGCACCTGCAGGAGCTGCTTCTGCTGGTACGTCGCCGCCAGCGCCGGCAGAAGCCGCGCGAGGGCGTCATACCAGGGTTCGCTGGGCGCCTGTTCCTGCGCCACGAGCTGCGTGACGTTCGGCGCCAGCTCGGTGAGCGACTGGTCCCAGTAGGCCGGAATCTGGTAGTCCAGCGTCATGGTGTCGGCGGGGTTCGTGGTTCCGCGAAGCATGGTCATCACTCCTCAGGCACGGCGGCGCGACATCAGCAGCACGGCGCCCAGGATGCCCGCGCCGATCAGCAGCGGGGTCATGCTGGAGGCGCTTGCGCTGGGAAACGCCAGCGCGCCCCCGGACGTGTACGGGATGCGCTGCGAGCTGCCGTCGCGTGCGATCAGCGTGTAGGTGCCGTCGCCATTGTTGATGATGGTGCGCCCGTCCGCGAGCACCATGGGCACGCCCGCGGCGGGGCGCTGCGTGCCGATCACGGCGCCGGTCTGCGTGTTGCGCACGGTGACGGTGCCGTTCGCGTTCGGGGTCTGCACGGTGTTGCCGCTGGTCAGGGCGGCGCGCGGCTGGGCCTGCGTCGCCTTGTAGGCAGCATTCACCTTGATGGCGGCCATCGCGGCGTTCGTCAGGTTCGCCAGCGCCTTGGAGAAGTCGAACCCGTCGCCACTGTCCGGCATCGTTGGCGTGATCGACACGGGCGTGGCGTCGCCCGTGAAGACGACGCCCGACGCGTCCTCCCAGGTCATCCCGTTGGAGCCGGTCGGGCTCGGCGGGTCATAGACCGGGTCGAAATAGGAGGCCGAAGCATCGGCCACGTTCGCGGTCGGCGTGCCGCCGAACCACTCCGTCACGTTGTCCCACAAGTCGCCCATGTTGCGCACTCCTGTCTGCAATAGCGACATTGTCGCCGCGTCCTTGATGTCTCCACCGCGAAGCGCGGCGGTCGTTACTGCCTGGGTCACGTCGCCCACGGCCTTGAACCCCGATGCGTTCGCCGCGAAGCTGCCGGCCTGGGCGCCGGTCGCGCTCAGGACTGCATTCTGCAACGCCGCGCCCAGGTCGCCGCCGTTCGTTGCAGTCTGCAACGCGACGGAGCCCACGGCGCCGGGGAGCGCGGGGAACTGCACGGCCAGCGACGCAGGCACCAGCGCATTACCGATGGCCTGCACGATGGGGCCGCCTGCGATGGCCAGCGCCGCCGCAGCGAGCCCCGGTAGGTCCTGGTCCCGGAACTGCACCCAGCTCGAGGCTTTGTAGAAGGGGCGCGAGGCCACGGGGCGATAGAAGTCGCCGGATCGCGCGTACAGCACCATGCGCCGATCATGGGCGCCCTTGCCCGGATCGCCCAGGTCCACGCTCATGGTCTCGCCCAGGCTGCCCAGGCCGAACCGCGCGAGCGCTGCCTGGGCCTGCTGTTCGTCCGCCACCTGGAGGAACGCCCGCGCGCCCATGCTCCAGTCCTGCGCGCCGATGGGGTCGAGCCAATAGGACGGGAACACCACGGGCAGCGTGGGCTCGGGTTCGCCGTTGGCGGTCATCCACGGCATCGGCGCGAGGCGGAACCACGGCGAATAGGGGAACCACGGCAACGCGTCGCGGGCGGCGAGCTGCGCAGCGCGTGCGGCGTCCCACTGCGCGGGCGTCGCGCGTGCCGTGGTCTCGGTGTAGAGGTCGGGCAGGTAGTCGCCCCAGCTCGCGCTCGTGCCCGGGTCGAAACCCGTCGCCAGCGCGACGCGGGGCAGCGCCACGTGTCAGCTCCCCGCGAGCGCGGCGGCAGCGGCCACCACGAGCCACAGGAGGCCGGAGCCCCCGGAGCCTTGCGCGGGGGTGCCGCCGCCCTGCTGGGCGTTGATGGGACCGTAGCCGATGCTGCCCGGGTCCAGCTCCACGGTGCCGCCCGGTGCGGGGCCTGTGATGGTGGACGTGTCCACCTGGGAGCCTTGCGGCGTGGCGGGTTGCGCGCTCGGAGCCGGCGCGGGTGCCGGCGAGGGCGACGGCGTCGGCGCGGGCTGGTACGTGACCGGCTGAATCGTCGCCTGGGACGGCGCAGGCGCAGGCGCAGGCGCGTACACGGGCGCAGGAGCCGGCGCAGGCGCGGGGGCCGGCGCCGTGATCGGCGCGGGTGCCGGCGCCGTGATCGGCGCGGGCGCCGGGGCGCTCACGGACAGCGCCGGACCCAGCACGGAGGTCACGGGCTTCTGCGCCGTGATGACCTGCGTGTTGACGTACTGCGGCGTAGCGCGGAAGAAAGACGCCCCGAGCGATTGCACGGCGGGGTCCAGAAACGTGTCGCGTCCGTCGAGTCGCATCAGTTCACTCCTTCGATGAGCAGCGCGACGGGGTCGGGCGGCGCCCACCCCATCCCGTAGGGCTCGGTCGGGTCCAGGTCGAGCCATCCCCCGTTCACGAACGCCTGCAGATAGACATGCTCCACCATGCCCGGGTCGTGATACCCGGCAGCAATGAAACGCGTGGGGTAGCCCACCGCCTCCAGCAGCGTGGCAAGCAAAGTCACTTGGTCGTCGCAGTCCCCGTGCCGCGCCGCGAGCGTGATCGCGGGGGTCATGAGGGTCTCCACTTCGTTCACGTCGCGCACGTACCGGATGTGATCGCGCACGAATTCGTAAATGGCCCCCACCTCGGCGTCGCCGTCCTTCTGCGGGGCCAGCGTCACCAGGGTGGTGGCGGTCTGCCGCAGCTCGGGCGCGGTGCGGTAGGTCCGCACCAGCGCCCGCATGGCGTCAAGCGTTTGCCGGATGCCGGCGAGGCCCGACGCCAGCGATAGGCGCGTGCCGTGCAGGAGGGGCTGGGGTGCAAGCTGCATCGGGCGCAGTATGCCAGCGCTGCACTATCAGCACCAGCCCGGCGATAGAGCCGACCAATGCCGATGCGAACACCAGCAGGAACGCGCCGATCAGCAGCGCCATGGGCACGCCCACGGACATGCGGCGCGGGACACGCGGCGCGCTCACGCCTTGCCCCCGGCAGGTTCGCGCGTGGCGTCGTCCTGGTCCTGTTCGTCCGGGTGCCCGTGTTCGAACCACTGCACGGCGATGTCGCGGACCTTGGTGAACCATTCCCGGTGCGGCGTCACGGCGGGCTCGAAACCCGACAGGAGGTCGAACCAGTTTTCCGCGGCGAGGCCGTCCACCAGTTCATCGGGCAGGTGGTCATACACCATTTCCGCGCCCAGCTCGGGGTCGACGTTCGCGGCGGCGAGCTTCACGAGGTTGCGCAGATGCTTCTGGAGCGCGGCGATGGCCTGCTGGGGGTCTTCGATGGTCGGCATGTCGGCGCCCTCCTGCGGCGCGGGTGGTTCGTTCGTGGTGGGGGCAGGGGCATGCGCGATGCTCGGGGGCATGGTCACGGCGGGCATGGGTTGCGCAGCGGCGCCGGCCTGCTGGGTCTTGATGAGGTCCACCAGCCCCGGGAGCATCGCCAGCAGCGGGTCGGCGGGTTCGTCGGGCTTGGCGTCCGCGCCCAGCTCGGGGAGGAGTTCCTTGACGGCTTTCAGCTCCTGAAGCTGTTCAAGGATGGTCTTGGGCGCGGGGCCGCGCGAGGCGCCGCCCAGGCCCATGGCCTCCCGCATCTGCGTCATCAGGCCCAGCATGGTGCCCATCTGCGCGAGCTGGTCCACCTGGGGGCGGTTCGTGATCGCCTCCAGCATGCGCGCCTGTGTCTGCGCCATGTTCTCCAGGACTTGCGCAAGCCCGGTCGGGACGCCCTGGGCGACGGGGGCGGACGCGTCGCCGGCATCGGCGGCGATGGTGACATGCTGCGCGGCGATGATGCCGAACCCGTCCAGGGTGCCGCCCTTGCCGGGGCGCGTGCCGTACAGGCGGACCACGTAGTCACCCGGTCCCCAGCGGCGCCGCATCATGGCAAACCCGCCCGATTCGAAGTCCTCGGGGGCGATGTCGTCGCACCAGATTTGCTGCTTGCCGCGCTCGGGCTCGCGAAAGATTTTCACCACGGCGCGGGCGTCGCCTCGCGCGCCCTGGAGCATGGCGGCGACGCGGTCGGCGGCGGTCTCCTCCTCGGCGGGGTCATCGTCGGGCAGCGCCATGACGGCGTGGCCGTTGGCGGGGTTCTGCCAATGCTCGCCGGCCGGGATGATGTTCGATTCATCGTCGGCGACAGGTGCCGCGCGACGGGTACGGGGTGATGGCATGGTGGTTTTCTCCAATGAAAAGGGGCGCCCGCAGGCGCCCCGATTGTGTCCGATGCTGCGGGAAAAGCTAGGGGCGTCCTGCCCCGTAGCTGCCGCCCCGGTTCACTTGTCCTTCGCAATCGTGCCGGCCGCCTGCTTCGCGGCGATGCTGGCGAGGTCTTCGGTGGGGTCCGCGATCTCGGTCAGCGTCACGATGTTGTACTTCTTGTCGGGCACGCGGGTGAGGATCACTTCGAAGAACTTCCCCTGGTACTTCTCGCCCGGGTAGTTCTCATTCAGTTCCTTCTGCATGACGGTCGGGACGACGATCTGGCCCAGCTCGCCGGTCGCGCAGTCCACCGCGGAGCAGATGGTGGCGGGTTCCTTCTGGTCGTCCACTTTCTTGCCCAGGTGCATCGGGCCGGTGATCTGGAAGTAGCGCGGGGCGCCGTCGGCCTTGAGCTTGAGGACCGGGAGGGTCACGTTCTTGATGACCTTCGGGGTGAACTTGGCGGGGGTTGCGTTCGTTGCCATGGTGGTTTCTCCAGTGTTGACGTTGAGGGGCGGTGCGTGACTGCACCCGCTTGCGCTGGTTGCGCAAGCGGCTGGGGTCAGTGCGGGGTCAGGAGCGTGCGGGGCTTGAACCCCTCGCGCAACTCGCCGTTGGTGCGGTCTACGTTGCGCGTGATCCCCACGAGGTCATGCGTGAGCTGGTCATCGTCGCCGGTCAGCAGCGCCACGAGGTCCAGGGGCGCGCGGGCGTGGACGATGGCGATGTCCATGCCGAGCTGGAGGGACGACGCCACCCAGGCGCCGCGATCCTTGACCAGCTCCAGGCCGTGACGCTCGCACAGGGCGACGAAGCGGCGGACGATGGCGTGGATACGGTCAACGTCTTCGCGGCTGGTGGCGAGAATGGCCTTCTCCACGAACGTGGCGAGTCCGGCATTGTTGCGCTGCGCGGCTTCTGCCAGTGCCGCCTCGGGGTCGAACGGCATCAGCGGGTTGCGGGTGAACGGGGGTTTCATCGGGGGTTGTCCTCCAGGTGGCGGCGGGTGGTGGTCTCACGCGCGAGGCGCCGCTGGGCCTCGCGCGCCATGCGGTCCTGCATCGCGCGTTCGATGCGGTCGGCGCGCTCGCGCTCCAGGCGGCGCGATTCGCGGCGCAGGGTCCAGGCGCTCCACAGGTCCGACGCCGCGAGGCAGGCGACCCCGAAGACGATCAGCCCGCCCAGCAGCGCGGCGACGGGGTCGCGGATGATGTCATCGAGCATGCTCGGCCTCCCACGCCTCATAGACCCGTTCCATGGCGTCACCGAACCCGTGCGCCACGCTGTGATCGTTGATGACCTCGATACCGTCGCGGCAGTGATCGGGAATGGTGCGGACGGTGCCGTACCGGACCATCACGGGCGGTTCGGTGACCTTGCGGAAGTACAGCAGGCCATCGTCCACGGACGCCACCAGGGCGACGGCTTCGTCCTGGGTCGTGCCATGCGGGTTGACGCCGCGCTGGGTCTCCTCGCCGTCCCAGAACTTGACGCAGGCCCAGCCCATCGAACCCAGGCGATGCACCAGCAGACGGATGGCCTTTTCCTCGGCGGCGTTCATTACTTGCCCTCCATGCCGCGCTGGTTGATGCGGTCGAGCTGGCGGCGCAGGCGCCGGCTGGCGTTCAGGTACTCCGACAGGCGCAGGAGGCGCTTGGCGGTCTCGGGGTGCATGTAGGCGGGGATGGGGCTCGTGCCCGTCGCCTTGTTGACGATGTCTTTCATGTCGATCCTTCGCAGGGAACACGCCAATAGCGGCGCGAACACATTAGACACTTTTTCGGAACACACGGTCAAGCGGAAAAACACACACTGCGCTAGCGCCGTTTCGTTACTGTAGACGAAACTCTGTTTTTCGGCGCCTGGGTCTGGGCCTCCACCGCCGTTCCCGCGCGCTCCTGGGCTCGATACATATCGACCCCGCGCAGGACGGCCAGAAAGTTGTTCCGCTGGGTCTGGAGCTGCACGGGCGGGGTGCCGTCGAACCATTCCGCGAAGTCCTGCGCGGACAGCTCGCGCACGCGCATCCCCTTCGCGCTGCGCTTGGGCTTGTCGCCGCCGTCCTGGGCGTAGACCTTCTTGGCGATGATCCGATAGACGGTGCCCGCCTCCTCCACTTTCCAGGCCCCGTATCGGCTGGGGTGGATGTCCAGGCGGTCGGTCACGTCGCGCGAGAAGACGACACAGTCCGTGTCGGCGTAGAGCCACGCCTCGGGGTCGAGCAGCGCGGCACGGCGCAGGACCATGCGGACGTGGGCGGTGATGAACGCCCCGAGCTGCGGCTGGTGGTAGTCCTTCGGGCGCACGTCCTCCGGGGCGATGAACCGATAGAAGACGTGTTCGAGGGGTTCGATGTCGTCGCCATAGAACGGCGCCCATCCCTCGGGGCACTCGGCGCCGATGACGTACTCCACGGGCGCGAGCTGTTCGACCGTCTTGCCATAGGAGTGATTCCCCACCGCCTTGACCATCGTGCCGATGGGGCCGGACGGTCCGCCCTCGCAGGTCATGCGCAGGCGCTCCAGGCGGTCCACGTACTCGAGCATGGAAAAATGCCCATCCCACCCCCACGCCTGATGAATGGTCAGCTCCCACCCCTCGGCGCGGAGCTGGTCCACTTCGATGCTGGTCACCCAGGTCAGGGCGATGCGGTCGGGGGAAAACGCCGACGCCATGCGCCCGCCTGTCTCGGTGCGGTAGTAGAACGGGATGATGTTCGACGGGTGCGAGGCCGTCACCTGGGCGATGTAGCAGCGGACCTCGGACGGGGGCGTGCCCTTGTAGTGGCAGGTGAACCCCTGGGGGAGCGCTGCGTCACGCATCGCGGCGGCGTATGCCTGATTGATGTCGTATTTCCAGATGGGGCCGTGGTAGCGCCGCACGCAGTAGCAGAAGCCCCCGCGCATGACCCATTCGCGGATCAGCTCCAGGACTTCGTCGCGCGGCGTGGCCACGGTCACGTCCGGGGGCACGTTCGCCTTGAAGACCTTGATGCAGGCGCCGCCCATGGTCACGGCCAGCGGTTCCCCGAAGTGCTCCAGCAGGATGGCCTGGGCGCGCTCCATGGCGTGATACAGCCCCTCGCTGTCACGGTAGGCATACGCGACGTGCCGGGGGTTGCGCGGGTCGAACTCCTCGCGCTCGAAATCGATGGTGCCCACCAGCTTGGCGTAGTCCGGCGCGAACGTGGCGAGGAACTTCGCCAGCGTCACGCCCGCGAGCCCCAGCATGGCCTGTCCGTCGAGGAATTCCCAGCCCTTCGCGCGGGGGTTGTTCGCGTCCTTCGCGTGCAGCACGCGCAGGCCCCGCAGGGCGTTCCCCTGGGTGAGATAGGGCCTCAGGATCAAGTCGGGTTCGGTCACGAGCGCGGCGGCGATGAAGTAGGCGTCGAACCCGTTGCCGAACCACGCCACGAACTTGACGCCCTGCAGCTCGGGCGTGAGAAAGCGCGCCCGCAGAATGCGGGTCAGGTGCCGCATGTCGCGCACGGCCCCGGAAAACGAGAAGTCCGCGCCGTGCGCGGTCAGGTAGAGCGGGCGGGGCGTCCCGGGCTCGATCCGCGTGGTTTCGAAGTCATAGGCGATCATGCGCGCGGGTTTGGCGTCGCGCTCGCGCCGCTTGCGCACCATGGAGGGCGAGCGGCGCGGCTTGTTGCCCTGCTGTTCCGCGGCGTATCTAGCGGCGGCGAGGCTTAGCTGGCGCTGGCGGTTTGGCCTTGCGGGTGGGGGTGCGGTTCGGCTCATTCTTCGCAGGGAGGAGCTGGAATAGCAGGGTATCGGCCAAGCGGGTGCCGGGGATGTCGCGGGCTTTGCCCGTCTTCGGGTCCACGGCGGTGGCGGCGGGTTCGTGCTTCTGGCGTAGGCGGGTCTCCACTTCGTCCACGGCGTCCACGCGGTTGCCCATCATGGGGCTGATGTTCGAATACTTGGTGTAGATGGCGCCCGGGCTCACCTGTTCGGTGAGCTTGCGCGCCCCTTCGCGTGCCTCGCGCCGCTCCAGGCCGGCCTGTACGTATTCGGTGAGCTGGGCGACGCTGATGCCGGTATGCCGGCGCTTGCGGTGTTCGTCCTGGGCGATGCGGCGCGCGTAGCGTTGCAGGTCCACGGTCGAGCGCACCGATACGCCGATGAACCGGCGCGACTGCTGGGCGCTCCAGACGACCTCCTGCCGCAGTCCCGAACGGATGAAATGCGTGTGTTCCGCGAAGACCCGGTCACCGAGCTGGCCGTCACGCCGGGGCTTGCGCTCCAGGAACACGGGCGCCTTGGGGTCGAACGGCAGTCCCTGCGCGCGGGCGGTTTGCTTGGCGATGTCGCGGTGGATGGCAAAGACGGTGTCAATCGCTGCCTGCGCCTCGCGCGGGATGGACTTGACGCCGTCCGCCTGTCCCTCGCGGAGCCAGCGCCCGAGCTTCTGATGGCTGATGCCCATGGCCGCGGCCATGCGGCGCTGCGAGCCCCAGGAGGTCAGGGCGAGCGCGAGCTTGTCCTGTGGGGTGAGTTTCACGGGCGCACGTTGCCGACGTAGAACCCGATGACGTAGCTGCGCCACGCCACGGAAACGAAACGGGTGGTCCCCTTCAAGTGTTGAACGCCCCAGGCGATTGACAGGCCGTTAGGCCATCCGATGTATCCCGGCCGAATGTTCATGAGGTCGCCTTTGCAGGGATGGGGAGCAGGACGCGCGAGCCCGCGCACGCCCCGCAAGTGTAGAGCCGGCGCGGCTTTGCGCCGGGGTTGACCGCCCCCGGTGATGAGGGAACGGTCACGGTGCCGGTGCCTTTGCAGACGGGGCAGGGGGTGGGGGTCATTGGTCAATCAGCAGCATGACGAGCTGCCCGCCTGGAGTGATGGAGTAGCACCGGGAAAACGCATGCCACGCATCGGCGGGGGTGTCGCCTGTGGCGAGGCAATACCAGGGAAAGAGCAGCGAAACGTCAGGGCGATGGACGTAGACGCCCCACCCGTTCACGACGCGGCGCAGGCGGGGCTTGATGCCCAGGGGAACCGAGCGCCGCGCGATCAGGTCGCGGGCGCCCCAGGATGGGCAGGGGGCGGAGGTCATTGGGGCCTCCAGACGTAGAGGCACACGGGCCACGCCCGCAGCTCCAGGCGCCAGATGGGGCCGAGCCCGGGATTGACGCGGCCGGCGCGCAGGCAGACCAGCGGGCGGATGTTCCCGATCCGCCACATGACGCGGAGGGAGCGGATGCGGTGTTCGCCGCTTGCGAGGATCACGGCAAACTCCCTGGGTTGCAGTCAGGACACAGGCGCTCGCCTGGGCGGCGGCGCCAAGTGCAGCGCACGCCGTCATTCACTTGCCAGCATTGGGGCTTGCCGATGCAGTCGTGAGGCAGCGCGCAACCCTGTTCACAGGTTTCGGCGTCGCATGGCGTTTCGTTATGGGTGATGAAACGCCGACGCGGGCGGGTGGCGGTGTGGGTCGGGTGGGTCACTTCGGCGCCTCCCAGCGGGCGAGGGAGGTCGGCGCGGTGGTGGGGCGCAGGGGCTCCAGGAGGTCCGCGATGCGCTTGGCGGCGTCGGCTTTCTTCGTGCGCTTGTCGCGCCCGTCGAGGACCATCCCCGCGCGAGCTGCGGCGCGGACAAGGTCCATGTAGCCGGGCATGCCCGCGCGAGCCAGCAGGGACTCGCACTCGGTCACGGCAGCGGCGGCGGTGCGGTTCAAGCGATAGGTGGCGCCCTCGGGTTTGGGGGCGGGGGTCGAGCTGGGCATACATCCTCGCAGGGTTCGCGCGGGGACG
>WBZV01000732.1_pt1 | contig 17491 bp, 15 predicted proteins | sample 5204221 | NCBI WGS metagenome assembly WBZV01 (sample SAMN12344360, study PRJNA552823) | activated sludge metagenome | biome: Activated sludge suspended growth; feature: Nitrification reactor; material: Wastewater; isolation source: activated sludge from nitrification reactor of wastewater...
CGAAGCGGCCGACCACGCTTCCCTCGTGCTCCAGCTCGAAGCGCCCGAGCAAGGACAGTTTCCATAAGGGGGTCTTCATTGCATGGTTGATCCTAGATGACTCCGGGCTGGTTGCCCAAACTCAGGGCCGGCTCTTGACATTCTCTTTTTGTTTGTCTATTCTTTGTTTGCGATCGCTTGTGGCTCGCCAGTTCAATGAGTGCTCGTTATGGCCCCACGGCAATCCTTCCTGTGAACGCTTCCCCGTTCCCAACCTGACTAGGAGGATTTACCATGCAGCAGCTCATTACTCGTCGCGGCCCATCGGGAATCCCGGAGTGGTGGTCATGTTGACTTTCCCGGAGCCGTTGGGCCGAACTAGGCGCGGTGCCGCTGTTCCAATGCCTGGCCTTCCTGAACCGGCCGACGAGCTGTTTGCTCTGATCCCGCCGCGGCACGACTCCGTCGCCAAGGCTGCCCAGCCCCTTGCTCGCGCGGCGACGTAGCATGAACCGTCATGCAGTTCGGAACGATTCACCGTTGGCGACAAGCGACGCGGCGTCCGCTACCAACCACCGATCTCGCAACGTCGTTGTCATTGGCGGTACTTCCGGAATCGGACGAGCAACGGCGGCTGGTTTCTTGCGAGCTGGTGATCGTGTAGTGGTCGTAAGTCGAAGCAAGGGAAGCGGCGATCGTACGACGGCGTCCATTCGTGAAGACGCTTCGACCAAAAATGGTGACTGCGAATGGATGCAGACGGATGTGGCAGATCCTAAAGCCGTAAGCTGCCTATTTGAACGTCTTGCCGACCATTTTGACAACCGGCTCGACGTGGCGGTAAATGCCGCAGGCATTCCGGGCATCGGAGTGTCTTTGGTGGATTATCCTGACGATATGTTTCGACAAGTCATCAATACGAATCTCATCGGTACATTTCTTCTGGTCAAATACGAGGCCAGGATGATGCTCCGCAATACACCGCCAGGAGGCGTCATTTTTAACTTCAGTTCTGTCAACGGCGTGCTCAAGGCCGCGAAGAACACAGGCCCCTATAGCGCGAGCAAGGCGGCTGTTCTCGGCCTGACCAAGGTCGCAGCCAACGAACTCGCTGGATCTGGCATCCGCGTCGTGGCGATCCTACCGGGAAACATCAATACGCCTCTGCTACAGAAAGTGATGGACACGAATCCCGTCGAAGTTGAGCGCAGGATCGCCAGCATTCCATTGGGACGTTTGGGACAGCCCGAAGAAGTCGCCGACGTGGTCGTGGTTCTCGCGAATCATGCTGGATACATGACGGGAGCCACCATCGTGATCGATGGCGGGGTGGGAAACACGTAGGAACTCCTTAGGAGCAACATCATGATTATGCAATGCGACTCCCCGTGGCTGATTCGAAATGACTTCACACCCTATGAACAGGGCCAAGGCGATGTCGACCGCAGTCACGTGATTCGAATGTCAGCGAACGAAAACCCAAGAGGTCCATCTCCTCGAGTTCTATCCGAGCTACGCGCGATCAAGGGCGGAGTGCTGTCGCGCTATCCAGCGGACGGAGCACCTGCACTTCGGTCTGATATCGCGGCCAGACTCAGAATTTCGCCATCACAAGTATATACAGCAGCTGGCTCCGCGGGAGTAATCAAGACCATTGCTGAGCGCACACTAGAACCGGGGACGAGTCTGATCTGCTCTGAGCTATCGTTTCCCTACTACGCCATCGCTGCATCGCAACTTGGAGCTACGGTGATTCGTGTACCAGTCAGGACCGACATGTCAGACGATCTGGATGCAATGCTATGCGCTGTAGATAGTCGATCGCGCGTCCTATTTCTGGCTTCTCCCAACAATCCGACCGGCACATTCATACCTGAGGATGCGCTTCGAGCCTTCTTGTCACAGTTGCCTAGGAACGTCGTCGTTGGACTCGATCTTGCGTACATTGAATATGCCGACTCCGGATACTCTGAAGAGGGGTTGGAATTACTTGATGCACACGTGAATCTTGTTCTGCTGCGCAGTCTTTCCAAGATCCACGGATTGGCTTCGCTGCGAATCGGGTACGGGATTGGGTCGCCCGATACCATCGCAATGCTGGAAACAGCAGCGGTACCCTTTGCGATCGGCTCACTCGCCGTCATGACGGCTCGAACCGCACTATCGGATACCGCGTGGATATCCGATAGTGCGCTGGAGAATCGAACAAACCGGGCTCTCATTGAGCGCGAACTCTTGGGTCTCGGCGTGTATGTCGTACCGTCACACGCGAATTTCCTTCTCGCGCGCTTCGTGCGCCCAAATGCGATCAAGGTGTGCGAGGCACTTCGGGATCGGGGTATCTACGTTCGACCCGTACGGACCTTGCCGGATCACCTGAGGATCTCAATCGGCACGGCCGAGGAGTGCAAGACCTTCCTAATTGCCCTACAGGACATCACCAGGAGCATGGCATGACCTTTCATGCCACATCCCAAACAGATCCTCGATAACCGCCTCGCGCTCCCGCCCCGCCAGACACTCGATCTCCTTGAATTGAGTCATCTCCGTTTGATACAATAGAACACGAGGTGTCTACTATGTCTAATTCCACGTTCAATCCCAAGCAGACCCTGGAGGACGCTGTTCGACGCAGCGTCCAACTGCGGCAGGAAATCGAAGCTGATCCGCAGAAGTATCGAGTACTTACGGGGGATCGGCCCACAGGCGCACTGCATCTCGGACACTTATTCGGGACGCTATTGGCTCGAGTCGAGATGCAGAACCTCGGAATGGAGACGCTCATAGTAATCGCAGACTATCAAGTTCTAACGGATCGTGATGCGACCGAGCACATTCGCGCCAATGTTCAGGACATTGTACTCGACTATCTGGCGGTAGGTCTGGACTTGCTTGGTGATCGAACACATGCCTTTGTGCATTCCGCCGTACCAGAACTCAACCAACTTCTTCTTCCGTTTTTGTCACTAGTCAGCATGGCTGAACTTGACCGCAATCCGACGATGAAGCAGGAGATCGCCGATGCCGGTCTTCGAACCGTCAATGCCTTGATGTACGCCTATCCGGTGCATCAAGCCGCAGATATTCTCGCCGTCAAGGGCACAGTCGTGCCCGTTGGACCCGATCAGCTTCCACACCTCGAAGTGACAAGAGACATCGCCCGGCGCTTCAATGCTCGTTTTCCCGCAACGCCCCCGGTCCTCACACTACCAGAAGCACTGCTAAGTGATCCTCAACCTGTGAGCGGTCTGGGTGGGGGCGGGAAAATGAGTAAGTCCCGAGGCAATGCGATCCTACTAAAGATGACTGCGGATGAGACTGCGACCATGGTCCGTGGAGCGACGACCGATTCTGAACGTCTGATTACGTATGAGCCGGAACGACGGCCCAGCGTCGCAGCCCTGCTCCGAATAGCCGCCCTCTGCTCTGGACGAAGTCCTGATTCGGTGGCTGTGGAGATCGGCAATCGGGGCGCCGCTGCGCTAAAAGAGGCTGTCACGATTTCGATCAATACCTTTCTCGCCCCGATTCGCCGTCGCCGAATTGAGTACGCTTCTGATCCTTCGATTGTGGAACGCGTCCTTCGAAAAGGTAATGATCTGGCTCGATCTGAGGCCATCGCTACCCTAGAACGAGTACGTACCGCAATGGGAATGACATATGGAGTTTGAACAACCAGTTTCAGTGAACCACGGATTGGGCCAGATCGGCTCTGAGCAGGGCCGGGGGTAGGGATGAAAGAGTGGGTCCGCGCCTGCATAGTTAGCCACCTGAGCGGCAACTCAAGGAGGCCATGCCATGCGCGGACCCACTGCGGAGAATCGTACACTGACTGCGGACGACGTGCGAACCGAGGCGGCTGCATGCCTGAGGGAACACCTTCCGGTCGAGGCCGGCGGGTACGGCGTCACGACCGAGGTTCTGCTGGACGTACTGCTGCACGCAGCGGCGACGGGGACATCGGTGGCGGCCGCTTCTCCTCGCCACGGTCGTTGGCCGTAGCGGTGGGTTGTGGTTCGGGTGTTCGACGGGATACACTGTGCTTCTGGACCATTGCGGATGAGGCTGCTACGATGATGGTCAAGACTTGAATCCGGTCATGTCTAGGAGAAATAACTGTGCGCGTTGCAGATCCCATATCGAAGATGGGCAAGTTTTGGGCGCCGGGTAGGCAGGAGCAATTGTTACCAGGGACGCTATCTATTACTGACGGAGGCGAAATCAGATTGACCCTGCTTGTCGACCAAGGCGAGAACTGGTTCTTCTCTGAGAAACCGGACAGCATCCCAAGGATTGTGGGAGTCCTTGACGGAAATCAAGGGGTTACACTTGATGGCTGCTTTGTCCAGAGCGTACAGCTCCTTGGCTTGGGACGGGCCACAGTATACGTCGGAATGGCAATGATGGGTTTTCACTTTGAGGGAGATGAACCGATCGATCTAGTTCGATTTCAATTCACAATTGAAGGTCTTGACGAATGGCTGCAAATTAGTGGATTCAAATTGGATTACGACAGAGCGCTCGTCGGCGCAAGGGTCGAGTTCTCCCGCCCACCTAGTATCGAAGCGAGCCTTACAAATGGTATGACCTTACGGATCGGATTTGGAGCGACATTTCCAGGAAGGGTACTAAACAGTGCAGAGATCCGTCAGAGCGTTGCGATTGACCTCTTATCCGACCACCCCCGCCCACTTGAAGACTTCCGGATCGTCTCGCACCGACTTACGCAGTATCTGCGACTAGCCCTCGATGCGCCCGTCTCGCTTGCGGATGTAAAAGGGATTCCCGGAATCATCAGCAATGTGGATGATAAATCGTCCCGCCCACATCAGCCAACAGACATCTACTATCGGAGTCTCCCTTTTTCCGCAAAGGCTCCAACGATAAAGATCCGAGACATCCTGTTTGGATACAGCCAGGTTCAGGACCAGTTTCAGAGTCGGATTAATTCGTGGTTAGATCACTTCGACCGAACGCATGTCGTGTTCAGCTCCTATTTCAGCTCCGTTGCCGAGAATCGCCGGTTTCTAGAGGATCGATTTCTTGCGATGATAATTGGACTGGAAGGTTATCACCGATCAACGACAAGTGACACGCGGATGCCACATGAGGAGTTCGAGCGAATCCGAGATGAGTTGCTATCCCATTGCCCGCCAGATCATCGAACATGGTTAGAGCAAGCTCTAAGGCATAGTAATGACCCAACTCTTCGGACTCGACTAAAGACGTTGATCCGACCATTTAAGGGACTATTTGGCAATAGCAGGAGTCGCGATTCCCTGATAGATGACATGGTTACCCTTAGAAATTCAATGATTCACCTTGGAGGCGGGGGCCAAGAGGCTACGATCGAAAAGCTGGATCGACTTCGAGCGATTAATAAGCTGGAGGCCCTCTTTCAGCTCCACCTTCTTCTCATTGCCGGATTCAACGTAGAGGAGGTGGAAGAAATCGCTCGTCGACAACTACGGCTCAAGCAGAAGCTAGACCTGAAAACTTGACTTGGGATCCCGCTTTGTCTTTCCATAGCGCCAACGTCGACTCGGCCTAATGCACTACACAGAATGTCCCTTCTGTGTAGTATACTGGTAGGTATGACACCCAACAGCCCCGATTCCACGGTAGACGGTACACCCCGGATCGCCGACAATTCACGTCACGAAAGGAGAGAGGCCTCCGAGAGTGGCCAGATCGTGGCCACCGGGGCCTTCGACATCGCCTCCCTCCCCGACCACATGGACGTCTGGATGCAGCGGTACCTGGCCTTTGTCGTGGCCGGTGTGCGATCCTCGGAAGTAGCCGCCAAGATCGAGCTGCATCTCTCTCGCTTCCGTCAGTTCTTTCAGGAGGCCTACGGCCACGACCGCCTCTCGATCTGCCTGCAGCGAGACGTGGCCGGCTGGCAGCGGCATCTCGTTGATCAAGGCCTGGCGCCGGCGACCGTCAACAACCATCTGGCGTCTCTGTCCTCCTTCACCTCCTGGGTCTCCCGCGTTGCCCCGGCTCTCTTCCCTCTGAAAGATCCTGCCAAGGGGGTCTCCGAGCTGGGTCTCCCCCCTCTTGAGCCGCGGTCCCTTACGGAGGCACAGGTGCGCTCCCTCAAGAACCTGTGTGACCGACTACCCAAGCTTGCCGGCAAGAAGGGCCGGCGCTGGGCCGGCCGCGATGCAGAGCCCCACGTATATCGCCGGCCCTGGCGGGACAGGGCCCTGGTGTTTCTGCTTCTGTCCACCGGTCTGCGCCGGGAGGAGCTCGTGCGCCTTGACCTGAGCCAGGTCGAGCCAAACACCGTCGAGGCGCTCAGGCGGGCGAAGCGGGCGACCATCTCCGGGGTTCAGGGCAAGGGAAAGAGTCAGCGCACGGTGTTTCTGTCCTCAGATGCCCGCGCAGCGCTCGCCGACTACCTGGAAAAGGAGCGATCCGGGGACGGTGGCGATGTGGGAGCCCTTCTGGTGAGCGCTCGCGGGTTGGGAGCCCGTCGGGAGGATGGTCGGCTCTCCGTACGGGCTGTGAATCGGGTTCTGGAATACATTGGGCGGCTTCATGACGCCGAGGTGACCGATCCAGCCAGGCGGGTGAGCCCCTTACGGCCGCATGACCTGCGCCATACCTTCGCGTTTCGCCTGGCTCAGGAGACTAATGCTGACGCCTACGAGCTTGAGCGCAGGCTGGGGCATCGGTCGGGGAGGTACATCAGTCGGTACACCAATCCGCCGGAGGCGGTGGCGGCTGGGTATGTGGAGGGGATGTGAAATGGTCCACCTGGTAGACACCATCCGCGGCCTGGTAGGGCTGCGGCTACTTCCTCACCTTCGCCCGCCTGAGACGGTCCAGAGCCAAGCCGATGCAAGGCAGAAACGGCCTGGGCGGGCGGGACTTTCTCCGTGGTGGGCGAACTTATAAGAGGGGCCGAGCTGGCTACTCACAATTGACCATCGAGTGAACTGCACTCCCAGATCTATCACGGGATCGATAGCAGGATGTAAGACGCCAGGCACTCACCAAAGGAACCGTAATCTGTGATGGTGCATTGGTGGGTTGTGGGAGAGGGGGCGGAATGATCATCCCGCTGCAGGTATGAACCTTCTTGTTAATCCCAGTATTCAGTTTGTAATTGTCGACTTCGCATCGCGATCGATTCAGCGTACCCTGGCCAATCAGACCCGTCTTGATCCAAACAGCCTGGTTTACTACATACTTTCTCTTCAAGGAGAAGGTATGTCGCGCTTCTCGAAGAGCGAGATTAACGCTGTCAGGCGCCGTCCACCAAAGCATTCCGTGCCTAACTTCGTTGCTGTCATCAAATTGCATTTGTGTACGCTGCGTAAACGGGTCCACGGACCAATTCCGTATGCCTTGCAGATTACACAGTCCATTCTCATCTACCATCATGAGCTCAAGTAGTCTAGGTTCAGTATACTCCCATTGCACTCTGTCCGGTCCTTGTCCGGGCCCCAAACCACCCACACTCTGAGAGATGCCAATGTATGGCGGTTGTGGTGATTCCCAAGACGCGCCGAAGGTGGCCCCTACCCCCCCTGGCAAGCTACCCGTCACCTCCATATAGCGATTTATCTGGGTCGTTTGTGGAACGAAATTCTGATTTGGTCTCCATTGATCGAGTAGCGGCTTACTTTCGTCCTTCGCTTCAAATACCGGTTGAATTCTGTAAAATGTTGCGGTATCATCTGGCTCGTCGCGCGAGCACCTATATTCGTCGTTCAAGAAATCATCAGGATCGGGGAACCCCCAATCGGAACGATGAATACTCTCAGCTCTAATGCATGGCATCACGCCATTCACACTCCCCGGTTTTGGGATACGCCTTGTGATTTGATGATTCATATCGGTCCCTTGTGAAAGCACTCCCTGGCATACAACCCATGGTTGGTCAGACAACAGCCACTGCTCGATGTCAAACGGCGGGTTCATGCAACGATTCCACTTTGGAGTAAAGACCCGCGTGTCGTAGATTACACTCGAGTAAGGGCAACAAAAGGGGTAGTTGTGAAGCGGGTCTCCGGGGCGATTAAGTCGCTCGTAATACGAGGTAATGCCGAGACTCTGCCAGCGCTCATCGAGATTCTCTTTATCGTCTCCGCATTTGCGATTCGCAGGCACCTCCTCTTGCTGCGAATACGCAATATACCACGACAGATTATCTGTAATCGTATTATATCTACGCTCGCCAGGCGGCGCAATAGACCCCCCGTCGGGAAGAACTATTGGTATCGCGTCAGGGTCGGTCGCCACTCTAGGAGTGATAAATACCCACCTCGACTCATCGGGCGAGTCGTCGAGATTGAAGTGCACACCAGTCCCAGCAGCAAGGTCATTATCACTTTCATCCATTTCCACTCCGACCACCTCACGCGAAAGCGGATCGAATACCGGCATTGTTCCAAGATATCCAAGGCCTTCCAAGATCTCGGAACTCGAGCGATCAACCACAAACAAGATATGATTTCTCTCAACCACCGTTGTTAACGCGGAAGAACCACCACTCGCCCCGCCTCCCGAGATCTGATCAAACATCACGCCGCTAATCACCAGTGCGCGCAGCTGGGGCATTGAATTTGAAAGAAAGGTTGCATGGATGTTGCCAATGTCAATAGATTGGTCATACAACAGCTCGTCGGGGAGATTGCCAATATCGGTCGTGAGTACATACACTTCTGCGGAAACAGAGTCGAGATACTCGACAGACTCAAGAGTCTCTCCCGGAGCCCCTCCCATGTCTGCCGAAGTCACCCTTGGACCAAGGATAATACCTAGCCCGGCACCAGCCATGAAGATGGCCATTACCATGGACATTGAGCGGATGATCATTGTCGTCTCCTGTTGAGATGCGGCCTGATCTAGCTTTTGCGACCTAATTGAGATAGAGTCCATCGGCGCCTGTCTGTGTGGCTAGGGTCACCGGATGAGCCACCCATCCGAGGGCACCAGCCGGCCGATTTTATACCCCTATATCACCCGCTCCCGCTCATTTTGTTTCATCCTCCGGAAAACTCGTCCAAGCTGCCGGACTTCAAAAGCCACTCGCCCTGGCTCGTAGCCGGGCCATGAGAGGTTCCTTTCGGTTTCGAGCTTGTACATCTCGACTGTCCGAAATCTCCAAGCTCGTTTGAGACAAGGCACGACCAGGCTCCACTTGGCTCCCTCCCCCACCGGCCGCAGGCCACACCCATCTTGACCTTTCTAATGAACCCGAGTTGCTACTGTGGCCGAGGCAAGGCAAAACACATCACCGTCGTCGTGTAACAAGTAAGGGGTGGTACACAACATCGTACATAGGCGATGTTGTAACCGTTCTTGTAATCAGCACAGGGGCGGAGGCCGAAGGCGACAAACTAGGAGTTACCTCTGGGTCCACTGTAGGGGTCGTCGAAGGGGCAGTGGAAGTTACCCCTATTGTCGGAGTGGCTTCAGGCGGAGATGTTGGAGCCACTATCAGCACTTCTGGAACATCTAGTGAAACTCGACCAACACCCCCTGGACAACCATCATGTACGATGTTGATCGCACTTGCTACAGGAAACACTCCTGGCATCAATGCCCGCACGTCGTAGCCTCTCTGTATATTCCTATCTGTAATCTTCTCCGGGGCCCACATCATCTTTCCTGGCGATTCGGTTGCCTGGGGCCGAGATGAGCCTGGAATGATCGTCGCCCCCATCTCCCCCTCGTGAATTTCAAGCAACCAGCGCTCGCTCTCCGCAGATATCACTCCATCAAGAATACCCCGAACCGCCAATTGAACCAACTCAGGGCTTGTTCCAGAAAAGTAGTGAGTCTCATCACCAACGACTCGCTTCAACAGCTCGACTCGATGAGGCTCCTTGGCGAATCCAATAGCATATATACTGTAGCCACTAAACCGCAGGCGCCCTGCCAATGACACCGAATCCCTGCTCTCTAAATCCCCCTTGCCAATAATCACAATTATCACATCAGTGTCTTTTCGCTGATCGCCATCAACTATATAATCCACCACGGAAAGAGCTTCGTAGAGACTCGGAGATTCTAGATGCATGGTCGGTGGCAGAGACTCAACAATAACTTTGATTGAATTAAAATCATTACTCAGAAGACGGATCAATGTCGTTTTATATGTGTGAGCCACGAGTGATACCCTATGGTCAATTACATTCAATCCATCGATTAGCATATTAGCCGCCGATTTCGCTTGGGCGAAGCTGTCGTCGCCCTGAATCATCATATACGAATGAGAGAACAGTATTATTACCTCCGCAGGACGTCTATTTAGCGGCACGGGATCAGGACACGCCGCACGGAGGGCTATTTCAACCTGGATAGAATCTCCAACCACATGTGGCCCCGCCTGTGTCGCTACATCGCCACCAACAACACATCGCAATCGACAATTCGAATCAAGGGCGCCATTGCGGGGCGCCCCATCGGTGCTTTGACTCACCACAGCACGGTCCTCGCACATCAAAATCATTGCACAACACAGAAAACTGCGCGTTGCTATTATTATGCCACGACTTCGATATATCATTTTATGTCCTATTGGCGCCTGCTTAGTCGTGGTATATATAAATGATCCCGCACATCTAAAGCCGTCTTAGCCGACGTTGGTGATGGCCGTTTTGTAGGAGATTGAGTTGGGAGTGGGGGTGATTGGGTAACTCTAGTCTCAACGTCTACCAATCGCCATATCAAAACCCTGCTTCCCACCGCGGCGGCGATTATGTCAACCGTCGTGGTCAAGCCACTCACAACATAACTTTGCTGAGACGAACCATACATGAATGTCAGTTCACCCCGGCCAACAATGGTAGGGCTATCAGGGTCTGCCACATCCCATATTGTTATCTCTGGCACAAGATCACGTTCGTTGGCGACATATACTAAATCGCCTGATCTTGACATGGCAGTGACTTGAGTCGATCTCTGATCACGGAAACGGACACGCGGAGCATTAGATCGCGATATATCGACAAACATAACCCCTCGCGCCCCACCCACAATAAGATTTTCTTCGGATATCTCCATATCAGTTATTCCTCCAATATCATTGATGATTAACGTACCAACTATTTGTGGCAGCTCTTTGTTCACCACGTCGACAACAAGAATATTATCTTCGTTAGCCATGTAGACACTACTGCCATCACCGGCGATCGAGGCATATGCATCGTTTAATGATATTTTTCCGATAACTTGTGAGTTTGTTAAATCAATCTTTAGTATGTAAAATATATCCTCTGTTAATACATAAGCAAAATCTCCCCATGTCGACAACGATCGTATGCGATTTCCAGGAATCACAATCTCTTTGGCCACTCTTGGTTGATTCACGTCAGTGATGTCAATAATTACTACTGTGCCAGAATATCTTATCGTCACAATTCCATTGGGGGTGAATGACATATCGGCGAGCCCACGAGGGTCGATTTGCGTTTCTGATAAACGGATCGGAGTAGATGGAGAGTTAATATCCCATGTAATCATATTGCCCGGGGTAGATAGTCCATACATGGTATTGTTGTTTATATCTACATCATAAATATTATAATATGGATTCGTATTTCTAATAAATGTGACATTATTATTAATATATTTATATATTGATAAGCCATTGTCTTGTTCTGACAAAATGATCGTGTCGATACCAGCGATTATCTTTGATGCGTCTCCGGTTGTATCGATCTGATTGACTAATCTTGGTTCATTCTCAGACGACAAATCAAATATAAGCATACCAGCTTCGCCAGCAGGAATGAATAGTGCTCTATTTATAACGACGGGCCGACGAAAGGCTCCATTTTTCACCGGGGGATTTATGGTTTTCAGTTCCTGTGGCATATTTGGGTTGGATACATCCCAAACAACCACCCCAGCCGTTGTCGCTCCAACGTAGGCCGTCGTGCCGCTCACAGAAATACCAGACCACACCCGACTGCCGGTAGCTTGTATCCGCGATATCAACTTAGGGCTCTTCAGATCTGACACATCGATTATATAAACAAATAACGAGCTAACAACATAGACAACGCCATTGATATATTCTACATCTTTTATTGTTCCAGAGTTTTGTTCTAAATAAATCTTTGATATTCCAATCATTTTATCTTTATTGGAAATATCTACGACGTGAAGGGTGTCTCCATATTGAGCAAGATACGCAACCTTATCAGAAATTGTCATTGCGGCAGGGGAGCCATTGCCGGACGGATCTTCTCCAACGTTATACGAGTCAATAATCACCGGACGAGACCACACAGACAAATCAACAGCACGGACACCGCCAGGATAAGCAAGAACATATGCTATTGAACCATTAGTTTCTACGCCACGAATAATTCCATCAATATCTATTGACGATACTTCGGTAATCGCCGATAGGTCGGTTATATTAATCACTTTCAATTTATCCACGGTCGCCACAATTAGATGATTATCAATGATTGATATATCGATAATTCGACCATCGCCAATATTCGATTCCCTATTAAGGGTATATCGATCCCCGGATAATATTTCATTCAGCGCAATGTCTCCATCGACGAATCTACTGCCACTGATTATCGTCGCCGAATTCGTGATATAGGCGGCAGGCATATAAACATTATCGAGTTTCGCAATACCCACAGCACACCAAAGCGACGCCAGGATACAGACGACCAGGCTAACGAATATCTCCAAGGTTTCGCCGAAAATCACACATAAATTCTGTTCATGTTTTCTAAATTCATTCATCCTCATGTCGCACCTTTCGATGGCCATCCGCGGACAAGCAGGTGTCGGGGGAATTGGCCCCCGACACCTGCAAAAATACCGCCAGGCAAGACACTAGAAGACACCAGGACACTCGACTACAATCATTGGCAACTGGTAGCCGTGATTGTCGCGGTAACACCCGTGTTGGGAGACCCCGTTTGCGAACAACCCGAACAGCTAACGAAAGAACGGCTACAGCAATAACTGTCAATTGGTCGTAGACTCTTCAGATTTGAGATCGCAGAACTCTTGGAACTACTCGTTGACACGGAGTAATCAAAGTCCTGCAATGCATAGGTCCGCCCGCTCAAGGAAATAATGTCGTCGGCATACCCCTGGACTCTATATCGGTCGTAGTATTTATTTGCATTAGTACAGTACAAAAAGTCGTGGTTGTCCAATGGGGCGAACGAAGTAAAGTCCATTAGAGGCGGAGAGCCACCGTATGGCACGTAGGTTCCGTCGTCGTTGAGTTGAAGATTTAGCTGCACGGTATCTGTTGGGTTTCCGACATTTTCATAATTTGCTACGACGGTCACACGCCATCCATGCGTTTCGCATGTGGCGCATGCCCCCCCACCTCGATATCCGACGTTGTGCGCACCATCTTCGGCAATATCGATGGTGATGTCAAAATTACTTGATGTCGCCGCCACACTTCTAATACCTAGTACAAGTGACGAAACGAAAAGAAACAGAGCGACCAGGAACATATCTCGCATTCTGCGAGATACACGATGTCGAGATGTGGCGAACTGTTCTAGGCTGCTGAGCGCATTGTTAAGCATGATCCGATCTCCTTTTTGATTCTTGGGTTGGCCGATCTGCAGTTCTGACGACTTCTCTCCTCGCTACGCTATTGAGGATGTCTAGTGGTTGCATGCACATATCACCCGCTCCCGCTCATTTTGTTTCATCCTCCGGAAAACTCGTCCAAGCTGCCGGACTTCAAAAGCCACTCGCCCTGGCTCGTAGCCGAACCAGACTCCGTGAGAGTCTCAGCCGCACCGCTAGTGGACTTATCCCCAGCTCAGCCGCGATCTCCTCGGTGGTGAGCCCCAGGAGATACCGAGCAGCCACGATCCGGTGGTTGAGCGGCGTGAGATGCTCCATGAGCCGCCGGATCTCTGCCTTCTCCGCTGGGTCGAGCCATTCGGGGAGAGCTGCTGGCGCCTCGTATGCCTGCTCCGCCCGTTCTCGGCGCAGCTGCTGGCGATAGTGTTTGACCCTCACCTGATCAGTTATCTGGGCGAGCCAGGTCAAGAGCGATCCTCGCGCTCCGTCGTAGCGGCTCACATCTCGAAGCGCCTGAATGAAGACCTCGTGTAGCCGGTCCTCAGCATCTACTTCTGACATCCAGGCCCGCAGCCGACGCAGCAAGGCGGGCCTGTAGATTGCGTACAGCTCGGCTACCACGGCTCGTCGGTGATCGTCATCCTGTTGCGCATCCGTCGGCATCGCACCGTTTCGACCAGGCTCCACGTGGCCTCCGTCTTTGCGTGCTGTCCCAAAGCCCACGATAGCCGGGGCAGGGTGGGGAGTCAACCCCGACATCTCCCCTGCCCCACCGGCATCAGGCCCCACCATCCAAGACGTCTGGTGGGCCCCGTTGGCTGCAAGGGGTTTGCATTATGTCAATTCTCCCTTGTTGGATCTTGACCTCTTTAATAGGGGGGCTTTAGATGCCGCTTCCATCAAGGCCCTCCTCTTGCAAACTGAAGCCATGCGACGCCCTGAGAATCCTGTTGACATCTATCCCTGATCTCTGGTAAACTGCTTATATGTACCGAGTCACGCCCAATATCCCGTTAAATACGGACAGAACAGGACAATTACGCCATGACTGATATCTTATTGTCAACAAAGCAGGTTGCAGACCGTCTCAGCATCGACCCCAAAACAGTCCTGCGTTACCTCCAGCAGGGCAAGCTACGAGGCACCCGGATTGGGCGTGACTACCGCATCCCAGAGAGTTCGGTGGTTGCTCTGCTACGAGGAGGCGAGAAGGCCCGCGAGGTGAGCCAAGGCTGTGTCGTGACCGCGGTTGCCAACCAGAAGGGCGGCGTCGGGAAGACCACGACCACCTTCAATCTTGGTGTCGCCCTGCGTAAGGCCGGCCACCGCGTGCTCTTGATTGACCTTGATCCTCAAGGTTCCCTGACCACAAGTGTAGGTCTCTCCCAGGCGCAGATTCCCATCAGCATCTACCAGGCTCTTCTGAGTGAAGACGTCGATCCACGACAGGTCATTCACAAGACCGCCTCCGGCGTCGATATTCTTCCGGCCACCATCGACCTGGCGGCCGCAGAGATCGAGCTCATGAACATGCTCCAGCGCGAGCTGGTGCTCAAGGATGTCGTAGATCGCATTCGCGACTCGTACAGCCATATTCTCATCGACTGTCCTCCCTCCCTCGGTCTTCTGACCATCAACGCCTTGTCTGCAACCGACCAAGTCATCATCCCTCTTCAGTGCGAGTATCTGGCCACTCGTGGCCTGGCCCTCCTCTTGCAAACGATTCAGAAGGTTCAGTCACGCTTGAATCGCAAACTGCGGATTGCGGGCATTCTTCCTACGATGTTTGACGGGCGAACGACCCACGCCAACGAGGTGTTGGAGGAGTTGCGCACCAGCTTCCCGGGCAAGGTCTTTGATGTGGTCATCAAGGACACCGTTCGGGCAAAGGAAGCCCCGGCCGCCGGCCTGGCGATTCTAGACTACGAACCCGGTCATGAGGTCTCTCACGCCTATGAGGCGCTAGCAAAGGAGGTGGGTGTCCGTGACTAGACCCAAGCGCGTCTCCATCAAGGGCCGGGGCTCCGATCTGTTCTTCGGAGATGGCGCAGCTGCACTCGCAACTCCGAATACGAGCCAATCCGAGTCCACAGTCTCCTCTGGCAATCAATCAACCCAGCCGCAAGCAAGCAGCCAATCAAGTAAGCAGGCACGCAATATTGCAAGCAAGCAAGCAAGCCATCAGGAGCAACGAGCGACGCTGAGCCCAGTACAGGGCAACGTTTCCATTCTGGCTGCGGATGCGTCGCTAGCATCCATATTGGAAGGCATGAGCGGAAGAGCTGCCATCGCCAATACCTTCCGGTTCACCGAAGAGGAGTTGGCCCGTCTAGAAGATGTGATTTATGCCCTTACCAAGAGTCAGCGTTCCAAGATTTCGCGCCAGGACGTCATTCGCCTGGGTCTCAATCTGGCTCTCTGGGACTATGAGGCACGAGGTGATGCCAGTCTGCTGGCCCAAGCAGCAGCCAGGCGCAAGCAAGGAATATTATAAGCTTGCTTGCAATATTGCAAGCAAGTATCGCGAGATCGACATGAGAACGGAATGGCAGACAGATCCAGAGAGCACTCTGGAGTGTCTAATCCAAGAATTGTGGTAACTGTCGTATATGGAAAAATCAACTAATTCACAAGCCTTCAAGGGCTTCCAGAAACCAAATTACACATCCGTTCCGGATGAGCTCTTCGATGAGTTACTCCCTCTATTGTCTGGGTCTGAGTTGAAGGTTCTCCTGTATATTATTCGTCGCACTTTTGGCTTCAAGAAGGACAGCGACACCATCAGTCTCGGACAGATGCTCAACGGCATCACCACGCGTGATGGAAGGACGCTCGATTCTGGCGCCGGGGTGAGCAAGCCAGCGCTTCTTCAAGCGCTTCGTGGCCTGCAAGAGAAAAATGTCATCATCATTGAACGATGCATAAGTGAAGAGCGTGGCCACGAGCCAACTCGGTATAGTCTCAATATCCGCGGACAAGACCCCCTTGGTAAAGAAAGTAGCCTACCCTTGGTAAAGAATGCTGACCAAGGGGTAGGTCAAGAAACCTTACCAAGCCCTAGGTCAAGAAAGTTGACCACACAAGAGACAGTAGTACAAGAGACAGTATCACAAAAAACAGAATTACATAATTCGAATATTCGAAAGATCGAATCTGGGGGCAAGCAGCGGGGGAGAGCAGCGGCAGACGCGCAGGCCAACCCAGGCCCGGAGGGTGTGGGAGCAATCCTGGGAAGGATGGGGCAGGGTCATACGGGAGCGGTGCCGCGGAGCGCAGGCAACGGCGCCTCCGGCCGTCCGGAGGCAGGGGAGGAAGACTTCCAGCGCATCCAGCACATCATCCTGACCAGCCAGCGGGAGTTTGGCGACCGAGCTTCATCCAAGTCCTCCACCACCCGCGCCTGGAATCTGTACCAGAAGGCCGGCTACAGTATCGGCCGGTTCGAGGAGGCCCTCTACCAGGCCCGCAGCCTGACCAAGGAAGCCACCGCCCAGATCACGTCGGAAGGGGAAGACCCCAACTACGGGCTCAGGCGCAAGATCAAGATGCCGTACTTCTTCGCCGTTCTCGAAGACGTCCTGGGCCTGCGGGCGGTTCCCCAGAAGCCTGCACCCACGGCCAAGACCCCACGCAAGGCCAGGAGTTCCTCAGACCGCCGCTACCTCCCGCACATTGAGACCTGAACCCGATCCGCCTTCGTGTAGCGTGAGGCTACACCCACCTCAGTGATGCAGCCCCGCGCAGCGGGGCGGGGTGGAGGAAGATAGTATCTCTGGCTACACGAAGTCTCCTGTCTCCCCGCCCCCTCTGACCTCCCACACGCACCTCCCACCACCTGTGCCCACGGCCAAGGAACCCCCATGGACAGCGACGAGCACCCGATCATCGCCCTCACCCAGCGGGAGATCGACTTCTACGGCGACCAGATCATCGCTGCCTTGGTGCCTGTGGAAGGGGAGGAGCCCCC
>WBZV01000733.1_pt1 | contig 17482 bp, 17 predicted proteins | sample 5204221 | NCBI WGS metagenome assembly WBZV01 (sample SAMN12344360, study PRJNA552823) | activated sludge metagenome | biome: Activated sludge suspended growth; feature: Nitrification reactor; material: Wastewater; isolation source: activated sludge from nitrification reactor of wastewater...
CTGCTGGCCGCCGCCGTGCTGACGATGGCCGGCACGGCGGCCGCCGGCGACGCCGCGGCGGGGCGGCAGAAGGCCATGCAGGTCTGTGCCGTCTGCCACGGCCCCAACGGCGTGGCCGTGGCGCCCGAGACGCCCAATCTCGCCGGCGAGCCCGAGGGCTACCTCGGCCGCCAGCTGCGTGCCTTTCGCAGCGGCAAGCGCCAGCATGAGGTGATGGCCGTGATCGCGAAGAGCCTGAGCGACGAGGACATCGACAACGTCGCCGCCTGGTTCAACTCGATCAAGGTGTCGGCCGCCCCTCCAGAAAATCTCTAACCACAAACCCCGTCGCGCTGCGCGAGGCCTTCACGTAGCCTCGCGGCGTGCGCGCTCGCTCGCTTGCTGGCGCCAAGACCACCGACAGAACATGAACCAGCCGCTGACGCCCTCCACCCTCGCCCTGGCCCTTGCCGCCGCCTTCCCCACCACACCCGCCTTCGCCCAGGTCACCGAACTCGACCCGGTGGTCGTGACCGCCGAACGCGTGCGCCAGAACAGCTTCGACGCGCCGGCCGCGATCACCGCGATCGGCCGCGAGGTGATCGACAACGGCGGCATGCAGGTCAACCTCTCCGAGGCGCTGAACCGCGTGCCCGGCATCAGCGTGCTGAACCGGCAGAACTACGCGCAGGACCTGCAGCTCTCCATCCGCGGCTTCGGTTCGCGCTCGACCTTCGGCATCCGCGGCGTGCGCCTGATCGTCGACGGCATCCCCGCCACCATGCCCGACGGCCAGGGCCAGGCCTCGACCATCGCGCTCGGCTCGGCGCAGCGCATCGAGGTGCTGCGCGGCCCGCTGGCGCAGCTGTACGGCAACGCCGCCGGCGGCGTGGTGCAGGTGTTCAGCGGCACCGATGCCACCGTGCCCACGCTGAGCGCCGGCATCGCCTTCGGGCCCTGGGAGCAGAACCGCGAGTTGCTGCGCTTCGGCCACAACGGCGAGCGCGACAGCGTCGTGATCGACGCGATGCGCTACGCCACCAACGGCTGGCGCGATTTCAGCGCCGCCCAGCGCACCCAGTTCAACGCCAAGTGGGAGCGCCAGATCGACCCGGCCTCGACCATCAGCGTGGTGGCCAACTCCTTCGACCAGCCGCTGTCCAAGGATCCGGCCGGGCTGACGCGTGCCGACTGGGAGGCCAACCCGCGCCAGGTGGCCGCGACCGTCAAGGCGCAGGACGCCGGCAAGGTCGTCAACCAGCAGCAGATCGGCAGCGTCTACGAGCGCCGGCTGAGCGACGCGACCACGCTCAATGCGCGTGTCTACTTCGGCAACCGCAACCTCTTCAACAAGCTCTCGGTGCCGCCGACCGCGCCGGCGCAGACCTCGGTGACCGGCGCCGGCGGCATCGTCGATTTCGCGCGCAGCTACATGGGCCTGGGCGCGCAGCTCGCGCATGTGGTGAAGCTCGACGGCGAGCGCGCGCTGCGCCTGACCGGCGGCCTGGAGCACGACCGCAGCGAGGAAGACCGCCAGGGCTACCTCAACAACGCCGGCGTGCAGGGTGCCCTCAAGCGCGACGAGCTCAACACCGTGCGCAGCACCGACGTCTACGCGCAGGCGGCCTACGACATCCTCGCGTCGCTGACGGCCACCGCCGGCGTGCGCTCCAGCCAGGTGAAATTCCGCAGCGCCGACCGCTTCATCGTGCCCAACACGGCCAACGGCGACGACAGCGGCGGCGTCGACTACAGCGCCACCAACCCGGTGATCGGGCTGACCTTCCACGCCACGCCCGATCTGCACCTGTACGCCAACGCCGGCCGCGGCTTCGAGACGCCCACCTTCACCGAGCTCTCCTACCGCGCCGGCGGCCTGAGCGGCATGAACACCGACCTCAAGGCCTCGAAGAGCCGCCACGCGGAGATCGGCGCCAAGTGGAAGTTCGCTGCGGGCCACCGCATCGACGCCGCGCTGTTCGACATCACCACCCGCGACGAGATCGTCACCGACACCAACAGCGGCGGCCGCACCACGTTCAAGAACGCCGGCCGCACCAGCCGGCGCGGCGCCGAGTTCATGTATACGGGCCAGCTCGCCGAGTCGCTGCGCGCCACGCTGAGCCTGACGTCGCTGCGCGCGCGCTTCGACGAGGCCTTCGTCAGCGGCAGCGGCGCCACCGCCGTCAACATCCCGGCCGGCAACCGCCTGCCCGGCACGCCGGAGCGCAGCGCCTTCGCCGAGCTGGCCTGGGCGCCCAAGGCGGCCTGGGGCGGCTTCAATGCGGGCATCGAGCTCGTGCACACCGGCAAGCTCTACGTGAACGACGCCAACAGCGACGCCGCGCCGGCCGCGACCGTGCTCAATCTGCGCACCGGCTTCGCGCAGAAATTCGGCGACTGGACGCTCAGCCAGCTGCTGCGCGTGGACAACGCCACCGACAAGACCTACGCCGGCTCGGTGATCGTCAACGACGGCAACGGCCGCTTCTTCGAATCGGCGCTGCCGCGGAATTGGATGATCGCCTTCACGGCCAAGCACGAGTTCCGCTAAGGTTGCGGGCATGAGCCCGACCCCGACCCCGCAAACCATCACCCTGGCCGGCGGCTGCTTCTGGTGCCTCGAAGCGGTCTACGAGCGCGTGCGCGGCGTGCTCGGGGTCGAGTCGGGCTACAGCAACGGCCAGGCCGAACGCCCGAACTACGAGCAGGTGTGCGGCGGCGATACCGGCTGCGCCGAGGTGGTGCGCGTGCGCTTCGATCCGGCGCAGATCGGCTTGCGCGATCTGCTGGAGATCTTCTTCGTCGTGCACGACCCGACCACGCTGAACCGCCAGGGCAACGATGTCGGCACGCAGTACCGCTCCGGCATCTATTTCCACACGCCCGAGCAGGAGCGCGTGGCGCGCGAGGTGGTGGCCGAGGTGAATGCGAAAGTCGGCGGGCGCGTCGTCACCGAGATCGAACCCGAGCGCCACTACTGGCGCGCCGAGGACTACCACCAGCACTACTTCGCCAAGCACCCGGGCCAGGGCTACTGTGCCTTCGTCGTGGCGCCCAAGGTGGAGAAGTTCCGCAAGACCTTCGCGCAGCGCGTGCGCGACGCCTGAATCAAGGCGCGAGGCGTTCGCGCACCCAGGCGCCGGCCTCGTCGAGGCGGTAGCGCAGGCGGTCGTGCAGGCGCGACTTGCGGCCCTGCCAGAACTCCCAGCGATCCGGCACCAGCCGGAAGCCGCCCCAGTGCGGCGGGCGCGGCGGGTGCAGCAGGTATTGCGCGCCGTAGCGCGCGGCGTTGGCGACCAGCACGGCGCGCGAGGCGATCACCTGGCTCTGCGGCGAGGCCCAGGCGCCGATGCGCGAATCGAGCGGGCGCGACTGGTAGTAGGCGTCCGACTCGGCGCCATCGACCTTCTCGACGCGACCCTCGATGCGCACCACGCGTTCGAGCTCGACCCAGTGGAATTGCAGCGCCGCGTGCGGGTTGCCGGCCAGTTCGCGGCCCTTGCGGCTCTCGTAGTTGGTGTACCAGACGATGCCGCGCGCGTCGTAGCCCTTGATCAGCACCACGCGCGTCGAGGGCCGGCCGTCGGCGCCGACGGTGGCCACGGTCATCGCGTTGGGCTCGGGCAGCTCGGCCGCCAGCGCCTGCTGGAACCAGCGTTCGAACTGCTGCAGCGGATCGGCCGCGCTGGCGCTCTCGTCGAGTTCGTCGCGCTCATAGCTCTTGCGCAGATCTGCGATCGCGCGTGATTTGTCGGTCATGGTTCGTGTCTCGATGGCCTGGTGTTCGCCTGCGGCAGATCGCATGCTAGGGCTAACCCGGCTGGCAGTTCTGATTGGGCAATTCTGCGTACGGGGAAGGCCTTAGGTGATGGTCCCACTACCTGCGGGGCGCCGCCCAACCCATTCTTGATGCAACCGGGCGCCGCGGCCATGCCGTGACGCAAGATCTGGAGCGGGCATCAGGAGGGGTGGCGCCATGGGTGCGCAACCGGCGGTGATCGTGTTGGCGGCAGGGCGGGGCAGCCGTTTCCTGGGGGCGGACCACAAGCTCGCCCAGCGCCTGGGCAGCGCGACCGTGTTCGCCACCACGCTGCGCCACGCCGTGGCCACGCAGCTGCCGGTGGTGGTGGTCACCACCCAGGCTTTCGCCGACGTGGCGCGCCGCAGCGTCGCCGCGCGCGACGTGATCGTCCTGCCCGAGGTGGGCACGCCCGGCCAGGAAGCGCTGGGCATGGGCTACTCGATCTCCAGCGGCGTCAGCGCGATTCCCGATGCCGGCGGCTGGCTGATCCTGCCCGGCGACATGCCGATGGTGCGCAGCGACACCATGCTGGAGGTGGCGCGCGAACTCGCCGATCACGCCGTGGTATTCGCGCAGCACAAGGGCGTGCGCGGCCATCCGGTCGGCTTCTCGGCCGAGCTCTATTCCGAGCTGGTGACGCTGCGCGGCGACGAGGGCGCGCGCCGCCTGGTGGCGCGCTACCCGGCGATCGGCGTCGAGGTGGACGACCCCGGCGTGCTGATCGACGTCGACACCGAGGCCGATCTCGAGAGCGTGCGGCTCGCCCAGCAGGGCGGCACCGTGCCGCAGCAGCGGCTCTGAGCTGGCCTCAGCGCGCCGCGGCAATGCGGCGCGCGAGCCGCTCCAGCCGCTCGATCTCGCGGTCACGGATGCCGCGTTCGCGCAGGCAGGCGGCCGTCTCGAGCAGGTAGTCCAGCGTGCTGCCGTAGCGGCCGCGCGCGTGGCGCAGGATCTCGAGCATCTCGCCGTCGGGGATGACGCCAGTGTGCGACGGGCTCGCGCGATCCAGCGTGAACGCCAGTGCGCGCACCGGGCCGGCGGGCGTGCGGCAGGGCAGCCAGCGCGGGTCGTAGACGCCGGTGGGCATCTCGCGCAGCCAGAGCCGTTCGAGCTCGCGCTCGGCGCGTGAACGCGCGATGCGGTAGACCACGCCGCGGCAGGAGCCTCCGGGTACCAGCGCGAACACCAGCCCGGGGCGCTCCGGCGTGCCGCGGTTGATGCGCGAGCGCATGCGCAGCGCGCGGTGCCAGCCGTGCACGGCCGCGCCGCGGGTTTCGTCGGCAGCGAACTCGGGGCGCCAGATCAGCGAGGCGTAGCCGAATACCCAGAGGTCGCTGCCGGCCGGCCAGTCGCGCAGCGTCTGCGCCAGCAGGGCCTGCGGATCGCGCAGCGTCAGCGCCTCGTCAGGGGTGTGCATGGGTGAACTCTAGAATGAAGCCGGCAACCACAAGGGGAGGAACGCATGAGTGATGCCAACGATGACGCGCAGAACTACGCACTGGCAGTGATCGCGGCCGTCGTCGCGCTGGTGATCGCGGGCGTGCTGACGCTGTCGATCTCGCGCTCCGGCCCGCCCAAGGCGCCCAAGGCGCCGGCCCAGGCGGCTGCGGCACCGGCCGCTGCCGCCGCGCCGCGCGTGTATTTCGAGGTCGATTCGGATGCGCTGCCGGGCGATGCCGCCGAGCTGCTGGCGCGCGTCGCCGAGGAGGCGCGCGCCAAGCCGGGCGCCGCGGTGCTGATCTCGGGCTTCCACGACGCCAGCGGCGACCCCGAGCACAACGCCGATCTGGCCAAGCGCCGAGCCCAGGCCGTGCGCCACGCGCTCGAGGCCAACGGCGTGGCGCCCGCCCAGCTGGTGCTCGACAAGCCGCAGCAGACGCTCGGCGGCGGCGATGCGCGCGAGGCGCGCCGCGTCGAGCTGCGCATCCAGTAAGCAGCCGGTCGGCGAGGCCGACCCGCGGCGAGGGTGAAGGCGCGCTTGTTTTGACGATGTAACTTGGTTACGTGATAATTCTCGGCGGAGTTACAACCGCTCGGGGTGTCGTCATGAAGCCGGTTCTGATCGAGGTCACGCAGCGCATCCGCGAGCGCAGCGCGGCCAGCCGTGCCGCCTACCTGGCGCGCGTGCAGGCCGCCATCGATCGCCCGCGCGGCGCCGACCGCATGGGCTGCGCCAACGTCGCGCACGCCTTCGCCGCGCTGCCGGCCAACGACAAGCTGCGCGTGGTGGCCGAACGCGCGCCGAACATCGGCGTGGTGACGGCCTACAACGACATGCTCTCGGCGCACCAGCCCTACGAGGGCTTTCCCGCCGTGATCCGCGACGAGGCGCGCAAGCTCGGCGCCACCACGCAGGTGGCCGGCGGCGTGCCGGCGATGTGCGACGGCGTGACGCAGGGCCTGCCCGGCATGGAGCTGAGCCTGTTCTCGCGCGACACCATCGCGATGGGTACGGCGATCGCGCTGACGCACGACGTGTTCGACGCCGCGCTGCTGCTCGGCGTGTGCGACAAGATCGTGCCGGGCCTGCTGATCGGCGCGCTGCACTTCGGCCATCTGCCCTGCGTGTTCGTGCCGGCCGGGCCCATGAGCAGCGGTCTGTCGAACACCGAGAAGTCCAAGGTGCGAGAGCAGTTCGCGCAAGGCCTGGTCGGGCGCGACAAGCTGCTCGAAGCCGAATCGGCCGCCTATCACTCGAGCGGCACCTGCACCTTCTACGGCACCGCCAACAGCAACCAGATGCTGCTGGAGGCCATGGGCCTGCACGTGCCCGGCGCGGCCTTCGTGCACCCGCTTGCCGGGCTGCGCGAGGCGCTGACGCGCGAGGCGGTGCGCAGCGTGCTCGCGATCCGCAAGGGTGGCGCGCGCTTCACGCCGATCGGGCAACTCGTCGACGAACGCGTGATCGTCAACGCGATGGTGGCGCTGCTGGCCACCGGCGGCTCCACCAACCACCTGATCCACTGGGTGGCGGTGGCGCGTGCCGCCGGCATCCTGATCGACTGGACCGACTTCGGCGATCTCTCCCGCGCCACGCCGCTGCTGGCGCGCGTCTACCCGAACGGCAGCGCCGACGTGAACCAGTTCCAGGCGGCCGGCGGCCCCGGCTTCGTGATCCGCGAACTGCTCGACGCCGGCTTCATGCACGCCGATGTGGCCACCGTGGCCGAGGGCGGCCTGCGGGCCTACGGCGCCCTGCCGGTGCAGGAGGGCGCGGCGCTGCGCTGGAATGCGCTGCCGGGCAAGAGCGGCGACGCGAGCGTGCTGCGCAGTGCTGCCGAGCCCTTCAGCGCCGAAGGCGGGCTCAAGCTGCTGACCGGCAACCTCGGGCGCTCGGTGATCAAGGTGTCCGCCGTGCCGGACGACCGCCACGTGATCGAGGCGCCGGCGCGCGTATTCGAGTCGCAGGAGTCCTTGCTGGCCGCGTTCAAGGCCGGCGAACTGGAGCGCGACCTCGTCGCCGTGGTGCGCTTCCAGGGCCCGCGCGCCAACGGCATGCCGGAGCTGCACAAGCTGACGCCGCCGCTGGCGGTGCTGCAGGGCAAGGGCTTCAAGGTGGCGCTGGTCACCGACGGCCGCATGAGCGGCGCCTCGGGCAAGGTGCCGGCGGCCATCCACGTCAGCCCCGAGTCGCTGGCCGCAGGGCCGCTGGCGCGCGTGCGCGACGGTGATCGCATCCGCCTCGACGCGGTGGCCGGCACGCTCGATGCGTTGGTGGATGCCGCCGAGTGGGCGGCGCGTGCGCCGGCGAAGATCAGCGACGCGGCCGCCGAGACCAACGCCCACGGCCTTGGCCGCGAACTCTTCGGCGGTCTGCGCCGCAACGTGCTGAGCGCCGAAGAGGGCGCCATCACCTGGCTTTGATCGCTATGGAGTTGCGCATGAACACCCTCGAACTCGCCTCGCACGGCCCGGTGATTCCGGTGATCGTGATCCACGAACTCGCCGATGCCGTGCCGCTGGCGCGTGCGCTGGTCGAGGGCGGCGTCAAGGTGCTGGAAGTGACGCTGCGCACGCCGGTGGCGCTGCGCTGCATGGAGGCGATCGCCGCCGAGGTGCCGGGCGCCATCGTCGGCGCCGGCACGATCCGCAGCGTGGCCGATGCGCGCGACGCGAAGAACGCCGGCTGCGCCTTCGGCGTCAGCCCCGGCTACACGAGCGACGTCGGCCGCGCCTGCCGCGACATCGGCCTGCCGCTGCTGCCCGGTGTGGCCACGGCCAGCGAGGTCATGCAGGCCAATGCCGACGGCTATTCGTTCCTGAAGTTTTTCCCGGCCACGGCGGCCGGCGGCATCCCCTTGCTCAAGGCGCTGCACGGGCCCTTCCCGGACGTGGCCTTCTGCCCCACCGGCGGCATCACGCCGGAGAGCGCGCCGCAGTTTCTCGCCCTGCCCAACGTGAAGGTCTGCGGCGGTTCGTGGCTGACGCCGGCGGATGCGGTGGCCGCCAAGGACTGGGCCCGCATCACCATGCTGGCACGCCAGACGCAGACCCTGCGCGCGACCTGACGAACCGTAACAGGCGTGAATGGCACTGGGGCAGAATTTGCCCATGAGTGCCGTGCAACAGACCCAAGCCGTCACGCCCGAACTGCGCGCGTGGATCATCGAACAGGCCCAGGCCGGCGCGCAGCCGGAGGCCGTGCTGGCGTCGATGAAGGCGAGCGGCTGGAACGAAGACGTGGCCATCGCCGCGCTCGAGGAAACGCTGCGTGGTTTCCTCGACGAGCGCGCCAAGTCCGTATTGCTGCCGCCGCCCGTGCCGGTGCCCGACCCGCTGCCCAAGGAGGGCGGCCTGCCGACCGTGCTGCGCCTGCCCGACCGCGAGGTGCGCGTGGTGATGGCGATGAACGAGCCGCGCGTGGTGGTGCTCGGCGGCCTGCTCTCGCACGAGGAATGCGACGAACTGGTGGCCCAGGCCGAGCGCCGCCTGACGCGCTCCGAGACCGTGCAGACCGACACCGGCGCGAGCGAGGTCAACGCGGCGCGCACCAGCCAGGGCATGTTCTTCGAGCGCGGCGAGAGCGAGCTGTGCCGGCGCATCGAGGCGCGTATCGCCGCGCTGATCGGCTGGCCGGTGGACAACGGCGAGGGCATCCAGGTGCTGCGCTACCGCCCCGGCGCCGAATACAAGCCGCACTACGACTATTTCGACCCGGCCCAGCCCGGCACGCCGCGCATCCTCGAGCGCGGCGGGCAGCGCGTCGCCACCGTGGTGATGTACCTGAACGACCCGGAGATCGGCGGCGGCACCACCTTCCCCGACGTCAAGGTCGAGGTCGCGCCGGTCAAGGGCAACGCGGTGTTCTTCAGCTACGAGCGTGCGCACCCGAGCAGCAAGACGCTGCATGGCGGCGCGCCGGTGGTGGCGGGCGAAAAATGGGTCGCCACCAAGTGGCTGCGTGAAGGGGTGTTCCGTTGAGCCGTGATGCCGGCCTGCTCGCCGGCATCAGCGTGCTCGATCTCACCAAGTTGTTGCCCGGCCCGCTGGCCACCCTGCACCTCGCCCAGATGGGCGCGACGGTGCTCAAGATCGAAGGGCCGGCCAGCGACGGCCAGGACGACGGCACGCGCCAGATGTTCCTCACGCGCGCCGACCGCGAGGCCGGCCGGCCCAGCCTGGCCTTCCGCGCCCTCAACGAGGGCAAGCAGCTGCGCGAGATCGATCTGCGCAGCGAGGCGGGGCGCACGCAGCTGCTCGAGCTGGCGCGCGGCGCCGATCTGCTGGTCGAGGGCTTTCGCCCCGGCGTGATGGACAAGCTCGGCCTCGGTTGGGAGACGCTGCATGCGCTCAACCCGCGGCTGGTGATGTGCGCGATCAGCGGCTACGGCCAGCGCAACGCCTGGTCGCACCGCGCCGGCCACGACATCAACTACATCGCCATGGCCGGCGTGCTGGAGCAGAACGCCACCGTCGACGGCGAGGTGGCCGTGCCCAACTTCCAGATCGGCGACCTGATGGGCGGCACGCAGGCGGCGGTGTCGGGCATGCTGGCCGCGCTGCTCGGCGCGCAGCGCAGCGGCCGCGGCAGCTTCGTCGACATCTCGATGACGCACGAGGTCTGGCGCCACCACGCGCTGGCGCGCATCACGCTCGCCGCCACCGGCCGCCCGCCCGTGCCGGGGCGCGATCTGCTGTCCGGCGGCGCGCCCTGCTACGGCGCCTACCGTTGCGCCGACGGGCGCTACATGGCGGTGGGTTCGCTGGAGATGAAGTTCTGGCGCGCGCTGTGCGAGACGCTGGAGCGGCCGCAATGGGTCGAACGCCACTGGACGCGCGGCCTGCTGCCGGGCAGCGCGGAATCGATGGCGCTGCGTGCCGAGCTGGCGGCGCTGTTCGCGCTGCGACCAATGGCGCACTGGGCCGAACGCTTCGAAAGCGTCGACGCCTGCGTCACGCCGGTGCTCAGGCTCGACGAACTAGAGGCTCATCCGGTTCACGCGGGCAGTCAACCGATCGTCGCGACGCCGCGTTGAGGACCGCGAGCGTCTTGCTCTCTTTCCATCCTCGAGGAAATATCACATGAACAAGCTCGTTGCCCTGCTGGTCGCCGCCGGTTTTACCGCGGGCGCCTTCGCCCAAGCCGCTGCTCCGGCCGCTCCCGCTGCCCCGGCTGCTCCGGCCGCCGCTGCCGCCCCGGCCGCCAAGGAAGCCGCCAAGCCGGCTGCCAAGAAGGCTGCCAAGAAGCACGCCAAGAAGAAGAGCAAGGCCGCTGCCGCCAAGCCGGCCGCCTGAGCTGCGCTCACGACCGCAAGCAAACCCGGCCAAAGGCCGGGTTTTTTCATTCTTGATTCAGGCGTGCAACTGCCCCGGCGCCGAGTTCGAGAACGGCCGGCTGTTCTCGATGCGCCGCCACTTGCGCTGCTCCCAGGTCTGCGGGCCGTCGAGCGGCCAGCCGTCCAGCAGCCCGGCCAGCTCGGCGCGCGGCACGCGCGCATAGGCGGGCCCGGCGCTGCGCAGCAGCCAGTGGCCGCGGCGCAGCCGGGCCGGCAGCGTGGCATGCCGCTCCGATACCCAGAAGACGCAGCCGCGTTCGGCCCAGAAGGCCTGGCGCTCGAAATTCACGCGCCCGGCGAAGCCGGTGTAGTCGGGAAAGAGCAGCACCTCGTCGGCGGTCTCGACGATCGCAAAGAGCAGATCGCCGGGCGAATCACCCGTGCCCTGGTGCACGAACACCACGCGCGCGATGTCCTGCGCCTGCACGCGGTCCACCGCCTGTTCCTCGCGGTAGACGACGATCTCCTGGCCCTGCCACGCGGTGCGCCAGTGGGTCTTCATGCGGTCCTCCAACGACTCCTCGGTTTGGAGGCCAACCATAGCCCCGCAGCGCTGTCACACTGTGTCGAGTCGCATCAAGCTGCAAGCATGCCTGCGGCCAGCGCAGCGAGCAGTCCGGCGAGCAGCGCGCTGCCGACGCGCAGCGCATAGGCGAGGCCGCCGGACACCCACGCCGTGATGAGGCGCGTCGCGGTGTTCGCCACCAGCGCGACGAATACGCCGGTGCGCAGCATGTCGGCATCGATGCGCGCCGCGGCGAACAGCGAAAGCAGCGAGGCGATCGGCGCGTGGGCATCGCCGAAGGCGGCCAGCCCCACGCCTGCGAGCAGGCCGGCGCTGCCGAAGCGCTGCTGGGCCTGCGACACCAGCAAGGCCACGCCGGCCAGCAGCAGCGTCACCACCAGGGCCTCGCGCAGGCGCAGCGCACCGCGTTCATCGGCCGGCGGCGCGTGGCCGTCGCGCGCGCCGCGCAGCGACCACAGGGCTGCCACGGCGCCGGTGGCCGCGACGCCGGCCAGCGCCGGCGCCCACAGCAGGGCCAAGCCGGGGCGTGTCAGCGCTGCCGCCATCAACAGCATCTGCACCCAGGTGGCGCAGCCCGACAGCGCACCGGCGGACGCGGCCAGCGCCACCGGCAGCTGCCGTGCGCGCGAACGCGAGCCGAAGCTCGCGATGGTGGCCGTGCTCGACACGAAGCCGCCGAAGAAGCCCGAGGCCGCCAGCCCGCGGCGCGCACCGAACAGGCGCAGCGCGACGTGGCCGGCCGCCTGCAGCACCAGGATCAGCAGCACCAGCGAGGCGAGCGGGCGCGCGCGCATGCCGGCCAGCCAGGGCAGGGGCTCGTCGGGCATCAGCGGCAGGATCACCAGCGCCAGCGCGGCCAGCATCAAGCCGTCGTGCAGCTCCTGCTCGCGCAGCCAGTGCGTGGCGAAGCGGTGCAGTTGCGTGCGCGCCGCCAGCAGCACGGCCAGCAGCGTGCCGCAGGCCGCGCCGAGCAGCGGCGAGCGCATCGCCAGCACGCCGACGAGGTAGGTGGCGATCAGCGCCAGCTCGGTGGTGAGGCCGGGGTCGCGCGAGTGGCTGCGCGCATAGGCGAGCGCAGCCATCGCGCCGACCACCAGCGCGCCCACCGGCACCAGCCCCGCCACGGCCACCGCCTGCGCCAGCGCGCCCAGCAGCGCCACGATGCTGAAGCTGCGCACACCGGCGGCCGCGCGGTCGGCGCCGCGGCCCTTGCGACGCTCGCGCTCCAGGCCGACCATCAGCCCGCAGCCGAGCGCGACCGCGAGGCCCTCGACGTTGGCGCCGCTGGCGGCCAGCAGGTTCAGACCGACACCTGCGAAAGATGCTCGGGCACGGCGACGCGCCAGCCGAGCTCGTCGCCGATGCGGCTGCGCAGCGCATCGGCCGCGGCGGGTTCGCCGTGCACCACCCAGGTCTGCGCCGGCGCATGCTCGAAGCCGCCCAGCCAGCGCATCAGTTCGTTGGCGTCGGCATGGCCCGAGAAGCCCTCGAGGTGGCTCACCTGCGCCTTCACCGCGACGTACTCGCCGAAGATCTTGATCTCGCTGGCGCCCTCGACCATCTTGGCGCCGCGCGTGCCGCCGACCTGGAAGCCGGGGAAGACGATCGAGTGCTTCGGGTTCGGCGCCATCGCCTTGAGGTGGTGCAGCACGCGCCCGCCGGTGGCCATGCCGCTGGCCGAGATGATCACGCTCGGGTAACGCGTGCGCGACACCTTTTCCGACTGCTGCGGCGTGGCGACCACCGTGACGCCGTCGCACAGCGTATTGGCCTCGCGCGCGGCGAGGCGCAGCAGCCTGCGGTGCTTCTGGTACAGCGTGGTGGCGGCGGTGGCCATCGGGCTGTCGAGAAAGACCGGCGTGTCTTCGGGGATCTCGCCGGCCGCCTTGAGGCGCTGCAGCACCAGCATCAGCGCTTGCGCGCGGCCGACCGCGAAGGAGGGCAGCAGCACCGAGCCGCCGCGCCGCAGCGTGGCGCGGATGATGGCGCCGAGCGCCTGCTGCGGATCTTCCGGCGGGTGCAGGCGGTCGCCGTAGGTCGATTCGACCAGCAGCACGTCGGCATGCGCGATGTGCTGCGGTGCGGGCATCAGCAGATCGCTGTCGCGGCCGAGGTCGCCGGAGTAGACCAGCGTCGTCTCGCGGTGGCGCAGCGTCACCGCGCAGGCGCCCAGCAGATGGCCCACCGGCGTCAGCTCGGCCAGCACCTTGCCGATGCGTGCCGTCTTGCCGGCGGGCAAGGGCGCGAGCTTCGCGATCGCACGCTTGGCATCGTTGACCGTGTAGAGCGGCAGCGCCGGCGCGTGGCGCGAGAAGCCGAAGCGGTTGGCGCGCCGCGCGTCCTCCTCCTGCAGGTGCGCGCTGTCGAGCAGCAGCACCTCGGCGAGATCACGCGTCGCCTGCGTGCAGTGGATGGGCCCCTTGAAGCCCTGCTTGACCAGCGCCGGCAGATAACCGCTGTGGTCGAGGTGGGCGTGGCTGAGGATCACCGCGTCGATCTCGCGCGCCGGCAGCGGCAGCGGCGCCCAGTTGCGCTCGCGCAGCGTCTTGAAGCCCTGGAACAGCCCGCAGTCGAGCAGGATGGTCTGGCCGTCGAGTTCGACGAGGTGGCGCGAGCCGGTGACGGTGTCGGCGGCGCCGAGGAAGTGGATCTTCATGCGCGGGAGACTAGCGCAGCCGCGTGGCGCGCCGATTGACGCCGCTCGCCGCTGCCTGCGGATACATGCCGCAACAGGCCATGCGCGACAATCGGCGCCCATGACGTTTCCCCTCGGATCGCTGCGTGCCGAGCCCGGCGCGCCGGCTTCTTCTTCAGCGTCGACGACGCGCGTGGTGCCGCACTGGCGCGCCCGCCTGCTGCTGGGCATCGGCGCGGTGCTGTGGCTGCTGGCGCTGATCGCGCTGGTCACGCACAGCGCCACCGACCCGGCCTTCACCACCTCGGGCAGCGCCGAGCAGGCCGCCAACAAGGCCGGCGCGCTCGGTGCGCTGTTTTCCGACGCGCTGTATTTCCTGTTCGGCTTCTCGGCCTGGTGGCTGATGCTGGTGAGCCTGCGCGCCTGGCTGGGCGGGCTGGCGCGCGTGCTGCGCAGCGAACAGGCGCCGGCCGCGCCGGTCGACCCGCACGAGCCGCCCACCTGGCTGTTCTGGGTCGGCGTGCTGGTGCTGCTGGCGGCCAGTTGCGCGCTCGAGAATACGCGGCTCTACCAGTTCGAGTCCGGCGTGGCCGGCGGCCATGCCGGCGGGGTGCTCGGCCATCTGCTCGGGCCCGCCAGCCAGAAGCTGCTCGGCTTCGCCGGCTCGGGCGTGCTGTGGATCGCCGCACTGGTGGCGGGCCTGGCGATGTCGCTGCGCTTCTCCTGGCTGCGCGTGGCCGAGGCCATCGGCACCTGGCTCGAGTCGTTCCGCGAGAAGCGCGCCGAACGCATCGAGCGCGCCGAAGACATCCGCCTCGGCGAGCGCGCGCTGCGCGAGCGCGAGGAGGTGGTCGAGGTCGAGCACCACCTGCAGGAGGAACACCTGCCCATCGTCATCGAGGCGCCGCTGCCCGAGCTGGAGAAATCCAAGCGCGTCGCCAAGGAGCGCCAGAAGCCGCTCTTCACCGAACTGGCCGATACCAAGCTGCCGCAGGTCGACCTGCTCGACGCCGCGCCGGGCCGGCAGGAGAGCGTCTCGCCCGAGACGCTGGAGATGACCTCGCGCCTGATCGAGAAGAAGCTCAAGGATTTCGGCGTCGAGGTGCGCGTGGTGGCGGCCTCGCCGGGCCCGGTGATCACGCGCTACGAGATCGAGCCGGCCACCGGCGTGAAGGGTGCGCAGATCGTCAACCTCGCCAAGGACCTGGCGCGCTCGCTCTCGCTGGTGAGCATCCGCGTCGTCGAGACGATTCCCGGCAAGACGACGATGGCGCTCGAGCTGCCCAACGCCAAGCGCCAGACCATTCGCCTGTCGGAGATCCTCGGCTCGCAGGTCTACAACGACGCCGCCTCGATGCTGACCATGGGCCTGGGCAAGGACATCATCGGCAACGCCGTGGTGGCCGACCTCGGCAAGATGCCGCACTGCCTGGTCGCCGGCACCACCGGCTCGGGCAAGTCGGTGGGCATCAACGCGATGATCCTCAGCCTGCTCTACAAGGCCGAGGCACGCGACGTGCGCCTGATCCTCATCGACCCGAAGATGCTGGAGCTCTCCGTCTACGAAGGCATTCCGCACCTGCTCGCGCCCGTCGTCACCGACATGAAGCAGGCCGGCAACGCGCTCAACTGGTGCGTGGGCGAGATGGAGCGGCGCTACAAGCTGCTCTCGACCATGCGCGTGCGCAACCTCGCCGGCTACAACAAGAAGATCGAGGAGGCGGCGGAGAAGGGCGAGAAGATCCCCAACCCCTTCAGCCTCACGCCCGAGCAGCCCGAGCCGCTGGAGCGGCTGCCGCACATCGTGGTGGTGATCGACGAACTCGCCGACCTGATGATGGTGGTGGGCAAGAAGATCGAGGAGCTGATCGCGCGCCTGGCGCAGAAGGCGCGCGCCTCGGGCATCCACCTCATCCTCGCCACGCAGCGGCCCAGCGTGGATGTGATCACCGGCCTGATCAAGGCCAACATCCCGACGCGCCTCTCGTTCCAGGTGTCGAGCAAGATCGACAGCCGCACCATCCTCGACCAGATGGGCGCCGAGGCGCTGCTCGGCCAGGGCGACATGCTCTACCTCACGCCCGGCGGCGGCATCCCGGTGCGGGTGCACGGCGCCTTCGTGTCCGACGAGGAGGTGCACCGCGTCGTCGAGTACCTCAAGAGCCAGGGCGAGCCCAACTACATCGAGGGCATCCTCGAGGGCGGCACGCTGGAAGGCGAGGGCGGCGACATCCTGGCCGGCGAAGGCGGCGCGGGCGGCGGCGAGAGCGACCCGATGTACGACCAGGCGGTGGCCATCGTGCTGCAGCACAAGCGCGCCTCGATCTCGCTGGTGCAGCGCCACCTGCGCATCGGCTACAACCGCGCGGCGCGGCTGCTGGAACAAATGGAGAAATCCGGGCTCGTAAGCGGCATGTCCAGCAACGGCAACCGGGACATCATCGTTCCCAACCGCGACGCATGAACTTTCGTTTCCCCCTGATGCTGATTCTTTGCGGCGCGGCCTTCGCGGCGCGCGCCGATGCGGTCGACACGTTGCGCGACTTCGTGCGCGAGGTGAAGAGCGGCCGCGCGCAGTTCACGCAGACCGTCACCTCGCCCGACGGCGCGAAGAAGAAGGTGAGCAGCGGCAGCTTCGAGTTCGCGCGGCCGAACCGCTTCCGCTTCGCCTACACCAAGCCCTTCGAGCAGACCATCGTGGCCGACGGGCAGAAGGTCTGGATCTACGACGCCGACCTCAACCAGGTCAGCTCGCGCAAGCTCTCGGCCGCGATCGGCGCCACGCCCGCGGCGCTGCTGGCCGGCGGCAACCTCGAGAAGGACTTCGAGCTGTCTGCGCTGCCGGCCGCCGACGGCCTGGAGTGGACGGCGGCGAGACCGAAGGCCAAGGAAGGCAGCTTCGAATCGCTGAAGGTGGGCTTCCGCGGCAAGGAACTCGCCGCGGTGGAGATCGTCGACAGCTTCGGCCAGCGCTCGCTGCTGCAGTTCAGCCAGTTCAAGCCGAACGTGGCGACGGCGGCCGAGGCCTTCAAATTCGTTGTGCCCAAGGGGGCCGACGTGGTCGAGCAGTGAGCCTGCTCGACCGGGTGGAACGGATCAGAACGCGTACTTGAGTCCGACCGTCCACAGGTGCAGCCGGGGCGTGTCGTTCTGCACCGCCACCGAGGCGTTCAGGCTCAGCCGATCCGATGCTGACCAGCGCAGCCCGGTGCCCACCCAGGGCTTGCTGCGGTCGTCGCCGTAGACCTCGCCCACCACGTCCAGCCCCTCGCGCAGCGACTTCTCGATCGCCAGGTTCCAGGTCGTGCTGTTGGTGCCGGCGCTCTCGCTGCGCACCCAGCCGAGGTTGGCGTGCGCCGTCCAGCTCGCCGCGATCTCGCGCGTGGCGACGAGGTTCAGGTAGGTCTGCTCGTGCTCGAACGAGCTGCCCTGGGCCTTCACACCGGTCAGCCCCCAGGCGAGCGTGAGGCCGAGGCCCTGGCCTTCGCGCGTGATGATGGCGGTCTTGCCGCCGAGCAGCAGGCCCTGCGCGGTCTCGTCGCCGCTGCGCGCGCGGCTGTAGGCGAGGATCAGCTGCGTGTTGGCGCCGATGCCGCAGCTGCCCTGCAGCGTCCAGCCCTTGCTCGCGTCGAAGCCGGGGTCTCCTCGTTTTCAGTGCAATAAGTGACGGTACGAAAAGCTAGCACTGGCGCGGAGGTGGTGTTGGTAGATCGTTGATTTCATTGACTTTCCTGTTCACTTTCAAATCTGCGATTCGTGGC
>WBZV01000734.1_pt1 | contig 17473 bp, 16 predicted proteins | sample 5204221 | NCBI WGS metagenome assembly WBZV01 (sample SAMN12344360, study PRJNA552823) | activated sludge metagenome | biome: Activated sludge suspended growth; feature: Nitrification reactor; material: Wastewater; isolation source: activated sludge from nitrification reactor of wastewater...
GGCGGGCGTCGTGCGCGGCCTGCCAGCGCTCGCGCAGGGCCGGCCGCCACCACAGCCACTGCTGCGCGCCGCTCTCCGGCTCGCGCACCTGCGCGAGGCCGCGCGTGGCCGAGAGCGCGAACTCGGCCGGCTGCCACAGCAGCACCGGCACGATGTCGTGCGGCGCGAGGCTGTCGAGCACGGCGGCCAGCGCGTCGAGCTCGAGATGGAAGTCGGAGACCAGGAATACCAGCGCACGCTGGCGCGGCAGGTGGCGGTGCGCCTCGCGCAGCGCGGCGGCCGAGCGGCCCTCGGGTTGCAGCGCGCGCAGCCGCTGCGCGAGCGCGATGCCGGCGCCGCGCGTGCGCGTCTGCGGCTGCGTGAACTCGCTGCGCACGCGCTCGTCGCAGCCGACGAAGCCGAAGCTGTCGCCCATGCGCCAGGCCGACCAGGCCAGGCTCTCGGTGAAGTCGGCCAGCACGTCGAGCTTGCGCTGCGCGCCTTCGAAACCCATCGAAGCGGAGAGATCCGCCACCACGCTGACCGGAATGGACTTGCGCTCGCTGTGCAGCCGCACCATCCAGTTGCCGAAGGGGTCGCGCAGGCTGGCGTGCAGGTCGAGGCGGCGCGCGTCGGGTGCGTCCTGCAGCGCCGCGTGGCCGCGGAACTCGAAGCCGGCGTCGCCGCTGCGGCTGCGGTGCGCGCCCGGGAACAGACCCGTCGCCGCGCCGCCGACGCGGTAGTGCAGCTCGCGGATGCGCGTCATGAGCTCAGGGCGCGGCCACCGCGGCGAGGATGCCCGCCATCAGCCGCGGCGAGATCTCGTGGCGGTGCAGCTCATAGACCGGCTGGTAGCACAGCCGGTGCGCGATGGTCTCGACGAACACCGAGCGCACGTCTTCCGGCGTGACGTAGCTGCGCCCTTCCAACCACGCCGCCACGCGCGCCGCGCGCAGCAGCAGGCTCATGCCGCGCGGGCTGGCGCCGGCGAGCATCAGCTGCGCCACGTCGAGATCACTCAGCGTGACGCCGAAGGCCTGCGGCTCGGCAGTGGCGCGCCACAGGCGCAGCGCGTAGTCCTGCAGCGCGTCGCTGGCCTGCACGCTGCGCTGGATGGCCTCGGCCACGCCGTTGAGCTCGCGGTGCTCGATCATCGCCGGCTGCAGCGCGCCGACGAGGCGGTCGGTGTCGTGGAAGCGCGGGTCGAATATCAGCGCGCGGCGCATGGCTTCGTCGGCCGGCGGCTCGATGGTGATCTCCATCATGAAACGGTCGCGCGCCGCCGAGCTGATCTCGAAGGTCTCCTCGCGCTCGACGCGGTTGCGGTCGGCGAATACCAGCAGGTGCGGGAAGCGGAACTCGCGGTTGAAGGCCGAGGCGCTGCGCTCGGCCATCACGCGCAGCAGCAGCGCATGTACCTGCGGCCGCGCGCGGTTGATCTCGTTGAAGAAGAAGATGGCGAGATCCTCGCCGTGGCGGATCAGCGGGCCGGGCTCGACCGCCGGCCGGCCTTCTTCGCTGATGTAGGTGTAGTAGACGAGGTCGTTGGGCATCAGGTCGACCGTGCCCTCGGTGCGCGCGAAGGCACCGCCCAGCACCTGCGCGAAGGCGCGCAGCAGCGTGGTCTTGCCGACGCCGACATCGCCCTGCAGCAGCACGTGGCCGCGCGCGAATACCGCGGTGTTGACCAGCCGCAGGATGCGCTCCTGCCCGATCACGGCCTTGCCGACCTCGGCTTCCAGCGCCAGCGCGCGCTGCCGCCAGTCGGCCAGCAGCGCATCGTTGCGATCCATGCGGCGTCTCCTCTGCCTCGTTGTGCGCGCATCGTGCCACGCAGCGGCACACAATGCGTCGCGCGCGGCGCATTCACGCCGCGCGCGCACGGGCAAAGCAAGAGCTACGCCGTGGTGTCCCCGCTCAGAAGCTCATGCGCACGCCCACCCAGGCGGCGCGCGGCGCGCCCGGGCCCACGAACTGCTCGGCGCGCCAGTCGGCCGGCGCCTGCAATGCGCCACTGGCATCGAAGGCGTTCGCGCCCAGCAGGCCGGCGGTGGCGTAGCGGCGGTCGAACACATTGGCGATCTTGGCCGTCAGCTCGACGTCCTTGCCGAACTTCCAGCTGCCCGTCAGGTCGAGCACCGCGAAGCCGCCGATGCGGCCGCTGCCGTTGAACCCGGCGCCGTCGGGCTGGTGCCGGTTGTTCTCGTTGCCGCGCAGAAACTGGCCCGAGTAGGCGCGCAACTGGGCGCCGACGCTCAGCGCGGCGAGCGCCTGCCAGTCGGCCGCGAGCTTGAAGCTGTGCTGCGGCAGGCCCGGAATGCGGTCGCCCGGGCTCACCTCGATCTCGCCTTCGCCGCTGCAGTTCGGGCTGGTCTCGGCCGTGCTGTTGTGCTCCGACACGATGCAGGTCGCGGAGCGATAGGTGGCGCGCAGCAGGCTGTAGCTGGCCGACCAGCCGAAGCCGGGCAACTGCTGCGACAGCCCCAGCTCGACACCCTGGCGCTGCGTGCGGCCGAAGTTGGTGAAGTAGCCGGCGGCCAGGCCGTTGCTGACGAACAGGATGTCGTCGGCATTGACGGTGCGGAACAGCGCCGCATTCCAGTTCAGCGAGCGCGCCAGCTTGCCGCGCGCGCCAACTTCCAGCGTGCGCGACACCACCTGCTCGAGCGGCGGGTCGGACTGCAGCGCGTTGGGCAGCACGCAGGCGTTGGCCGGATCCGAGCAGCCGAGCTCGATCGGGCTGGGCGCGCGGTTGCCCTGGCTGAGGCTGCCGAACCAGGTGACGGCCGGGCTGGCCTGCCAGGTCAGGCCGAGCGCGGGGTTGAACTTGCGGTAGCGGCCCTCGCCGTCCAGCGTGGTGGGCAGGCCGAGCTGCACGCGGCCGTCGTCGACGGTGCTGACGCGCGTGTCGTTGTAGCGCCCGGCCAGCGTGAGCTGCAGCGTGGGCGCGAGCGAGACGAGGTCGTGCGCGTAGACGCTGGTCGTGCGGCTGCGGCCGTGGATCAGCGCGTCGACCTGCAGCGGGCCGGCGGGCAGCACGGCGCGCGTGGCATCGAGAGCGCCTTCGGCCTCGCTCTGCTCGAAGTTGCTGCGCGAGCGGTCGTGCGAGGCGCCGATGGTGATCTGCTGGGCGGCCAGCTTGTGGGTGGATTGCAGCGCGAGGCCAGCGCCGTGCTGCGCCGTCTTCGTGCGGTGCTCGACGCCGGCCTCGGGCACGGCCGGCGGGTCGTAGGCGTCGTTGAGGTCGCCGTTGAGCGTGGCGTTGCGCGAGCGGCGCAGGTAGGCCGTGGCGGAGATTTCGTGCGTGGCGCTGAGCTCGACCTGCGCGTTGAACGTCAGCATGCTCATCGTCGTGCGCGTCTGGTCCGGGCGCGTATAGACCTGGCTGCGGTCCTGCGCCAGCATGGACTCGGGCAGCGGGCCGTTGCCGATCAGGTCGTTGTTGGCGTGCGTGAGCGCGAGCGACCACGACAGCGCGCCGACATGCGCCCCGCTCTTGAGAAACAGCTGCCGGACGCGGCTGGGCGAATGCTGGCGCCAGCCGTCTTCCTCGAGCATGCTGGCAGCGACGAACAGGTGGCCGTTCTCGCCCAGCGTGCGGCCATGCGTCAGCTCGCCCGAGAAGCGCTTGAAGGAGCCGGCCTGCAGCTCGACCTCGGTGCCCGGGTGGGTGTCGCCGCTCTTGGTCTGGAGCGTCAGCGCGCCGCCCAGCGTATTCAGGCCGAACATCGGGTTCGAGCCGGGCATCAGCGTCAGGTTGGCGAGCGCGGCGCGCGGCACCAGATCCCAGTTGACGACGTCGCCGAAGGGCTCGTTGATGCGCACGCCGTCCTGGAATACCGACAGACCCTGCGGCGTGCCCAGCAGCGGGCTGGCCGTGAAGCCGCGGTAGTTGACGTCCATCTGGTACGGGTTGCCCTGCATCTCGTTGACGTTGGCGCTGGGCATCAGCAGCGTCATCGCGTCGGGCAGGTTCAGGCTCTGCGTCTGCTTGAGGCGCTTGTCGCCGAGCGTCTGCACGTTGGCGGGCACCTGGTCTTTCGGGATGCCGAGGCCGGGCACCGGCGTGGCGCCGACCACCTCGACGCGCGGCAGCGTATTCGTGTTGTCGCTCGTCGTCTGTGCCAGCGCGCTGCCGCTCAGCAGCACGAGGCAGGCCAGCGCGATGGGGTGTCGTGGCGCGCGCGGCGCCGTCTTGTCAGGCATGGCTTCCTCCGTGGCGCCGACGCTAAGGGCCGGCCGCCCGCGGGCACAGGGAATTCTTCCCACCAAGGTTCAGGGAAAGCCTGGAGCAGCGCTCTCGATCACGCCATGGCGCAGCGCGAGGTGCACCAGCGCCGCCGAGGTGGCGACGCCGAGCTTCTCCTTGATGGCGCTCTGGTGGTTGGATACGGTCTTCGCGCTCAGGTTGAGCCGCTGCGCGCACTCGCTCGCCGTGTGGCCCTGCGCGAGCAGGCGGAACACCTCGAACTCGCGTGCGCTCAGCGAGGCGAGGCGCTCGCCCTCGTCGGCCGGCGCGTGCGGCCGCAGCAGCTCGGCCGGCAGCTCGGGCGCGAGGTAGCGCCGCCCGGCGTGCAGCGCGCGAACGCCCTCTTCCAGCCGCTCGGGCGCGCTCGATTTCGGGATGAAGCCGCGCGCGCCGGCCTCGAGCGCGCGGCGCACGAGCATCGGGCTGTCGTGCATGCTGAACACCAGCACGCGCGCATCGTCGTGGCGCTGGCACAGGCGCTGGATCAAGTCCATGCCGCCGCCGGGCATGGAGAGGTCGAGCACGATCACGTCGGGCTCGTGCGCGATCGCCGCGGCATAGGCGGCCGCGCCGTCGCCGACGTCGGCCACCACGCGGATGTCGCCGCCCTGCTCGAGCAGGCGCTGGTAGCCGGCACGCACCACCGGATGGTCGTCGGCGATGAGTACGCGCAGCATCGGCATCAGCTTCCGCTGCGGCTCAGGCCCATGCGCTCGACCACCAGCTTCTCCCTGGCGTACTGATCGCGCAGCCAGGCGCCGTATTCGGCCGGGCCGAGGTAGTCGAGCTCCTGGTCGTACTTGGCGATCTCGTTGATGAAGACCGGGTCGAACATGGCCTTGCGGAAGGCGTCGTGCAGCGTGGCCACGATCGCCGGCGGCAGGCCGCGCGGCCCGCCGAGGCCGTAGGGCGAGGTCGCGACGATGGGAAAGCCCAGCTCCTTCAGCGTCGGCACGCCCGGCCAGCGCGGCGAGCGCTTGGCCGCGAAGGTGGCGAGCAGGCGCAGCTTGCCGGCATCGACCAGCGGCGCGAAGCCGGTCGAGTTGACGCCCACCATCACCAGCCCGGCTTCGATCGCCAGCATCTGCTCGGCCGTGCCCTTGTAGGGCACGTGGATGTATTTCAGGCCGCGCGCGCTGAACAGTTCCTCGAGCACCACGTGCGGCGTGGTGCCGACGCCGTTGGTGGCGATGCTGAGTTCGCCGGGGTGCTCGCGCGCGAAGGCGAACAGATCCTCGAGCGTGCGGAAGCGGCTCGTGCCCAGCACCAGCACGCCGAAGGTGACGCCGGAGATCTGGATGATGGGCGTGACGTCGCGCACCGGATCCCACAACACCTTCTGCGTATAGGGCACGCGCAGCACCGGCTGCGCGATCTGCGCGATGGTGTAGCCGTCGGGCTCGGCCTGCTGCAGGATGGGCATGATCATCGAGCCGCCGGCGCCGGGCTTGTTGTCCACCACCACCTTCTGGCGCAGGTGCCGGCCGGCGATCTCGGCCAGCACGCGCAGCGAGATGTCGGTGGCGCCGCCGGCGGCCCAGGGCACCCACAGGGTGATCGGCTTGGCCGTGGGGAAGGGCGTGCTGGCGCGGATCTTCGGCGCGGCGATCGCACCGAGCGAGAGCATCATGCGGCGCCGGGTGATCATGGCGCTCCCCCAGGGCCGCGCTTGGTGAGGCCGCCGAAGCCGCGCTGCGGGTCGTAGCCCCAGCAGGCGAAGCCGAAGAACAGCAGCAGGCAGCCCAGCACCACCCAGGGCGCGAGGCCGGGATCCTTGCCGTACCAGGCGAAGCGGATCCACTCCACCGCATGCGTGAAGGGGTTGAAGCGGGCCAGCTGGTAGACCCACTCGGCGCCCGACTCCTGCAGCTTCCACAGCGGGTAGAGCGCGGTGGAGATGAAATACATCGGGAAGATGACGAAGTTCATCGTGCCGGCGAAGTTTTCCAGCTGCTTGATGTGCACCGACAGCAGCAGCCCGAGCGCGCCCAGCATCAGCGCACCGGCGAGCAGCGCCACCACGGCGTGCAGCGTGGCCCACGACCACAGCGGCAGCTCGGTGCCCAGCAGCAGCGCCACCAGCACGAAGGCCAGCGCCTGCAGCACCGAGAGCAGCGCGGTCGCGCACAGCTTGCTGAACAGCAGCCAGGAGCGTGGCAGCGGGCCGGTGAGCAGCAGCCGCATCAGGCCCATCTCGCGGTCGTAGACCATGGCCAGCGACGACTGCATGCCGTTGAACAGCAGCACCATGCCCACCAGCCCCGGCACGATGTAGGTGTCGTAGGGGATGTAGGTGTCGTAGGGCTCGACGATGGCCACGCCGAAGACGTTGCGGAAGCCCGCCGCGAACACCGCCAGCCACAGCAGCGGGCGCACCAGCGCCGAGACGAGGCGGCCGGTCTGCTGCGAGAACTTCAGCAGCTCGCGCAGCACGATGGCGCGCAGCGCCTGCAGCGCATGCGGCAGGCCGCGGCGCAGCGCGGGATCGACGGCCTTGGGGGCCTTGGGATTCAGCGCGGGAGCTTGCACAGCTTCTCCGGTGCGTCGTGGCCGAGCGTGTCCAGCACGTTGGTCGGGTGCAGCAGGCCCTCGATGGGCGCCTGCGAGATCACGCCCTGGCCGTCGGTGAGCAGCATGGTCTGGCGCAGCTGGCCGTCCCAGGGGCGGAAGTTCATGGCCACGCCCTTGGAGCCGTCGACCGGCAGCCTGGCGATCGCGTCGGCCCAGGCGGCATTGGGCCCCTTGGGCACGGCCACCGCGGCGCCCGCCAGCGCCTTGCCAGCCATCCAGGCGGCCCAGTCCTGCGCCGTCATCGCGCGCCTGGTCGCCTTGGCGAAGCGGCGCGACACCTGCGGCGCGCCGTAGCGCTCGAACTGCGCGTGCCAGGCCAGCGCGACCAGCCCGCCGTCGCCCACCACCGGGCGCGGCAGCACGGTGCGGTAGGGCAGCGAGCGCGCGAACTCGCCGTCGCTGTCGACCACCCACACCGCGTCGTACTGCACGAGCGCGGTGAGCAGCAGCGGGTTGGCGAGGTCGCGCTCGCGCGGGTCGGCCGAGACCTTGAAGGGCTTGCTGCCCGCCAGCTTGAGGCCGTAACGCTTCATCGCCGCCTGCGCGGTGGCGGCACGCTGCTGGTCGGCCGCGCTCGGCCCGGTGAGCAGCAGCACGTTCGTCCACTTGCGCGACACCAGCGTCTGCGCCAGCGCGTCGGCGCGCATGCGCTCGCTGGGGATGAGGTGGAACAGGCGCGCGCGGCAGTCCTGCGCGCGCAGCCGGTCGGCCGGCTCGGAGAGGTTGAGCACCGGGATCTTCACCGCGTCGGCGACGGCGAGCAGCCAGTCGGCCGGCAGGTCGGCCAGCAGCGCCGCGGCGCCGCCCTTCTCGGCCGCCTGCGCGGCGGCGCGCGCCGCATCGAGGCCGGCGACGGCCTTGCTCTCGAGCGCCACCTTGGCGCCGGCCGCGTCGAGCTCGAACTGGCCATCCTCGAGCGCCATCTGCACGCCGTCGGCGGCCGGCCCGGTCGGGTGGCCGAGGTAGGCGCGCTCGGCGCGCGAGCGCTCCAGCCGCGCATCGTCGGCCGGGAACAGCAGCGTGGCCTTGAGCGTCGCCGCGGCCAGCGGGCCCGAGGCCAGGGACGCGAGCGACGCGACGAGCGCCAGGACGAACGCGCAACGCTTCATTCGACGATCGCCACGCCGTAGGGAACGCGGCCGACGGGAATGCTCTTGATCGCCTTGGCGCCGGCGACGTCGACCACGGTCACGTCGTCGCTCAGGCCGTTGACCACCCACAGGCGCTGCTCGGCCTTGTCGAGCGTGACGTTCCAGGCCCGCTTGCCGACCAGCACCAGGTCGGTCACCTTGCGCGCGGCCACGTCGACGAAGGCGACGTGGTTGGCGCGGCCCAGCGCCACGAAGGCGCGCTTGCCGTCGCGCGTCATCGTGATGCCGACCGGCGAGATGTCCTCGGCGCGCGCGCCCTTGACGGCGAACTTGATCTCGCCGACCACGCTGTGGTCGGCGGTGGAGATGATGCTCACGCTCGAGCCCAGCTCGTTGGTGACCCACAGCTCGCGGCCGTCGGGCGTGATCGCCATGCGGCGCGGCCGCTTGCCGACCTTGACGTTCTTCAGCACCTTGGCACTGGCCACGTCGATCACGTGGATCATGCTCGCCACTTCCGAGGTGACGTAGAGCGTCTTGCCATCGGCGCTGACCTTCACGCCCTCGGGCTCCTGGCCGACCTTGACCGACTTGAGCACCTTGCCGCTGGCGGCGTCGACGAAGCTGGCCTCGGCCTCGTCCTCGTTGGACACGTAGATGGTCTTGCCGTCGGGCGAGATGTCGAAGGCCTCGGGCTGCTCGCCCAGCGGCACGCGCCGCACCGACTTGCCCGTGGCGGGGTCGATCACGTCGGCGGCGTTGGAGTCGGTGCAGGCCACCATCAGCTTGCCGTCGGGCAGACGCTGGATGTGGCGGCCGCGCTTGCAGGTCGGCACGCTGCCCTTGACGGTGAGCGTCTGCGTGTCGATCAGGGTCAGCGCATCGTCCTTCTCGCTGCTGACGTAGGCGGTGCCTTGCGCGCTCGCTGCCGCGGCGACCAGTGCCAGGACCAGGCCGGCGGCCATGCGAAGGGAAGTGGTCACGTTCGGTGCTCCTTGTTCGTATTCAGTTCTGCGTGCGCGCGATGAACCCGGCCTCCAGCGTGGCCTCGCCCAGTGCTTCGGTGACCGCCGCGCGGCTGCCGTCGGCCAGCAGGCGGCCCTTGTGCAGCACGACGACGCGATCGGCGCCGTCGGCCTCCTCGACCCAGTGCGTTGCCCACAGCACGCACACGCCGCGCTCGCGCACGTCGGCATGCAGCGCGGCGAGCAGATCCTGGCGCGACTTCGGATCGAGCCCGACCGTCGCCTCGTCCATCAGCAGCACGGCCGGTTGGTGCAGATTGGCCCGCACCAGTTCCACCTTTCTGCGGTTGCCGCCCGACAGCTCGCGCACCTTGCGGTCGAGCTGGCCTTCGAGCCCGAAACGCGCGCAGCCCGACTGGATGCGCTCGCGCGCCAGCGCGCCGGGCAGGCCCTGCAGGTCGGCCTGGAACTGCAGGTTGCGGCGGATGCTCAGGTCGAGATCCAGCGACATCTGCTGGAACACCACGCCGATGTGGCGCAGCGCCGCCGGCCCGGCATGGCGCAGCGAGTGGCCGGCGACCTCCACGTCGCCCTCGTCGGCGGCGAACAGGCCGGTGAGCACCTGGAACAGCGTCGACTTGCCCGCGCCGTTGGGCCCGAGCAGCGCGACGAAGCTGCCCGCAAAGAGTTCGAGGCTCAGCTGGTCGAGGGCGGCGTGCTTGCCATAACGCTTGGTCAGGCCGCTCGTGCGCAGCACGGCGGCCGTTGCGGGGGAACTCATCGGATCGCGGGCGGATGGAGAAGCATGGATCAAGCGTTCGGAGACCTTGCAGGAGCAAGCCATGGGCCCGCTTTGCATGAGCGCCGCCATTGGAGTGGCGCGGCGCAGCCGCAGCAAGGCAGAGTAATCCCGCGCTTGATTCTTCCATGCGTTGGCGCACTGTCTCGCGCGGATCGAGACACTCTGTGCCGACTGCGATGACACGCTTTCGGCGCAGGCTGTCCGCGATCCTTGCGCGCGGCCTTCGACCCACGTCAAACCACCCCGTCGACACCCGTGGTTTCCCTATCAGGTCGATCCCGAAAACCAGGGCGCGCAGGCCTGCGGCACGGCAGGGCGCGCCCCGGCGCGAGCCCGCGAGCCCGGCCGGCACGCGGCGCGGCCCGTCCGTAAAACGGGCGCGGAATTTGCGGTTGGGCCGTCGCCGAGCTCTCGAAGTCGCGCGGGAGGTGGGTTCTTTGGGTTGATCCGCGCGAACGGCTCCGGTCACTTCAACAAGGAGACATCGATGCGAATTTCAGGGCAAACCCGCAAGCACGCCTGGTCGGCGCTCGGCTTGGCGGCTTCCTTGGCGGTTCCGGGTCTGGCGCTGGCCAACGCGGACGTCGAGAAGAACATCGCCAACAACAAGAACTGGGCGATGCAGGCTGGCGACATGTTCAACCAGCGCTACAGCACGCTGAAGCAGATCAACACCGGCAACGTCGGCAAGATGCAGGTCGCGTGGACCTTCTCCACCGGCGTGCTGCGCGGCCACGAAGGCTCGCCGCTGGTGATCGACGGCACGATGTACCTGCACTCGCCGTTCCCCAACAAGGTCTTCGCGATCGACCTCGACACGCAGAAGATCAAGTGGAAGTACGAGCCGAAGCAGGATCCGGCCGTGATCCCGCAGATGTGCTGCGACACGGTGAACCGCGGCCTGGCCTATGCCGAAGGCAAGGTCATCCTGCAGCAGGCCGACTCCAACCTGATCGCGCTGGACGCCAAGACCGGCAAGCTGCTGTGGAGCGTGAAGAACGGCGATCCGAAGCTGGGCGCGGTGAACACCAACGCGCCGCACGTCTTCAAGGACAAGGTCATCACCGGCATCTCCGGCGGCGAGTGGGGCGTGCGCGGCTTCATCGCGGCGTACAACCTCTCCGACGGCAAGCCGGCCTGGAAGGGCTACAGCGTCGGCCCCGACGCCGAGATGCTGATCGACCCCAACAAGACCACCACCTGGACCGACGGCGCCGTCAAGCCCGTGGGCCCGGATTCTTCGCTGAAGACCTGGAAGGGCGATCAGTGGAAGATCGGCGGCGGCACGACCTGGGGCTGGTACAGCTACGACAAGGCGCTGAACGCGCTGTTCTACGGCACCGGCAACCCGTCGACCTGGAACCCCTCGCAGCGCCCGGGCGACAACAAGTGGTCCATGTCCATCTGGTCGCGTGACGTCGACACCGGCAAGGTCAACTGGGTCTACCAGATGACGCCGTTCGACGAGTGGGACTTCGACGGCATCAACGAGATGATCCTCGCGGACATCAACGTGAAGGGCAAGCCGACCAAGGCGCTGGTGCACTTCGACCGCAACGGCTTCGCCTACACGCTGGACCGTACCAACGGCGCCCTGCTGGTGGCCGAGAAGTACGACCCGAAGGTGAACTGGGCCACGCACGTCGACATGAAGACCGGCCGCCCGGCGGTGGTGGCGAAGTACTCGACCGCGCAGAACGGTCCTGACGTCAACACCAAGGGTGTCTGCCCGGCCGCGCTCGGCTCGAAGGACCAGCAGCCGGCGGCGTTCGACCCCGAGACCAAGCTCTTCTACGTGCCGACCAACCACGTCTGCATGGACTACGAGCCGTTCAAGGTCGAGTACACGGCGGGCCAGCCGTACGTCGGCGCGACGCTGTCGATGTTCCCGGCGCCGGGCAGCCACGGCGGCATGGGCAACTACATCACCTGGGATGCCGGCACCGGCAAGATCGTCCAGAGCAAGGCCGAGAAGTTCTCGGTGTGGAGCGGCGCGCTCAACACCGCGGGCGGCCTCAGCTGCTACGGCACGCTCGAAGGCTACTTCAAGTGCGTCGACAAGAAGGACATCAGCAAGGAGCTGTACAAGTTCCGCACGCCGTCGGGCATCATCGGCAACGTGTTCACCTACGAGCACAAGGGCAAGCAGTACATGGGCGTGTTCTCGGGCATCGGTGGCTGGGCCGGCATCGGCATGGCCGCAGGTCTCGAGAAGGACACCGATGGCCTGGGCGCCGTGGGCGGTTACCGCGAGCTGAACCAGTACACCGATCTGGGCGGCACGCTGACCATCTTCGCGCTGCCGAACTGATCGCTTGAAAACCGGTCCAACCGGGCCGGTTCGTACCCCGGGGGGATGGGGCCATTGGCACCGTCCCCCCTTTTCACAAACGGAAGACAGTCAGATGATTCGCAACACCCTGCTCGGACTCTCGCTCCTCGCCGCCGCCACCGCTGCACTTGCCCAGGAAGTCAAGACACCGCTGTATACGGTGGTCGACGGCTACAAGGTCGACGAGAACACGATGAAGGGCTTCCGCACCTGGCGCCAGGCCGCCTGCGACCGCTGCCACGGCGCGAACCAGGAAGGCATGGTCGGCCCCTCGCTGGTGAACAGCCTGAAGACGCTCACCAAGGACGAGTTCGTCAAGACCGTGCGCGACGGCCGGCTCGAGAAGGGAATGCAGAGCTTCGGGACCAGCCAGGCGGTGATGGACAACATCGACTTCCTCTACGCCTACCTGAAGGGCCGCTCGGACGGCGCGATCACGCGCGCCAAGGTCGAGCCGCTGGCCAAATGAACACGCTTCGCGCCGCGGCGCTGCTCGCCGCGCTGCTGACGGCGGGCGCCGCGCCGGCGCAGAACGCCGACGCGCCGCCCAAGCGCGAGGCCCTGCGCGTCTGCCAGGATCCGAACAACCTGCCGTTCTCGAACACCAGCGCCGAAGGCATCGAGAACCGCATCGCCGAGGTGTTCGGCAAGGCGCTCGGCCTGCCGGTCAGCTACTACTCGTTCCCGAACCGCTTCGCCTTCATCCGCAACACGCTGCGCTACAAGCTGCCGGGCCAGGACTACCCCTGCGACATCGTGATGGGCGTGCCCACCGGCTTCGACCAGGTCTCGGTGACCAAGCCCTACTACCGCTCCACCTACGCGCTGGTGTTTCCCGCCGGCAAGGGGCTGGATCACGTCAGGTCGGGCGAGGATTTCCTGCGCACCGACCGCGCCGTGCTCGGCAAGCTGCGCATCGGCCTGTACGACCGCTCGCCGGCCTCGGAGTGGCTCGCCAAGCATGGCCTGGTGGACAACGGCGTGCCCTACAAGATTCTCAACGCCGACCCGGCGCAGTATCCCGGCGAGATCATCGAGAAGGATCTGGCCAAGGGCGAGATCGATGCCGCCATCGTCTGGGGCCCGATCGCCGGCTTCTTCGCCAAGCGCGTCAAGTCGCCGGCGCTGGTGGTGGTGCCGCTGCGCTCCGAGCCGGGCGTGAAGTTCGACTACGAGATGGCGATGGGCGTGCGCTACGGCGAACGCGAGTGGAAGCAGCAGGTCGAGGGCCTGATCGAGAGCCGCAAGGCCGAGATCCAGGCGATCCTGCGCGAATTCGGCGTTCCCATGGTCGACGAGAGCTACGCGGCCAAGCAACAACCCTAGGCTCCGCCGATGAAGCGTCTGCCGTCCGCGCTGCTGATGCTGGCCGTGGCGCTGGCCAGCGCGCCGGCGCACGCCGTGCTGGCGCAGGCCGACTACGTGGCGCTGGCGGCCAGCGTGCTGCGCGTCGAGGTGCCGCGCCAGCGCGGCGGCTTCGCGCTCGGCTCGGCGGTGGCGGTGGCGCCCGACCAGGTCGTCACCAACTGCCACGTCACGCGCGAAGCGACCGCGGTGAACATCCTGCGCGGCGGCCTGCGCTACCCGGTGGCCTCGCAGGCGAGCGACGTGCAGCGCGACCTCTGCCTGCTCGAGGTGCCGGGGCTCGATGCCCAGCCGGTGCGGCTGGGCCGGGCGATGTCGCTGGCGGTCGGCCAGCCGGTCACCGCGCTCGGCTACACCGGCGGCATCGGCATCCAGAACAGCCCCGGCGAGGTCGTGCAACTGCACCGCCACGACGGCGCACGCGTCATCCAGAGCAGCAACTTCTTCAACTCCGGCGCCAGCGGCGGCGGCCTGTTCGACGACCAGGGCCGCCTCGTCGGCATTCTCAGCTTCCGCCTGCGCGGCGGCGAGGCGCACTACTTCTCGGCGCCGGTCGAGTGGGTGCTGCAGATGATGAGCGAGAACGCGCGCGGCAACTTCCACCGCGTCATGCCGCTGGCCACCGGCCCGCTGCCCTACTGGCAGACGAGCGGCGCGCAGCAGCCGCGCTTCCTGCGGGCCGCGGCCCTGCTGCGCAGCGAGCGCTGGAGCGAGCTCGAGCAACTCGCCTGCGAATGGGCGAAGATGGAACCCGACGACGGCGAGCCGCGCGAACTGCTCGCCCTGGCCCACGCCCGGCAGCCGGCCGGATCCGGCACGACGACTGAGTGCCCTTCCCACTGACACCGCCCCGATGACCTTGCTTCCCATCCTGCCCCGCCTCACGCTCGCCCTGGCTGCGACGCTGGCCTTGGTCGCGCCCGCCCTCGCCGCCGAGGACTACTCGCCCGCCGAACGCGCACTGTTCATGACCAACCACCTGGCCGGCACCAAGCCGCCGGCGACGCTGCGCTACAGCTTCGCGCACCGCGGCAGCGAGGACGAAGCCTTCGAGGACAAGGTGGCCGTCAAGCTCAAGGCCGCGCCGGGCGGCAAGTGCTGCGCGGCCGAGGCCGAGTTCCTCACCGGCACGCGGCGGCTCGCGCTGCCGGACATGGAGAAGGCCGAGGGCAACCCGGTGGTGCTGTACTTCCTCGAGCGTGACATCCGCGAGATGAACCGGCTCACCAAGGGCCAGCAGAACTACTTCCGCAAGCGCATCCGCATGGCGGTCTACCAGGGCGCGACGATCGCCGACGTGACCGTGAGCTACCGCGGCAAGGAGGTACCGGCACGCGAGATCCGCATCGCGCCCTACCTCGATGACCCGCTGCGCGCGCGCTTCGAGAAATACGCCAACAAGACCTACGTGTTCACGCTGTCGGACGCCGTGCCCGGCGGCCTGTACGCCATCCGCACCCGCGTCGCCGGCGCCACTCCCGAAGCCGCGCCACTGATCGCCGACGAGATGGTCGTCGACGGCGGCACGCCCTGACCTGCTGCCCCCCCGCGAACACCATGAAGCTCCTCAAATTCGCCCTCGCCGCCCTCCTGCTGCCGCTCGCCGCCGCGCCGGCGCTGGCCCACGACTACCCGACCAAGGAGCGTGTGCTCTACGTGCAGGAATGCATGCGCGACAACCCCGGCCCGCAGTTCGAGATGATCAGCAAGTGCTCCTGCGCACTCGACGCGCTGGCCGGCGAGCTGCAGTTCGACGAGTATGTCGAGCTGAGCACCATCGCCAAGGCGATGTCCATCGGCGGCGAGCGCGGCGGCGAGCTGCGTGACAACGAGACGCTGAAGGCGCCGCTGAAGCGCTACCGCGAGCTGCAGAGCAAGGTGCAGAAGGGTTGCTTCATCGGCCCGCGCTGAGCACGGAGGTTCTTCCATGAACGGACTCGCGCGTCTTCTTGCGGCCGCAGCGCTGGCCGCCGCCGGCGCCGCGACGGCCGCCGACACGACCGCGCTGCGCAACCTGCAGCCCGGCGACGACCCGGCGGCCAGCCCGGTGTGGCAGAAGGTGCGCTCGAGCCTGTTCGAGGGCCGCGCCATCGCGCCGGCACCGGCCGGCATGCTGCAGCTCGACGCGCCGGCGCGCGCGATCGACGCGGCGGTGGTGCCGATCGCGATCCGCTCGCACTTCCCGCACACGGCGGCGAACTACGTCGCCAAGCTCTATCTCATCATCGACGCCAACCCCTCGCCGATCTCCGGCATCTTCGGCTTCACGCCGGAGAGCGGGCGCGCCGAGGTCGAGACGCGCGTGCGCGTCGACGCCTACTCGCACGTGCGCGCCATCGCCGAGACCAGCGACGGCAAGCTCTACGGCGTGACGCGCTTCGTCAAGGCCTCGGGCGGCTGCTCGGCGCCGCCCGGCAGCGATGCCAAGGCAGCGCTGGCCACGCTGGGCCAGATGCGCATGCGCGTCGATGGCGACGCCAGGGGCGCGGCGCCGGTGCTGGCCACGCTGATGATCGACCACCCCAACCATTCGGGCCTGGCGATGGACCAGTACACGCGCCAGTTCACGCCGGCGCACTACGTGCGCAAGGTCGAGGTGAGCTACGCCGGCAAGCCGGTGTTCAGCGCCGACGTCGACTTCTCGATGAGCGAGAACCCGAACTTCCGCTTCTGGTTCCAGCCGCAGCTCGCTGGCGGCAGCGCCGGCGAACTGCGCGCCACGGTGGTCGATTCGCAGGAACTGCGCTTCGTCGCTGCGCAGGCGTTGCGCGACAGCCCCAAATGAGCTTTCGTGCGCTGCTGCTGGCCGGCCTCGCAACGCTCGCCGGCGCTGCGGGCGCGGCGCCGTTCGCCTACATCACCAACCAGGGCAGCCACGACGTCTCGGTGATCGATCTCGCGCTCGACAAGGTGGTGGCCACCGTGCCGGTGGGCCGCTCGCCGGCCGGGGTGGTGGCGGCCAGCCGCAGCGGCAAGGTCTACGTCTCCAACCCCGACAGCAAGACGATCTCGGTGATCGACATGCGCAGCCAGCGCGTGGTGGACACGCTCGCCGCCGGCAGCGGCCCGGTGGGCATCGACGCCTCGCCCGACGGCACGCAGGTGCTGGTGGCCGACTGGTACCGCAACCGCCTGCTGGTGCTCGACGCCGCGAAGCCCGCGGCCGCGCCGGTGGAGATCGAGGTCGGCCGCGCGCCGGCCGGCGTGGCCGTGTCGGCCGACGGCCGCAGCGCCTACGTCGCCGAGCGCGACGACGACAGCGTTGCGGCGATCGACCTGGCGAACCGCCGCGTCAGCGCGCGCGTCAAGGTCGGCACGCACCCCTTCGCGCTGCTGCTCGATGCGCCGCGCCAGCGGCTCTATGCGCTCAACGTGCTGAGCGACGACCTCTCGGTGATCGACCTGCGCAGCATGACGGTGGCCGCCACCGTGAAGGTCGGGCGCGCGCCCTACGGCGCGGCGCTGGCGCGCGGCGGCGCCCTGCTCTACGTGACCAACCAGCATGGCGACAGCGTCAGCGTGATCGATGCCGACACGCTGGCGGTGATCCGCACCCTGCCCGGCTTCGCCTACCCCGAGGGCATCGCCGCGCACGGCGAGCGCGTCTACGTGGTCAACTGGATGGACGACAACGTCGCCGTGCTCGACGCCGCGAGCGGCCGCACGCTCGCCACCATCGCCACCGGCAGCAACAGCCGCGGCTTCGGCGCCTTCATCGGCGCGCCGCCCACGCCCTGAGCCAAACCCACCCACGCATTCGAATCCACGACCGCCAAGGAGACCTCACCCATGCATTTCCGCTCGCTGCGCTGGCTCGCCGGCCTCGCCCCCATCGTCGGGCTCCTCGCCGGCCTCGTCGCCCCCGTCGCCGCCCACGGCCCGACGCGCCAGAAGGTCACCGAGACGGTGGCCATCAACGCACCGGCCGACAAGGTCTGGGCGATCGTGAAGGACTTCGGCGCGCTGCAGAACTGGCACCCGGCCATCGCCGAAAGCCCGGCCGACAAGGGCAACGAGGAAGGCTCGGTGCGCCAGCTCAAGCTCAAGGGCGGCGGCGCGCTGACCGAGACGCTGGAGGGCTACGACGCCGCCAAGATGCGCTACAGCTACCGAGCGAAG
>WBZV01000635.1_pt2 | contig 17443 bp, 12 predicted proteins | sample 5204221 | NCBI WGS metagenome assembly WBZV01 (sample SAMN12344360, study PRJNA552823) | activated sludge metagenome | biome: Activated sludge suspended growth; feature: Nitrification reactor; material: Wastewater; isolation source: activated sludge from nitrification reactor of wastewater...
TGCATTACCAATTCAATTCCATCACCACCACTGTCATCCAATCTGCCCACAAAAGGAGAAATGTAGTCAACTGCCAATTTTGACATCATCAAGCCTTGCGATTTGGATTTGTTGTAACCCCATCAATAATACCGGCGTCGATCCATCGCTCAATTGCTTCATAATCAGCAGTATCTAAAAATAATTTCATAAGTGACCACCAATACTATAATTTTTTTTAAAAATATATGTACACATATTATTTCATATTATCAAGTTGAATACAGCAACGTAATAAAAAAAATTACTTATTTTTTACATTCATGTATACTGTAGGTGACATAAAAATAAAAAATCTGAAAGGATGATTCTATGATTTTCTTAGCGCTATCATTACTATTTGCAACCTCATATTCCATGGCATCAGAAGAAAATAACAGTGGACAGATTGTTCCTTACAAAACACTCCCTTTGCCTTTTCCTGATTGTTCCACATCAAGCATGCTCTTAGTAAAAATATCTCCAGCAAATGGCATCCCACAAGATGACATAAATCAGATTCCCCTCAATCGGCACCGTTCTTGTCACTGCTTAATACCCGTCCAAGAAAATGATGATGACAAGGTACACATGTCAGCACTTTTGAAATATTTAACACAAAAATATTTCTTAGACTATAAGAATCCGTCACATGAAATAAGACTGAGCGATTGTAAAAACAAGACTTATATACACGTCAAATCAGCAGATCTTCAAGATCCCAAACAAATCGAGCACCTGAAAGCTCTCTTTGCAGAAGGAATACTGAATATTCAGACAAGAAGCATATTTGAAAAAAATATTTATTTTCAAAACAATTCTGAAATGTCTGATCAACTTAAGCGAGTGCTTGCGCTCTGTCTGCAATGTCTACAAAATGAGAACGAAAAAAGACTTTACACTTCCATAGATAATGAAGAAATAGAAGCAATCAGAGGGCAAATAAAACAGCTTTTTTTACACCAACAAAATCCAAGCTCACAAAAGATACAAAAGATGTCTAAAAAAACAAGTAGCTCCTCATTAAGTAATGATACACAAAAAGAAAGCATAAACATCACTTCACCATTAATCTGCCCAGCAGAAACAGAAGAAGAACAAGAAGAACTCTCTTGCCCTTGCACATTATTATAATCGGATGTTCATATTATCAAGCAGTTTCAATGCTTTTGCCAAAGAAACTGCTTGATTGTGCATACCCGACCAAACATCACCAATAGATTCTATGCGCTTACGCGCATTTTTTATTGTATATTTTTGTGATGTCATTCCTTTTTTGAGCAACTCATCCCATGTTACTGGCATGGCAACTGGCGCACCTTCATGTGCACGCACTGCATAGGGAGCAACGCCGGTTGCGCCAAAACCATTACGCAACCAATCAATAAACACACGTTTGCCACGTTTTTCTTTATGTACTTCTATTGTCATATGCTCTGGATCTTGTGTTGCAACGCATTGTGCCATTGAATGAGCAAATTCACGTGTTTCTTCAAAGGTATACAATCGTTTTATGGGAATAACAATATGTGCACCACGCGAACCCGTGAGCATGCAAAAACTTGGCAACTCTAATTCGTCAAGAATTTTTTTTACCATTTTTGCTGCACGTTGAACATCTGTAAATGAATGTTCATCTGCCGGATCTAAGTCAAAAATAATACGATCAGGATTATCTGGTTTGTCAACACGGCTTAACCATACATGCGGTGTAATACATGCCTGATTTGCAAGATACACAAGAATTGCAGCGTTATTAATAACAACATAATGCACCACACCTGTTGAATGTTTTATGGCTACTCGTGTAATCCAGTCAGGAAAATACTCTCCTGCTTCTTTTTGAAAAAAACCTTTTTCCTCTATGCCTTGTGGATAACGCTTCATAGAGATAGGCCGACCTGCAACATAGGGTAGCATAGTCGATGCAATGTACTGATAATATTCAACCAAATCACCTTTAGTTACGCCCGATTTTCCAAATAAAATTTTATCCTGATTACTTAATTCAATAGTATGACGATCAACTGTTATTGCTGTTTTTTGAGTTTTTTTTTGGAATGCATACCTTCTCCTTTTTCCTCACGCCCTACATCTTCTATAGTTTTTCCTGACAGAACTGATTCTGGCTCGGTGTTGACAGGATTGCGGTGCGCATCAGTATACTCATCTTTCATTTTAATCAATAACCATTTATTTTGATTAGAACTTTCAGTTCTAATTAAAGCATAACCACCCTGCACCTTTTTGCCATGCACAAATACTTCAATTCGGCCATTTTTGTAACACGTTGACAAAGGAACAATCTTGCCATCTTTTTCTTTGATACTTTCAAATGTACCCGTATCCCACACAATAACTTCTCCTGCCCCATAATGGTCTTCAGGAATAACGCCTTCAAATGTTGCATACTCCATCGGATGATCTTCTGTTTCTACTGCAAGGCGTTTTTCATGCGGATCTGTAGACGGTCCTTTTGGCACCGCCCACGATTTAAGTACACCATCCATTTCTAAACGAAAATCGTAATGCAAATGACTTGCATTATGTTTTTGAATAACAAAAATTGGTTCTTTACCGCTTTTTTTCTTTGCTCTCTTTTTCCCTGAAGGCTCAGGAGATACCCTAAAATTTCTACGACTTTTATACTTTTTTAATGCATCATATGGCGTCATAACAACACCTAATCCGATACATACAGCACTTAACAATACTGCTCTTTTGATTGTTCGGTGCATCATACATTACCTCTATTAATATTTTCCACTTTTTATGAAAAAAAGTGCTTAATTTACTGCGTAAAGCTTTTTTCCGATTGAGCTTTATTCAAATCTATCGCTGTTGTAGTTAACTCTCGATCAACACACAACAACGTTGTATTATCTAAAAATAAAAGACCATCAATTTCGGCACGACCAGGCAGAGAAATATCTTTTTGAACATATGTATTATCATTTTGTTTTATAAACAAATATAGAGGAGCTACTGGTTCGGATGATTCTTTTTTATAACTTATTGCTAAAAACTTACCATCTTTACTGAAAAGCATAGCATGTTTAGTTTTTTGATTTGGAAATACTCCCAGTCGCACTCGTTTACTACTATTGCTAATGTCATTTATTCTCAATTCTCTATTAATTATAACCGCATTAACAGTCTTATCTGGATTTGTTGCTCCTACCCCTTTACACTCGTACTTCGGGGAGCAAAAAATACCATTCGACTGCACAAAGAGCGCAGAAATAAATTTTTGTTTTTCTTCAGGTGTATATTTACTATATTTTTTGAAAAATGTTTCTTGTGCTTCCGTTGCTTCTTCTTTGTCTTCACTTGTTAGTAAAGCAAAAATATTTTTTATTGCTTGATCAGCTTTGTCTTTATCTACATCTACGTATTTTTTAAATTCATAGAACGCCTGAGAAATAACTGAACTAAAAAACTTTTCCTCTTTTTCTGTTGGTTTGCGTTCTTCTATTGTCCTCTCTGGAACAATATTTTTAGAAAATTCTGTTACCTTCGGCATTACTTTTTCTAAGGCTTTTTGTTTTACTTTTGTAAAAGTATCGGCTGCAAATTTTTTTCCTGCTTTCACCATCGATAATTGTTTTTTGGCTATTTTTTCTGCGACACTTACAACAGCTTCTTTTGCGACACCCATAACTTCTTTTGCAACACCCACAAATTCTTGTCCCCCTTTTTGAAACGATGCCGCAAATTCTTCTTCTAAAGTTACTCGATCAATTGTTACTATTTTTTCATTGTTGTTTTGATCAACAACAACAAGTTCATTGTCATTTTTAAACTTAACCGACCTAGCTTTCTCTAATTCTGATTCAACCATAATGACATCTTGTTTTGTGATATCAAATAACCTATATTCACACATATTGTTATTCATTCTTATTGTGCATAAAACAGTCGTCTCATCTGGACTAAATTCATAGGTAATTATATTGATTAGGTCTTTCTTAGAGAGCTCTATTTGCTCTCCTGTTTGCACATTTACCAGCTGTGTGATTGGAAGAAAAATTGACTTATTACCTGTTAATGTATTTATAAGAGCTTGGGATAATGATGCGCTTTCTGCGACTATATATTTCCCCTGAGGACTAAAATAAAACTCACTGATACTCGCTATTTTTTTTTGTGGTTCTGTTTTAACAAGAGTAAGTTCTTCAGTATGTGGTATATATTTAATCTTTTGCGGTAAAGGCTCTGTCGAAGTCTCAAGTGAAACACCAAAAAAAGATTTTTTTAATGAGTGAACTTCTACTGCCCCATCCTCAAAATAAACTGTTATTTCTTCTTCATTATTAAATGCCACATCAACTATATTTTCAAACTCTTTAATAATACTGTTTGATGCAAGATCAAAAATTTTAGCCTTAAATATCGAATCGTCCTTTGGTATGATTCCCGTTGGCTCTGCATGCTCTATGCTTGGTTGAGTTATACCAATAAGTTGTAATTTTGATGTTTCTAACGTTAAAATAAATAACTTAGTTTCTTCAGGACTGAATCTGTATGTTTTTACATTCTCAAAAGAACCTTTTTTCGCTGTTTCCAGTGTATCACTATGTGGATCAATCAACCACGTTATTGTCTTATTATATGCGCCTTGTAAAATTGCTTTCTTTGCAGAAAAAGAAAATTGCATTGCAGAAATATATTTTTTTTGCGGGCTCCATTCATATCTATCTACAAAATTAAAATAATAAGGAGGCTGCCCACCATAAACAATTTTAAGTCTTTTGTTTACACAATCATAAAAAACTCCATCATGTTGTACTGGAACGTCTTTTTTCTCTTCTTCAGGAATGAACGGCAAACGTTCTGGTTCTGGTATCTCAATAACTGGTACCTGAGCTTCTGGCTCGGGGGCTGTGACTGTCTTTTTTTGTTCAATATTTTTTTGTTCAGAAATTTTTTGTTGAACAAATTGTTGTTCAATGGTTTCTACAGCAGCCGTTTCAATTGATCTACTAAAATAATTTCTTATTGCAGAAAAACCGCTTTTTATGGTATTTGAAATGGTAATAATCGGTGAGGTAATATATGAAAACCAACTTTGTTGTTTTGGTTGTAAATCTTGATACTGAACAGTCATTGCATGTATATTTATATACGTACATAAAAATAAAACCGAAAATAAAAATGAATAAGAATAAGATTTTTCAAAAAATTTCATGTCTTCACTCCCCATCATCTCATTATATCTCGAGAGTAGTAAAATTTATTTCAAATAAGCAAGGGTATTTGTGGTCGATAGTAAATATGCTATAGTATGTAAAAAATCACCTTTAACCTGTGGGGATATAATGCTGAAACTACATAGAAAAACCCTTATTTATTTCTGTTTTTTATCAATACTTTTTAACAATCATTTCATAATTATTCCTTGTACCGGTATACGTCTGCACACGCAAGACAATTCAGTTATTTATGCACGCACTCTTGAATGGCGCAAAAAGCTCAATCCCCATGCTATAATTATTCCTCGCAACACAGAATATACCGGCACATCTACGGCACATAAGCAAGGATTACACTGGACAACAATTTACACATTTACCGGAATTACTATCGGCGATCTACCATTTGTTATTGACGGTGTTAATGAACAAGGATTAGCTGCAGGTCTTTTTTCATTTCGTGATGATATTGAATATCATATACCAGATGAAAACACAGAAAATGACCTTGCACCCTGGGAACTAGTCACCTATATTTTAAGTACGTGCAGCACTGTTGATGAAATAAAAGCACGCATTGCTGACATAAAAATTGTTCCTGTTTATTTTGAACTTGCTGAAGAAATACCGCCTCTTCATTATGTTGTACATGACAGTAATGGCGAATGCATTGTTTTGGAGCATTCGTATCACACCTTTAAAATTTATCATAATCCTTTGGGTATCATTACTAATTCACCCACTTTTGATTGGCATATGACACACTTAAATACATATTTAAACCCTTCATTTGATGATCACAAAACAGCACACTTTACTGATATTACAAAAAATCAACCCCCATTTAAGCCACTACATGAATCATATGCACTCGGCCTGCCTTCTGATTTTTCCTCACCTTCTCGTTTTATCAGGGCAGCCATCTACACACTCTGCTCACCTGTAGCAGAAACGGGATATGCTGGTGTATTGCAAGCATTTCATATTCTGAATCAATTTGACATTCCCAAGGGAGCACACCGCTACAATGTGCAAGACTATTTCACCTACACACACTGGACAAGTGTCGCCAATCTTAAAGAAAAAAAATATTATTTTCGTACTCATGAAAATCAACGCATTCGCATGATAGATTTAAACAAGACACATTCTATCAACGAAAAAATTATCTGGTTTTCTATGGATGCAGCTGAGGACATAGAAGAACTGATATAAATATGCATCATTCACAATACACAAAAATACTTGCATCTAAAAAAAAAGATACGCTACCTTAGAAAAAAAGGGTGCGCATGAAAGACAAAAATTTTTCCTTCTATACCAACATTTCTGCCCAAGAAGCCCTTGTAGATTTATCCGCTTCAGAATCAGGTCTTTCATCTGATGAAGCTCAAAAACGACTGGCTATATATGGTGCAAATGAAATTAAAGAAAACGATATTACCTGGTTTGAAATTCTTAAAAATCAACTCCTCAGCCCTTTCATGTGCATTTTTTTTGTAATCGCTATTGCATATGTGTGCACGCACCAATATGCAGAAAGTATCATTATTCTCATTATCATTGCAATTAATATTGGTATTGGTTTTTTTCAAGAATATCGCAGCAATAATTCCATGTTGTTGCTTAAAAAATCTTTAATGGCACACATTACTGCAAAACGCAACAATGAAGAAATTAATATTCCCATTAATCAGCTCGTTCTTGGTGATATCATACTTCTCTATGCAGGTGACATTATCCCGGCAGACTGTCGCTTTCTTTCAACAGAAAATATCACCGTTGACGAATCAAGTTTAACGGGTGAATCTATAGCCGTCATAAAAACAGCTGATGCCGCACAGGCAGCAATTACAGACATGTACAAAGCAGAAAATATCGGTTTTACTGGCACAGTTATCACGCACGGAAAAGGCTATGCTGTTGTCATAAACACTGGTACAAAAACATCACTCGGCACCATCGCCATACTCGCTAATCACGCAACAAGCAAAAGCACCTTGGAAAAAGGCTCTTTATCAATTACAAAATTAACAATTTATCTTATTTTTTTTAGCCTTTTAGTGATTGCGCTTGTACACATTATTATGCATAAAGGTACATTAAATGTTGTTGATTTACTGCTTTTTTCCGCAGCACTTGCAATTACTGCAATACCTGAGGGCTTGCCTATGGTTATCACCTTCTGCTTATCACAAGGTGCCTCAACACTCAAAAAAAATAACGTCATTGTAAAACGATTGTCAGCAATTGGTGATCTTGGCTCTATTGAGGTGTTTTGTACCGACAAAACAGGAACGTTAACTGAAAATCAACTGAGTGTTGACACCATTTATGGCGATCCAGATAAAACACTTATGTACGCACTCCTCTCTTCCCCCGCACAAAATGCCACTAAAGAAAGCGCAACAAAAGGATTTGATCTTGCATTACAAAAAAAAGTAACCGCTGAACATACTACAGAAATAGAAAAGCATAAAATAGTCAAAGAAGTACCATTTACTCCACAAAAACGACAGTGCTTAGCTCTGGTGAACAAAGAAAATATACATACTCTCATCGCCAAAGGTTCTCCTGAAGTTATCATTGAAAAGTGCTCATTTTTAAGTGCTAACGAATGTGCAACCATTAATGATTGGATTCACACAGAAGAATCAAAGGGAAACCGCATTTTAGCACTGGCAACAAAAAACATTTTAGTATCAAATGATGATGTGTCATCATTTGATATTGAAACTATTGATCATGATTATGAAACAATAGGATTAATTGCATTTCAAGATCCACTCAAAAGCACCGCCTTAACAACTATACAAAAAGCGAAATCTTTAGGAGTTCAAATAAAAATTTTAAGTGGAGACAGCAAACAAGTATGCCATACTATTGCACAAAAGCTGGAACTGGAAGAAGATATTAATAACATCGTACTAGGCGATGATTTTGAAAAAAGTAGCGAAGAAGAAAAGGATTTTTTAGTAAACAATCGCTCAGTATTTGCTCGCATTAACCCTGAACAAAAATATGAGATTATTAAACATTTACAAAAAAATTATTCTGTCGGCTACATGGGAGATGGTATTAATGATGCCCCTGCGCTTAAAATTGCACACGTCAGCTTTGCCGTCAATGATGCTGCACCGGTAGCACGTGAAGCTGCTGAAATTATTTTGCTCCGCAAAAGTTTAAGTAGCGTTATTTTGGGCATCGAACAAGGAAGAAAAACAATCATCAACACTCTCAAATATACAAAAATGACCAACGCACCGAGCTTTGGCCATTTTTACGCACTTTCAGTTGCATCACTTCTTGTTAGCTATCCACCCATGCTTCCCATGCAACTACTCTTTCTTAACTTACTTACTGATTTGCCCATGATTGCCATTTCAACAGACACGGTCAGCATTGATGAAATAAAAAAGCCGGTCAAATACGACATGACTGATGCTACAATTTTAATTATTCTCTTTGCGTGCATCATGTTTGCTGCAGATTTAACCATTTTTCTGGTTTTTAAATCACACTTTCCTGCAACATTACAAACAAGTTGGTTTATAACAAGCACCATTTCTGAAGTAATATTTATATTTCTTTTTCGCACTCAATTACTGTTCTTTAAAGCGCAGCGTCCATCATGGACATTAATTGGACTTTCTCTGTTTGTCATCATAACTGCAATCATGTTGCCATGCACCACTATTGGAAAAAAAGTATTTCTCTTTACCTGCCCTGAGTGGCAACACATACCGTGGCTGATTGGCGTCATACTCTTTAACATGGTTGTTGCAGAGGCAGTAAAACTAACCTATTATTACATAAAACAAAAATCAGCGAGTTGAATGCAATTTTTTACGTGGCGGTTGACCATCTGTTTGTTGCCTACCTGCTGCGTCAAAAGTTACCGCTACAAAATCATATGTTCTTTTATTATTCGTTATAGACGGAACCGGACGAAATATACCCTTTAGCCCCAGCTTTTGTTACTCTTCAGCCGGGGTCCCAAATGAAGCAAAGCGAAGTTGGGATAAAAAGCGTCAGGACGAACGGACTGTGAAATAAAAAGGCGGCATTTTTATATGCCGCCTTTTTAAGTTTTTTATAGTTGAGATAATAATAAAAGCACTACTAATGAAACGGCTATGGGCACTATCATTGTTACCGCTGCACCTGCTGCTAGTGCCACACTTGCAACACCAAGGACTACTATTGCTCCTCCTGTAACCATAACAAAAGACTTAATAATAAAACTTCCAATGATAACTGGAACAATGAAATAACCTCCTGTAACAACTCCTGCTGCCACAAGCGCCCCAAAGGGACCTGCATAAAGAAATGAAGCTAAAATTGTTACAACACCACCCAAGCCCACTTTTTTTAAATCCTGAAAGCACTTAAAATCATTAACTTTATTAATGAGTTTATTCTGTGTAATTTGGTTATCTACCTGTTCAACTTTTGTATTATTACCTTGTTGCGTAATAGTAATAGTAGCAGGATTACTATGAGATCCTTGTATACGAGTCAATGCATCAACCCGAGCTATCAAACTCTTATATTCAGTCAAAAGTTCGTTCATTTGTTTCTGTAATGCGTTACTTGTGTCGCCAGCGCTCTGCGGTTGTGATCCTAATGTACTTAAATTTTGTTGATATAGCTGAAACTGTTGCTGCAATTGTTCTAACTCCTGTCTGTACTGTTGGTTTTGCGTATTGAGCAAATTAATCCATTGCCATACATTAGAACCTTGTGATTCCATAGGAGCATTTGAATACGAATCAAGTACCGAAGAATTAATTATTGGTGCTTGCTGCTGAACATTAGCATGATTACTGTCATAGTGAGTTACAGTAAATGACTGCACTCCCGTTGGCACACTTCCGCCTGGAAAACGAACTATCGAAGAATTACCTGTTTGAGAATAACCACCCGGCTGAAAAAGATTTCCCGCTTCACTTCCCCAACACCGCCCACCACTTATTGCAACAATCAAAAAAACATAAAAACAATTTTTAATGTTGGCATTCACAAAAACTCCTCCACAGGTAAAATTTTATACTATACAAAAAAATCAATCTGCTTAAATATAGATTTTTTATAAAAATACTTCTATATTTACCCATTAAAATTTCCATCTCATTTCAATCTCCCCTCCCAAATCGCGCCGTTCATCACGAATTGCACGTAGGGTAATATCATCAGAGAGCAAAAACTCTAATTCAACACGCGTGTCTTCAGTCAGATTAAAGTTTTTTTGAATCATGGCTTTCCAGCGGTCATTCATACTAATTTCTAACATGCCACGCAGACCACCTCTTCCTGTAGCATCGGTAAAACTGGGTACCAAGCTAATGTTAAACGGCCGCAATAATGGTGCAAAATATTTTTCTAAAAATGATTCTTGATGATTACTAAAAATAAGATTTTTTAAATTTTGTACAATAAATGCAGGAATCATACTGTTAAGCGAGCTTTCTTGTGAACCAACAAGAAGCAGTGCCATAATTTGCTCCTCTGAAAGCGGAGGTGTTGAATCAAGCATAATGTGATGATTCATTGCAGAACCTGCAACTTGTAACGAAATATCATAATTTTTAATTTTATTACGCGCAACAAGTTCTATTGCCGGATCTAACAATTGTCCGGGAGAAAAAGTAAGAAGACCTTTATGAATAAAAAGTGGTTTATACGGAAAAATTAAATTACCTGACAACAAAGTAATTGCTCCAGACACTATCGGATCATCAAGGCTATTACAAATACTCAGATTCACCTTTGCGTTTGTCTGCAAAAAAGCGGTGTCAACTTTTATGGGCGACTTTGTTTCTACTGTCACATCACACTGCATAGGGATTCCTGGCATGGAAAAAACAGAATGAGTATAAGAAAACAATCGCTTTTGAATAACACTAGAAAAAATATTTTCCTTGAGCTGTGCTCTGTCGATGATAACAGAGCCTTCAATGCGCGAACCTCTATTCTGCATATGAGAAAAAAATAATGATCCGGATACAATTGCAAACAAATCTTTTTTGATATTGAATAGACAACGATCTAATAAAAACGGCACATATGCTCGCTCAAGTGAGGCTTTTTCATTAAAAAGTGCTGTCGCATGCGCACATGTCAATTGCCCAGTAAACAAAGATATCTTCAGAGTGTCTAAAGAAAATAATCTTGTATGAGCATTGTACGCAATATGCGCTTGTAAGCCGTCAATAAAGTTATATGTTTCTGGCAAACGAACAGTCGCATCAGTAAGCATAACATCACCTTCACATCCATCAGCACCGATATGCCCAGCAAGAGTAAACATGCCTTCACCCTGCACATCATAATGAAAAAACGTGTTAATAAAACCACGAATAAAAGCAAACATCACCTGCCCTTTTACATCACCATTCTCATCTCCTTTCAATAATAACAATTCTTTTTTTTCTTTATCTAAAAATGAGCATTGTTTACATACAATACACGGATCTGTACCTAACTGAAGAGAAAACTCTGCATCATCAAGCAATCCATTTAAAAAAAATTCATTTTTATTTTTATAAGAAAATCCACCATAAAGCGTATGATGAGCCTTGCTTAACGTGTTTATTGTATCCGCTTTATAAATACCAACAATTTCATCACAATTAATCCACCCATGACACAAAAGTTTTTTGTATGCAATACGCCAATGTGGCGCACAATACAATGAAAGTGGCGTACTGTTATAAAATTCAAAGCGTCCCTGTTGCGCTGTAGCACTCCAGTGCCCCATTCCTTTGTATTCTTCATTTTTACGCGTTATGACTAAACGGGACTTCCACTCTTCATCACGCAAGGAAAAAATGATTTTTGCCACATCACATACATGGTTTCCTGTGATAAATACATCCTCAACAATACAATGTCCATCAACTTTTTCCCCTGCCTTATCTATACAAATAACACTAGAAACAATCCCTTTTGTGGAATTTGACATGCTCATCACATCACAACAGCGCATAAGGTATGATACCGGCATTGATGACTCAATTTTTATCTCGTGATCGGTGATAACAATAGGATCTATAATAAATGAATTATAGACATTGCGAATAGCAACGCGTCCTCGACCAGACTCTAACGTTCCTGAAATATGACATAATCCTGCGTCATTCATATGCACCACATTCAAAAGACCTGAAAGATTGAGTGTGTACATAAAACAATTATTGTCATATCGTGTTGTTGCTGCAATATCAATTTCCACATTTTTGCTGTATACATTATTTTTGTACGCAATAGTCCCACCATAAACTGACATACGAGTTCGTAACATAGCGTCAACTTTTAATGATGAACTATTAAACAACATTGTTGCCACACAGGCATTGGTGTCATCAGAAACAACCAAACGTGAATTTTTAAATACAAGAGATTTAATATCGGTGGGAATAGGTAAAAATGATCCTGATGTCATTGCAATAACGTGCGGCTCAATAGCAAGATTACCATGCGATAGCATTGAACGACATTCAAAACCATCCATCACAATGGATCGCTCTAGAATACCACGCAAAAAAAAATGCACCCAAGAGCAGGTAACTTCACACTTTTTACACTTCCATGACCATGTCTTATCAAAAGCAATCATTTCTATATCAGTAAGAACAATGGAGGCTGAAAAAAAATTGAGTGATTCTACACAAAAAGACGCAGTACAACCCAAATAATTACGTGCAATGCATTGCCCTGTGTGTATCACCGCATCATGAACTACAGGATCAAATTGAGCAAGAAACAGCGTAACAAGAAGACCTACACACACAGAACAAAAAATCTTTTTTATCATAATTGCTTTTTATCATCGCCATACAACTTCCATGTACCATCATACCGATACATGCGCACATAAGATACATGAGAAACTGCATTACTCATTGCGTATAAACACTGTTTTTTAACATCAACAAGATACACCGCCCCCGAAGAAATGACTCCTGTTGGATAAAAACTCATTCGCTGTCCTGGAAAGGTAACAGCCTGCGTAATTGTGTAAGAAGGGCTCGCAGGAGATCCTTTAACTCCTGATAGTACACCAAAGCGTACACGTGATGATAATTTTTCATGATACGTATGAAAATAATATTCATGTTTATGAACATCAAAAACGAGATGCTGTTCTTTATTGGTCGCAATCGCCAATTGTTGCATGTACTGACACGCATTTACCAGTTTATCCAATTCAACACGCACTAATGTAGCATCTAAAAAAGATAATTGAACAAGCGCAAGGCTAGAAATAAGCGCACACAAACAGAGAACAACCAATAATTCAATGAGAGTAAAGGCTTGCGCATTCTGCTTCATGTGTTAAAAAACCTTCGATACTATGAACTTTCTTTAGTAGTCATACGTACTATTTTTCATTAACAATCTAACAAAAAGAAGTATAGTAATAAATAAACAATTACTTGATGCAGTAATTTATACAAGGAATCCATACTATGAAAAAACTTCCTCTTGATATTAGTACCTTTTCCGAATTACGAGAACTCAATTACTTATATGTAGATAAAACAGAATATATGTACAACCTGATCACCGGTGGTCGTCGTTACTTTCTTTCTCGCCCCCGACGTTTTGGCAAATCACTTCTTGTTTCAACGCTTTATGAAATATTATCCGGAAACAGACAATTGTTTGATGATTTATGGATTGGGTCAAGTGATTATCACTGGAAGGAATATGGTGTTATCAATCTTGATTTTTCTAGCATAACTTCACATAATTTATCTTCTCTTGAAGAACACCTGCAAGACGCCTTACTTACCATCGCAGAAAATTATCACATTACTCTTGATAAAGATTCACGCGAACCAAATTTGCTCTTAAAAAAAATTGTCCGTGCATTATTTGATCGCTTTGGACGTGTTGCAATTTTAGTCGATGAATATGATGCACCCATTTTAAAAACATTAAAAGATAAAGATTTAGCTGAAACCATTCGTGATACTCTCCAGCAGTTCTTTACTACCATTAAAAGTTTAGATGCTTACGTACAATTTGTATTCATAACAGGCGTCAGTGCATTTGCTAAAGCAGGACTTTTTTCTGGAATCAATAACCTGCAAATGCTGACCTTGCAAGATAAATATGCAGCATTATGCGGTTACACTGATCGTGAAATTGATCACTATTTTAAAGAATATATAACAACATGGGCACATAAATCTAGCACATCATATGAGAATATGCGCGAACAAATAAGATCATGGTACAATGGTTATTCCTTTGGTTATAATGTATCAAAAGTCTATAATCCCTTTTCACTAATGAAGGCCCTCTATGCGCAGCAATTTGACAATTTTTGGTTTCAATCAGGAACACCTACGTTCTTAGTTGAAATTCTTAAAAAAGAATATAAAAGGTTCAATCCAGAACACCTCATAATATCACAAGATACGCTGGGATCATTTGACGTTGGTACAATTCCAGTTATTGCCCTTATGTTTCAAGCTGGTTACTTAACGATAGTTGATTATAATTCTGATGCAGGTTTCTATACTCTTGACTACCCCAATGCTGAAGTTAAAAAATCTTTTCAAAAATATTTAATTGAAGTTTTTACCCACATAGAACATTCATATGCTCAAGACCTCTCTTTTCAACTTTTTACAGCATTTAATACAAACAATATTGAGGATGCAATCGATGTATTGAAGCAATTTTTTGCACATATCCCTTATCAATTACACATAAAGCAAGAAAAATACTATCATTCTACTTTAATGATGATATGCATTGCTGCAGGAATTAAGTCACAGTCAGAATTTTCAACTGAGCAGGGCCGTATTGATGTAGCAATGGAATTTGAACGCTCCATATATATTATTGAAATTAAATTTAATGATACGGCAGAAAATGCGCTCAAACAAATTGAAGAGCGCCAATACTACCAACGCTTCCTTTCTTATGGCAAACAAATTATTTTACTAGGCATTGTATTCAAAAAAAAGCCACATTCATTTGATATTGAGTATGTAGAAAAGCAATTATAAATATGCTATCATCTGCAACATATATACACTAACTTTTGTTGCAGATGGTTATGTTTGCTTATTACCTACATCTCTTATTGCTTATCACTCACTTGCCACTCATTTCCATACCTATATGCCATATATCTTTTGAACAAAATACACACCCCCATGCATATCGCATTTTACATCACAATACACGTTACCATCACCATGAAACAAAAGAGAATTTTTTTGCTTACTCATCAGCGCAATTACAACATTATTTTGATTGCAACCATTACTCAGAAAAAGATATTCTTTCGCAAAACGTACTCTATATGTTTGATGAATTTGTTCAATTGGCAAAAACATATCTGGGCTACGAACAATCTGTTACCACACTGCATCACAAACTCGCAAAACTATCGTGGTTCCATAAAACATATCATTGGTTAGTACATGGTTCTTATTGTCCTACATTATTTAAACGAGTGCAGCGCTTATACAAAGAAGTAAAACAGTATCAACAACTAACAAACACACCGGCCAAATCATTTGCACATTTGTACAATATCAATCTGATGGCACTATTGCCTTCTCAAAAACCTATTGCTTCCTATAACATTTATAAAGACTATATAGATATTTTGGAGCAAGCATATTCCATCCCAGTGCATAATGTTGTAATACGAGATTGCATAGGTAAAGCATCGCACATAGGTCTTGAAGCAAATAAACATGGTCACACCAAACAGGCATCCCAATTAGCTGATTTTTGTCACACAATTATTGATTGCACTAAAGCTTTTGGTGAAGGTATTTATTTAGGGACAGTAAACACCATTGAAGCAATCACACACCCAATCGAAACAATCAAAAATAGTATTGTCGGTATTGGTGTTATTACCCATGCATTAAGCAAACTTGTTTCTATTCCTACAGAATGCGCATTTTTATATGCAACAGATACCGACCATTATTATATTCGTAAAAATGAAGTTATAAATCAACTTAACATGATTATTAGTAGCACATTTAATTATTTGCATACCGCTCACACACGAGACATTATCAAGCAAGGAGCTTCATTTATCACAAAAGGGTTTTACTTAACAAAAATATTTAGTTTTACCCACAATGTGGCTAAAAACCTATATCCCATTGCACAAAATTATTTTGAATACGTAACCAAAAAAGAACCAATGGCTTGTCTTTCCAATAACGCTATAATCAAAATTAACGCCCTAAGCAAAGATGCAATAGATAAACAAATATCGCATTTAAGCAAATATGAGACTCAACTGGCCATTGAAAATACCGCAACTTTGCAACTTGAACACCCACTTTATATCAAAAACGCCATTGTACATACAGTATCCGAGACACCCAAACCAACTGTTCAATATTTACAGCCACTATGTCGCGGTAATACAGGAAGAACAGTGCCAAAAAATTTCCATGAAAAGCTTGTTATGGAAGAAATCATAGCTAATCCATATTTAGGAGATATTTTACCCATGAGAAAAGGAATGACTGACCCTCGATGGAATCAAAACGATGGTTGGATAAAAATGTATTGGCGAAATCAAAATATAGAAGTACATTATGTAGTACAAAAAAAAGATAATACTATTGTTGCTATAGATGACTTTAAATTTAAAGATCAAATTGTTCATTAATTCTTATAGGGTTTTTCGCATGAAAGTAATTTGTAAAGAAAATAAAGCTAAAAATTTGGATTTTGAACAGGATATATTTACATTTTCACGCGAAACAGAATTCTCAATAACGTATAAAAAAGAATATATTGTGATGGGAATAATGATTGGCAAAAAATCAAATTGTATTTATTACCTTATAGACGATGACTACAATCGTCCCAGCTGGCTACCATATGTATTGTTTAATATTTCTCATAACCAACTACCACCAAAGTGGTATATAAGCATCTTAAATAAACAGGAATCAACAGGTAATATATTTTATTTATCAGGATTCAATGAATTATGTAATAACGAAGATTATCATGATGCACTTATTGAACAAGAACCATGGGCTTTAAAAATTTATTTCAAAAGAATAGATGAAATAAAAGAATGGTATAGTGAAAACAGATTATCTTATTAAATAAATTTCAACCGGCCTAAAGGCCGGTGTTTTTTCAAGGACTTTTTATTTTACTAATTTTGGAAGTCGAATTGATTTATTGGTTTTTCACGTAATTCAAAATCGTTTCTTCTGAACAGT
>WBZV01000737.1_pt1 | contig 17435 bp, 19 predicted proteins | sample 5204221 | NCBI WGS metagenome assembly WBZV01 (sample SAMN12344360, study PRJNA552823) | activated sludge metagenome | biome: Activated sludge suspended growth; feature: Nitrification reactor; material: Wastewater; isolation source: activated sludge from nitrification reactor of wastewater...
GGCCCACCCCGATCTCACGTTCCTCTCGCCGGCGGCCATCCATCATCAGTTCGCCGCCACCCAGCGACTCATGGGCCCGGGGGCGGGAGCGTGTATGCGACCGCCCTATGGCGCCACCAACTCCACAGTCGTCGATGTCGCCCGTGGCCTCGGGCTCAAGCAGGTCTTGTGGACGGTCGACCCCCAGGACTACGCCCATCAGAACGCGGCCTACTTGACCAGTTACATCTCCAGTCGTGTCCACGACAAGGCGATCGTGCTCATGCATGACGGGGGTGGGCCGCGTGGCGCCACGACGTCGGCGGTGAAGCAACTGATCCCGATCCTGCGTGCCCGTGGTTACGAGTTCCGCACAATCCCGTCCTGTCGCGTGCCGCTGAAGGGCTCGGCCACAGACGCGGCGAAGCGCAAGGTGCGCAAGCCTGAACCGGTCGTCCCCGATGAGCCCGTGCCGACTCCCTCGGTACCTGCTGGAATGGCTCCATGAGTTCGGACCGCACCAAGCGCGGCCTACGTGACCTGATCCTCAGCCTGGCGGTGGTCGGAGTATTCGTGGCCTTCCTGTTCGCCGTCGTCTGGCGGCCATCGCCGGATCCGGTGCGCACGGTCGATCCGATGCCGGCTCTGCTCACCGCTCGGGAGCAGGCCGAGTACCCCATCTACGCTCCCACCGGGTTGTCGTCCGAGTGGCGGGCGACGTCGGCGAGGTTCGAGGCGGACGGTGACGCGACGGTGTGGTTCCTGGGCTACGTGACACCGGAGAACCAGTACATCGCGGTGGCGCAGACCGATGGTGACTCCGGGGACTTCATCGAGGAGCAGACCCTTGAGGGGACCCCAGAGGGCGAGGTGACCGTGGATGGACAGACCTGGCAGCGCTACGCCAGCACTGACCAGCGCTCGTTGGTGCGCGAAGCGGATGGGTCGACCGTTGTCGTGACAGGCTCGGTGTCCTACGAGCAGTTGGCTGATTTCGCCGGGAGACTGTCGACATGACCGGCGCGCCCACGATGGAGGAACCGTGGCCGTTGCGCGTCATGCTCAAGCACTTCCAGGACTGGGTGGGCAGGCTCGGGCAGGCCTGGGTGGCCGGGGAGATCTCCAAGATCCGGTCGGCTGGTAGCCAGACCTTCTTCACGTTGCGTGATGAGAACGGTGACCTGAGCGCCGACGTCATGGTCCATCCCCGGAAGTTCGCAGATCTTCCACGAGCACCGGCTGAGGGCGACCGTGTCATCCTGCTCGTCAGCATCCAGGTGACCAAGCAGACCAAGATTCTGCTGCGCGCATCCGAGATCCACCTGGCGGGAGTCGGGGACCTGCTGGCCGAGATCGAGCGGCGGCGCCGCCTGCTCGCCGAAGAGGGTCTGTTTGCGCCACACCGCAAGAAGGGGCGCCCGCTCATCCCGCGGGCTGTGGGTGTGGTGACCGGACGTGACAGCGATGCGCTCAAAGATGTCCGCCGGATCGCCACGGCCCGGTTCCCATCGGTCCGCCTCGAAGTCCGCGAGGTGGCCGTGCAGGGACGGTCGGCGGTCACACAGGTCAAGGCAGCACTCGTCGACCTCGAAGCGCACCCAGAGGTCGACGTCATCATCGTGACGCGCGGCGGTGGCTCGCTGGAGGACCTGCTGCCCTTCTCCGACGAGGGTCTCATCAGGACGGTGGCTGCGATGCTCACACCGGTGATCAGCGCCATCGGCCACGAGGCGGACCGTCCGATCCTCGACGACGTTGCCGATGCCCGGGCAGCGACGCCCACACACGCGGCCACCCTCGCGGTGCCGGACGTGGCCGAGGTCGCGGGCAATGTCGATGCGTTGCGCTCCCGGATGCGGTCGTTGATCTCCGCGCGGCTCGCGCACGAGCGCAGGATTCTGGATGCCACGCGTGGGCGCCGGGTGCTCAAGGATCCGATGGTGATCGTGGCCGGTCCCCGGGAGCAGTTCACCCGTCTCCACGAGCGGATGGTGCCTGCCATGGACCGTCACCTCGCCCGGTGCCGGGTCGACCTCGGAAGCCTGGACCTGCAGTTGCGGGCGCTGTCCCCCCAGGCCACGCTCGACCGCGGCTACGCACTGGTGATGACTCCCGACGGCGTGCTCGTGCGAGAAGCGCCACCGGCAGGGGCGCAGGTGCACATCCGCGTGCAGACGGGACAATTCGATGCCACGGTGGCGCGCGAGGAGGGAGCCGGAGATGGCTGAGGAGCAGACAGCGCAGGAAGGGCCGCTGAGTTTCGAGCAGGCACGCGACGAACTCGAGGCGATCGTCCGGCGACTCGAGGACGGCAACGTCACACTGCAGGAGTCGGTGGACCTCTGGGAGCGGGGGGAGAAACTCGCCGCCCACTGTGATCTGCTGCTCGGGCAGGTCGAGAGCCGCATCGAGGCGGCGAAAGCGCAGGTCGAGGAACCCACGTAGCATTGAGGCGTGGGTAAGGTTCTTCTGGCAGCACCTCGCGGCTACTGCGCCGGGGTGGAACGCGCTGTGGTCACAGTGGAGAAGGCGCTCGAGTTGTATGGGCCGCCGATCTACGTGCGCAAGCAGATCGTGCACAACGTGCACGTGGTCGCCGACTTGGAGCGCAGGGGGGCGATCTTCGTCGACGAGACCGATGAGGTGCCTGACGGATCCCGGTTGGTCTTCAGTGCGCACGGTGTCGCGCCGAGCGTGCACGAGGAGGCGCAACGCCTCAGTCTGCTCACCATCGACGCCACGTGTCCGCTGGTGACCAAGGTCCACAACGAGGCCAAGCGGTTCGCCGACTCCGGGTACCAGATTCTGCTCATCGGTCACGAAGGCCACGAAGAGGTCGAAGGGACAGCGGGGGAGGCCCCCGACGCGATCACCATCGTCGACTCCCCGGACGCCGTCGACGACCTTGAGATCGACCCCGACCGCCCGGTGGCCTGGCTGTCCCAGACCACGCTGTCGGTGGACGAGACCATGCAGACCGTCGAGAAACTCCGTACCCGTCTGCCGATGCTCATCGATCCGCCCAGCGACGACATCTGCTACGCGACCCAGAACCGCCAGGCGGCGGTCAAAGAGATCGCCCCGCAGTGTGATGTCGTGATCGTGGTGGGGTCCGAGAACTCCAGCAACTCGGTGCGTCTGGCAGAGGTGGCGCAGGAGGCCGGCGCCCGCAGCTACCGGATCGATGACGCCGGGCAGTTGCAGCCCGAATGGCTCGAGGGCGCCGAGTCCGTGGGGGTGACGTCGGGAGCAAGCGTTCCTGAGTCGCTGGTCGAGCAACTGCTCGATGCGCTGGAAGAACTGGGCTTCGATGAGATCGAACTCGTGAAGACGGTGGAGGAAAGTCTGATCTTCGCTCTTCCGCCGGAACTGCGTCGCGACATCAAGGCCGCGTCCGCCCGGTGATCAGCGGTGCAGGATCCAGCGCCGCACGATGACGATCAGCGCGGCGGCGCCGGTACCGGCGAAGATCCACGGTGCGTTGACCGCCAAGCCAGCAGCCACCATCGCGACCTCACGCAGCACCAAGTTGTCCGTGACGCCGTTGAGCAGATCTGGTTGCCCAGCGATGAGGATCGCTGTGAAGTAGGCCAGCGGCGGGGTGATGATCGTCGTTGACAGGTCGCGGTAACCGATCGTCGCCGCGGCCACGACGGACACGATGACGAACACTGCGCCGGTGATGTAGGTGATGCTGCCGTTGAAGGCAGTGTCAGCCAGAGCGGTCAAGATCGTCACGGTGAAGACCAGCAGCACCATGAGCCCAACACCGAGGCCGCCGCGGTCCTCATCGACGGGTTGCTGGGCGAGGCTCACATCGGACACGGTAGTCGCAGATGTCGCGGGCTCGGGCGAAAGGTCGACCGACACCCCGGGGTCGGCCGTCACGGTCGGCTCCTTCGTGCTCACCCCACCACCGTAACCCGCGGTTCACCCTGCGGCGTGCAGCGCTACCCTGTGTCACGGATCGCGTCGGTCGATTCCTCGATCTGCACCGCCCGTGGACGGACGTCGATCTCCGTCAGCGTCACGATCTGCGCCTCGGGTGCCGTCATCTGGGCCAGTCGTCGTGCCGAGGGCATGACTCGGCTGTCCAGCGAGCCCACGAACTGGTTGTACTGCCCCACCGAGTCCGCCAGGGACTTGCCCAAACGCCCCACATGCCCGGCCATCGTCGCCAACCGATCGTGCACCTGCCGGCCGGCGTCGAGCACATCGCGTGCCCGGTCGGCCATGGCCGCCTGCTGCCACGCCCAGGAGACGCTTCGTAGCGTCGCCATCAAGGTGGTGGGGGTGGCGATCACGACCTTGCGGTCGAAAGCCGTCTGGAGCAGTTCGGGGCGTTCGCGCAGGGCCACTCCGAGCATGTGCTCAGCCGGTAGGAACATGATCACGAACTCGGGGGTCCCCACCGCCTTCCAGTACTTCTTGCTGGACAGTCGCGTGATGTGATCCGCGACCGCGGCGGCATGCCGGGCGCAGACCTCCTGGTCGCTGAGATCCGGGTCGAGGAACGCGTCGAGTGAGACCTTCGCGTCCACGACCACCTGCCGATCCTGCGCGAGGTCGATCAGCATGTCGGGACGCAACTGGCCGTCCTCATCGGTGACGGTCACCTGCTCGACGAAGTGCACGTGCTCGATCATCCCGGCGGCTTCCACGATGCGCCGCAACTGCATCTCACCCCAGCTGCCCTGGTTCTGGGTGCGGGACAGCGCCTGCGTGATCCGCTGCGCTTGAGCCTGCACGTCCTTGGTGGCTTCACCGACCTGCTGGCCGACCGTCAGCAACCGCTCGGACAGGCCTGCGATGGCGGCCACGCGCGCACGCTCCGCCTCATCCACTTGCTGTGTGAGGCCGGCCATCGCCTGTTGCAGTGGCTGCAAGGTGGCATCGATCGTTCCACGCGCCCGCACCTGCTCGTCGAGCACGGCACAGCGGCCCTCAAGTTCGGCGATGCGAGGGCGTGTCGATGCGGCCCCGATCCGGTATGCGATGAACATGCCTGCGGCCAGGATGGCAAGGGCCACGAGAAGCCAGACAGGCGTGATGGTGAGCATGTCCCCACGGTGCCCGATGGGTATGACACGTTCGGGTGCTCTCTACACTTCTGGAGTGTCCCTGACAATCGGCATCGTCGGCCTTCCGAACGTCGGCAAGTCCACCCTGTTCAACGCTCTCACCAAGGCCGGCGCGCTCGCCGCCAACTACCCCTTCGCCACCATCGAGCCGAATGTCGGCATGGTCGGGGTGCCGGATCCGCGGCTGCAGAAGTTGGCCGACATCTACGGCTCGGCCAAGTTGCTGCCGGCCACGGTGCAGTTCGTCGACATCGCCGGCATTGTGCGTGGCGCCAGTGAGGGCCAGGGACTGGGTAACAAGTTCCTCTCCCACATCCGCGAGTCAGACGCGATATGTCAGGTCCTGCGCGCGTTCCACGATCCGGATGTCGTGCATGTCGAGGGTCGGGTCTCGCCGGCGGAGGACATGGAGACGATCAACACCGAACTGATCCTCGCCGATCTGCAGACCCTCGAGAAGGCCTTGCCGCGCCTCGAGAAGGAGGCTCGGATACAGAAAGACCGCGCAGCGGTGGTCGACGCCGCGGTGCAGGCCAAGGAGATCCTGGATTCCGGGCGAACGCTGTTCTCGGCCGGAATCGACCCCGAGCCGCTGCGCGAACTGTTCCTGCTGACCAACAAGCCGTTCCTCTACGTCATCAACTGCGATGAGGAGGAACTCGGCGATGAGGGTTTCCGTGCGGAGATGACCGCACTCGTCGCACCGGCGGAGGCGGTGTTCCTCGACGCACAGGTCGAGGCCGAACTGTCGGAGCTGCCCGAGGACGAGGCACTCGACCTGCTGCAGTCGATCGGCCAGGAGGAGTCCGGGATCCAGGCCCTGGCTCGGGTCGGCTTCGAGACACTCGGCCTGCAGACCTATCTGACCGCCGGGCCGAAAGAGGCGCGCGCGTGGACCATCCACAAGGGCGACACGGCGCCCGAGGCCGCCGGCGTGATCCACACGGACTTCCAGAAGGGCTTCATCAAGGCGGAGGTGATCTCGTTCGACGAGCTCATGGCCGCCGGCTCGATGCAGGAGGCGAAGGCCCACGGCAAGGTGCGCATCGAGGGTAAGGACTACGTGATGCAGGACGGTGACGTGGTCGAGTTCCGCTTCAATGTCTGACCCGATCCACCCACCGGGCCGTCGTCGGCTGCGCAGCGCGGTGCGTCCCACATCCCCGTTTCCCAAGCGGTCGCTTCACGAACTGGATCCGATTCGTGAAGGTGGGCTTGGAGTGTGACGGCGTGCGGGTCGGCCCCAAGTCGCCGCAGCGAATCCGGCTGACGGGGCAGCCATGAATTGGGCGAGTTCCGCAGCGGACCAACCTCTGGCAGAGAGCGGTAGCCTGCCTCGCGCTCTGACTGCGTCGGCCGAACCGTGCAATAGTGCCGACATGTCAGCCCCTCAACGACTCCGGCCGGAAGGCCTGGTCCGCAGCCCAGCGTTCAGCCACGTCGCCATCGTGCCGCCGGGTGCCACCACCATCTACGTAGGTGGTCAGAACGCTGTGGACAGCGGGGGTGCGCTCATTGGCGACGGCGACGTCGCTGCGCAGTCCGTGCGCGCACTTCAGAATGTTGCGACTGCTCTGGCTGCGGCCGGGGCGTCCCTGCAAGACGTGGTGCAGTGGACGGTGCTGTTCGTCGACGGGGTTGACATCTCAACGGGATATGCGGCGATCGCGGGCGATCTGGCCACCGACGAGCCAGGCCTGATCACGGCGGCGCGGGTGGCTGGGCTGGGGGTTCCAGGCGCGCTCGTCGAGATCAGCGCTGTTGCTGCCATCGTCTGAGTCCCCCGCCGTCGGGGCAGGGTTTGGCGCTGAGTGGAACGCTTGGCACCACGATCTGGCCGAGTTCCACAGTGGACTAACCTCTGGCGGCAAGAAGTAGCACTCGTCGCAAGTTGGTTCGAGCGCAAGGGGCGACGTCTTGATCTGCTGTTCGCGTACTGCCACGATCCAGGGGTGGATGAGCACGCCAACCGCTGGAAGCGCCACGACTGGTGGGGAGTCGTTCTCGACACCGATGACGTTGAGACACTCACCCGCTTCTACGCCGATTTGCGGGGCTGGAGCATCCATCGTCTGGATGAGAGCGATGGCTCGCTGGACGCAGGGGAAGGAGTTGCCTACCTGAACATCCAGTACAACCCCGAGTACATACGCCCGTCGTGGCCTGGGCGCGCAGGTGAGCAGCAGATGATGATCCATCTGGACTTCGAGGTTGTCGACTTGCAGGCCGAGGTAGATCGCGCAGTGGCTCTTGGAGCAGAGTTGCCTGAGTATCAACCGCAGGCGAATGTGCGGGTTCTGCTGGATCCCTCAGGCCATCCCTTCTGCCTTTATACCGCGTAAGCGTCCGAGGAGGCCCACGATCGTGGTCGAGTTCCGCTTCAACGTCTAGTCCACTAGCGAGAGACCGAGTTCCGCCAACGCCTGGTCAAGGATCCGGATCGCTCGCGGGCCCACCCCGTGCAGCGCCAACAGTGCGGTTCGGCTCTGGCCGTCGAGGTCCTCAAGCGACCGGTACCCGGCGGCGGTCAGTGCTCGGGTGGCAGGCGCGCCGACTTTGGGCAGCGGGGTCGAATGGCTCACAGGTGGACGATAGTCGGCCACCGGACGAGTCAGCCCAATCGTTCGGAGACGAATGCGGCAAGTTCCTCCGCCGAAGGTTGTCCCCATCCGATGCAGAACGGGTGGCCAGCAGGGTCGGCGTAGACCTGGTGACCTTCGGGGCTGTCGAGGTCCGCTGCTTCACCCAGTGGCCGTGCGCCGAGGGCGATGGCCTGTTCGTGTGCCTGCCTGGGTTCCTCCACGTGGAAATCGAGGTGTACCTGCTGAGGCTGCCCGTCAGGCCAGTCGGGCGGAACGTGCTCCGGAGCGTATTGAACGCCTATCCGCCACTTCCCATCGGCATCGACGACACTGTGGAAGGCCTCGTCCTTGAACACGTGCCCGCCGAGCATCCCTGCCCAGAAGGAACTTTCGGCGTGCAGATCTGCGGCGTCGAAGACAACCACACGACGCACGATCCTCATGCCGTTGACAGTAGGCGCTTCCCGGTGCCCGCGTCCGACGCGTGATCGCGCTGTGATCCCGGGTCATGCAGAGGCAGCGGACGGCTCCGTCGTGTCCTCAGGGATCTCGCCCATCCGTGCCAGCGCGATGGCCCCGCCGATCGCCAGGATCATCCCGATGACCATCAGCGCCTCGAAGCCCGGACGGATCCGGTTACCCAGGAAGGCCAGCCCGATGCTCGAGGGGATCACAGTTTCGGCGACGACCATCGCCGCCGTGGCCTGGGTGACCGCGCCGCGCTGCAGTGCGGTGGCCAGTGCCAACAGGGAGACGCCCCCGGCGACCACGACGCCCCACGCGGCCGGGTCGGTCAGTAGTCCGGTGACGGTGATCGGAGCGGCCAGGGATGCCGTGCCGATCCCGACGAGCCCGAATCCGAAGCCTGCGAGCGCGCCGAGCACGACCACACCGAGTCGTCCGGTCAGCCGGGCCGCCCCCCACGTCAACAGAAGCAGCACCAGGCCCGCGGCCAGCGGCATCCACCGCTCGAACACGCTCAGTTCGACCTTGTCCCCCTCGGCCGCCGACACTGCAAGCGCGAGCAGGCCTGCCACGACCGCGGCCACGCCGAACCACTCGCCGCGTGACAGCGGTACCTTCAGCCAGGCAGCTGCGGCGACTGCCGTGACCGCCAGTGCCCCTGCGGTGAACGCCTCCACCACGAACAGCGGCAGCGATTGCAGTGCCACGACCGTCAGGAGGAAGCCGAGTCCGTCGAGGCCGAGACCGGTGAGGTACGGGATGGACCGCAGCAATCGGACCAGAAGTCCGGGATCGAGTCCATCCTTCGCAGTCGTACTCCGGGCGCCGACCGATTGCAGCACCGTCGCGAGCCCGTAGCTGATGGCGATTCCGGCCGCGGCGATGAAAGCGAGGTTCACAGTTCCTCCTTGCAGCGAAGCATGGCATGCCGGGCACGGGCGGTCGCTCGTCAGCGACCGGAATCGCCTGCGACGATGTCCGAGGAGTCTGAGGAGGTTGCCCGTGATCAGTGCCGTCGTCGGATTTGCCGTCGTGGCGGGCTTGCTCACCATGCTTCCCGGCATCGACACGGCCCTGGTGCTGCGGGCCTCGATCATCCGTGGACCTCGCGCGGCCTACGCGACCGTGGCGGGAATCTGCACCGGCCTGCTGGTGTGGGGGGTCGCCGCAGCGATCGGCGTGACCGCCATCCTGGCCGCGTCGCAGGTGGCCTTCGAGATCGTGCGGTGGGCCGGCGCTGTCTACCTCGTGGGGCTCGGCATCACGCTTCTGTGGCAGTCGCGCAGCGCTGACCGGATCCCCACGGTGGCTGCCGACGTTGACGCCGAGTCTGCGTTCACGTCTTTCCGGCGCGGACTGCTGACGAATCTGCTCAACCCCAAGATCGGGGTCTTCTACATGGCGGTGTTGCCGCAGTTCATCCCGGTCGACGCCTCGGCCTTGAGCGCTGGCGTGGTCCTCGCGTTGGTCCATGTGGTGGAAAGCATCATCTGGTTCAGCCTGCTCATCTGGGGAACCAGGCTGCTCAAGGCCTGGCTGGAGCGGACAGCGGTGAAGGTGTGGTTGGACCGGATCACCGGCGGGGTGTTGGTCGGGTTCGGGATCAAAGTGGCGTTGACGAGGTGACGATCACGGCGAGTAGTCACCCGGATATTTCGGGCTTTTCGGATGACACGTACGTAGCCTGAAGTCATGAGGGGTTGGGCGGTCGGCGGTGTGGTCGTCCTGGCGACGGTCGTCGGGATGGGCGGTCCCGCGTTGGGGAACTCGGACTGTGTGGACATGCTCGACCAGAAGGACGTCAGGTCGACGATGGGCGATTCGTGGTCTGCAGACGTCCGCTGCGGTAAGACAGCGGCATGGGATGCTCGGGGGCGGACCTGGGTGTTGGGCAGGCAGAGGTGGTTCGTCGATGATCTCGCGCCGGCCAACCGGACAGGGCTGAGGGTTTTCCCTGCGAGGATGGCCCTTGCGTCGTTCTTCCGCTCGTCCAACTACGGCTCACACGTCGTGGTGAAACGAAGGACATTCATCCTGTCCAGGAATGCGTCGCCTGCGCCGGGGGAGTACGCGTGGTCGATCCATGCCAAGGCATCGGGATCACTCTTCACGATCTCGTCGCTGCCCACTCGACCTACGGCGATGGCGATGATGCGCGCCCAGCGCGCCAAGCTCAGCTGACCGCCGCGACGGGGTGCGGCAGTGTTGCTGCTCACGTGGTCGGGAGCGTCGCGGATCTCACCCGAAGGGCAGGACTCGACTAGTGTCCCAGGATGACCCGGCTCGCGACCTATGGCACCTTGCGCCCGGGTGAGCCGAACCACCACTACCTCGCCATGCTCGACGGCGAGTGGACTGCAGGTACGGTACGCGGTCATCTGACCGAGGGCGGATGGGGTTCGGCGCTCGGGTACCCGGCGATCGTCCTGGATGAGGCCGGCCCGTTGGTGCGCGTGGACATCCTCACGAGCCTTGATCTCGAGGGCCACTGGCCACGACTCGACGAGTTCGAAGGCTCGGCGTATCAACGAGTACCCACCCGGGTCACCACCGATCGCGGGATCGTCGAGGCCTGGATCTACGTTCTGGCAGCGGAATCCGACTCCTGACGGGTGTAGGTTCTGCCCTACACGCTCTTATGGAGGAGTTCCCATGAAGAAGACCCTGGCACTCGTCGCCGGTTCCCTCATCGCACTGTCGGCCTGCGGCGGGACGGCGTCAGTCTCCTCCGACGACGTCGCGCAACAGATCAGTGACCAGTTGGCCGCCGAGGTGGGCACAGCACCCGACTCGGTGACCTGTCCGAGCGACCTGACCGCTGAGGTGGGAGCGACAGTGACCTGCGAATTGACGGCTGACGGTCAAACCCTGCCCGTCACCGCCACAGTCACGTCAGTGGACGGCTCGACGGTCAACTTCGACATCCAGGTCGCCGACTCCTGAGAGGTCAGCCCACCCGGACCTTGACGTCCTGGCCGGGCAGGCTCTGTGAGCGGCCCTTGCGGCTCGGGGCCGGCGGGGGGCCTTCTTTGCTGTCGACCCACTCCGAACTCGAGGGCTTCAGTTTCTTGGTGGCGGTCACCCCGACCATCCAGGAGCGCTCCGGGACGTAGCCGTCCAGGATGTCCTTGCGGACCTTGACGGTCAGTGAGAACCCGCCGTCCTTGCCCGCGCGGAACTTGCGTCGAAGATCCCCGACGTCCTCACCTCGTCCACGCAACCATCCGGCACCGTTTCGCAGTGGGACCCACTTGGCGCCCCTCTGCCGCTCCATCACGCCGGTGATCCTGGTCCTGGCGTCGCTGGAGACCACCGCTGTGACATTGCGTACGCGGGTCTTCGTGCGCGGTTCGTCGTAGTTCACGGGCACCACCGTGGCGCGGGTGAACGAATCGCCGCCGAGCCTGACACCGTCGAAACGGGCCACAGTGATGTCCACGCTCTTCGCGTCGGCCATCGGGATGGACGCCGAGCCGCCCTGGACCCACAGGGTCGGGGCCTCGAGCGGGTCGCCGAAGTCGAATGTGACCGCGTACCAGGAGCCCGCGACCGCGCTCCAGGTGGCGATGGCGCTGCCGTTCTCCACCCGGCTGGTCAAGTTCGCCGGCCGGTCTCCGGTGCGTTGCCGTGAACGCACGTTCACGCCCAGATCGGGGAAGTCGGTGATCACGCCGTCGGCTCCGATGGCCGCGGCCTTGCGGTACGCGTCGCGGCTTCCGCGCAGTGTCCACACATGAACGCCGAGATCGGCTGCGTGTGCCTGCTGGACCAGGCTTCGGCGGGCCCGCGTGGTGGGAACCCCCAGCACGTCGGCGAACTGCCGGAAACTCGGGAAGAGGCCCACGTCGTCCGCTCCGACACTACGGGTGAGGAAGACGAAGCGGTTGCCGATCTGGCCACGCATGGCCTGCAGGTCACCAGGGTTGCTGGACTGCAGCCAGACCCGTGAATCGCGGCGGTCCTCGCCGCGTGCGCGCATGAGGTTGACGACTCGCGACACCGGGTCGAGCCCATGGGCCTGGAAGTACCCGGACTCCTTGATCTCGAGATAGAGGCCGGCTCCGCGACCCTGCGCGAAGGAGATCAAGTCGTCGGCGGTGGTGAGGTTCTGCCCGTCCCACTTACGCAGCGTCTGCAACTCCGCCCACGTGAAGTCGTCGACCCAGTAGCCGGTGTAGTCGATGCCGTTGAATGTGCGGACGGAAGCGCGTCCGGCGAATTCCGGGCGGGACGCGATGTCCGTGACACGACTGAGTTCGATGTCATGACACATGACCAGGCGACCGTCCTTGGACACCACCATGTCGCCTTCAAGGAGGTCAGCGCCCAGACCCACGGCCCGGTCGTATCCGCCCAGCGTGCTCTCAGCGGCATATACAGGTGCGCCCCGGTGGGCGATGACAAGCATGCCTGAGGCCGGGCGCCCCTCGAGGCCGTAGGCGACGGTCGATCCCGCCGCCACGGCGAGCAGGACTGCCACGCCCGCGGTTGTCCGCCTACGCAATTCGCACCTCCTTGCGCACCACTGTGCCACGACGAATCCGACGTTCGTCGTAGCGGCTTCGTTCCATATTCACCCGTCGGTGGGACGGGATTAACCTCACCCTGCGTCGACCACACATAACGATTAGGTGACCCTTGACCCCGCGAGTGATGTATGCATTGGCACAATGGGGGGGAAAATCCGTTGTCCCCTCTCCCACAGATCTGCGAAAGCCGCAAGTCTGGTGCGGCGGGGGAACCCGGATTCTTCACGGAATCCGAACAGAATGTGCCTGTCCAACAACAGGCACTCATAGAAGGGATAGTCCATGCGTGGACTCAGGAAGACCGCCCCGGTGGTGATCGGGGCCAGCGTGATCGCGCTGACCCTCGCCGCCTGTGGCGGGTCGTCGGACAGTGGCTCCGGCGGGAGTGGGGGCAGCGACAGCTACGTGACCGTCAACGGTTCCGAGCCGCAGAGCCCGCTGATCCCGGCGCAGACCCAAGAGACCGGCGGCGGCAACGTCATCGACAGCATGTTCACCGGCCTTGTCACCTACAACCAGGAGACTGCAGCCCCGGAGAACGCGGTGGCGACCGCCATCGAATCCACCGACCAGCAGAACTGGACGATCACGATCCGCGACGACTGGACGTTCCAGGACGGCACCCCGGTGACCGCCTCGAGCTTCGTGGACGCGTGGAACTGGGCCGCCTACGGTCCGAACGCCGCGCTGAACTCCTACTTCTTCGAGCCCATCGAGGGCTTCGCTGAGGTCCAGGGTGAGTTCGACGAGGAGGGCAACCCCGTCGGCAAGCCCAAGGCCAAGGAAATGACCGGCCTCAAGGTCGTCAGCGACACCGAGTTCACGGTGAAGCTGAGCCGGCCCAACTCGCAGTTCCCGGTCATGGTCGGTTACTCCGGCTTCGCGCCGATGCCCGAGGTCTTCTTCGAGGACCCCGAGGCGTTCGGCAAGAACCCTGTGGGTAACGGCCCGTTCCAGTTCGAGAGCTGGGACCCGAAGGTCTCGATCAAGCTGAAGGCGTGGCCGGACTACCCGGGCGCGCAGAAGCCGAGCATCGCCGGCGTCGACTTCAAGATCTACCAGGACCTCGACGCGGCATGGGCCGACCTGCAGGCCGGCAACCTCGACGTGCTCGACACCATCCCGGACTCCGGTCTGGCCGGCGGTCAGTACAAGAGCGTTCTCGGTGACCGGGTCGTGGAGCAGCCTGCGGGCATCATCCAGACGATCAGCTTCCCGATCTACGACAAGAAGTTCGAAAACGTCGAGCTTCGCAAGGCCATCTCGATGGCCATCGACCGCCAGACGATCATCAACAACGTGTTCAACGGCACGCGTGAGGTCGCCACTGGTTGGGTGTCCCCGGTCGTCAACGGCTACAAGGCCGGCGTTTGCGGTGAGTACTGCAACTTCGACGCCGCCAAGGCCAAGGAGATGTTCGATGCGGCCGGTGGCTTCGACGGCAAGCTCACCCTGGCGTACAACGCCGACGGTGGTCACAAGGGCTGGGTCGACGCGACGTGCGTCAGCATCAGCAACGCGCTGGGTGTGGAGTGCGTCGGCAAGCCGACCGCGGACTTCGCCACCTTCCGCACGGAGGTCGTGAACAAGGAGATGACCGGCATGTTCCGTACCGGTTGGCAGATGGACTACCCGTCCATCGAGAACTTCCTGGTTCCGCTGTACAAGACCGGGGCGTCGGCCAACGACGGTGACTGGTCGAACAAGAAGTTCGACGACCTGATGGATGAGGCGTCGGCCAAGGCGGGCCAGGAGGGCATCGACCTGTTCCAGCAGGGCGAGGCCGTCCTCGCTGAGGATATGCCTGTGATCCCGATGTGGTACGGCTCGGTCGTCGCCGGTTACTCCGACACGGTGTCGAACGTTCAGTTCACGCCGTTCTCGCGGGTCAACCTGCTGACCATCGAAAAGAACTAGTCAGCAACACCAGCACTGCGCCCCCATCGCCGCAACGGTGGTGGGGGCGCAGTCGTGTGTGCGGGCACTTTGTCCGATCTGAGGCGCCACGTGGACGAATTCGGGGGGGTTGACTGGGCAAGCACCCCGTCGCGTGAGTAGTGTTCGATTGTCATTGATCCAGATGGGAGGGGGTGCGTGTGGGCCGTTACACGATCCGACGCCTCCTGCAGATGATCCCGGTACTCATCGGAACCACGTTCATCATCTACGCGATGGTCTGGGCGCTGCCCGGGGACCCGTTCTCGGGGAAGTGCGGACAGCGCCCTTGTCCGCCGGCCTACGTCGCGGAGATGACGGCGAAGTTCAACCTCAACGACCCGCTGCCGGTGCAGTACTTCAAGTACCTGGTGAATCTCCTGCAGGGCAACTTCGGCGAGAGTTTCTCCGGCCGGCCGGTGTGGGACGAGATCATGCAGGCGTTCCCTGTCACCTTCCGGTTGGCTCTCATCGCCATCATCTTCGAGATCGTGATCGGCATCAGCGCGGGCATCCTCGCAGCCCTCAACCGCGGGGGATTCTGGGACAACCTGGTGCTGATCAGCACCCTGATCGTCATCTCGATCCCGGTCTTCGTGATCGGCTTCCTGGCCCAGTTCACGTTCGGCATCAAACTGGGGTGGTTCCCGCCCACAGTCGGTCCGAACGCGACAGTCTATGAGTTGTTGTTACCCGCGTTGGTCCTGGCGTCCTTGTCGCTGGCCTACGTGGCCCGTCTCATGCGCGGGAACCTCACCGAGAACCTCCGCGCCGACTACGTGCGAACGGCGACCTCGAAGGGGCTGTCCCGGCAGCGTGTCATCGGCAGGCACGCGGTGCGCAACTCCCTGATCCCGGTCGTCACCTTCATCGGTGCGGACTTCGGTGCATTGCTCGGTGGCGCGATCGTCACCGAGGGCATCTTCAACATCCGGGGGATCGGCGGGCTGCTGTACCTGTCGATCCGCACCCGGGAAGGGGCCACTGTGGTCGGCGTGGTGACCGTTCTGGTCCTCGTCTTCCTGCTTGTGAACCTCATCGTCGACATCTTGTACGGCGCGATCGACCCGAGGATCCGGTATGAGTGACCCGAACGCATCGATGGCGGCGGCAGCGCCGGAGACCGTCGAGAAGGAGACCTACCTGGGATCGGACCTGCCCCCGGCCCCCGGTGATAAGGAGAAGAGTCGCTCCCTCTGGAGTGACGCCTGGCGGGAACTGAAGAGCAACAAGGTGTTCATCATTTCGTTGGTCCTCATCGTCGTGTTCCTCATCATGACGTTCTTCCCGCAGGTGTTCACCTTCGGCAAGGACCCCATGGCCTGTGACTTGACGAAGTCCCGTCAGGCCCCGTCCTCGGAGGCGTGGTTCGGATACGACAACAACGGCTGCGACGTCTACACGCGGACCATCTACGGCGCGAAGGCGTCGATCCTCGTGGGTGTGTTCGCGACTCTCTTCACGATGCTGCTCGGAGGGTTCATCGGGGTGATCGCTGGCTTCTTCGGGGGGTGGGTGGACTCGATCCTGTCCCGACTGACAGACATCTTCTTCGCGATCCCGCTGCTGCTCGGTGGCATTCTCGTGCTGACGTCGTTCCCCGCCAGCGACAGCACCAACTTGTACAGCGAGGTCGCGAAGGTCGTGCTCGCCCTGGGGATCCTGGGCTGGACCTCCATGACGAGGATCATGCGATCATCGGTGATCCAGGTGCGCAACGCCGACTTCGTGGTGGCCGCACGGGCGCTGGGCGCCAAGAACAGCCGGATCATCAACAAGCACGTCGTGCCCAACTCGCTGGCACCCCTGATCGTGCTGGCGACGATCTCCCTCGGTGGGTATATCGGGGCGGAGGCGACGCTGTCGTTCCTTGGTCTCGGCCTGCAGCCGCCGGTCATCTCCTGGGGAACGATGATCAACGACGCCCAGCCGTACATCCGCGTCGCGCCGTTCATGCTCTTCTTCCCGGCGTTCTTCCTGTCGATCGCGGTGTTGAGTTTCATCATGCTCGGCGATGCCGTGCGTGAAGCCCTGGACCCGAAGCTGCGGTGAGGACATGAGCGAACACCTGCTGGAAGTGGACGACCTGTACGTCGAGTTCCGCACGCGCGACGGGGTGGCCAAAGCCATCAACGGCGTGAGTTACACCCTCGATGCTGGGGAGACGCTCGCCGTGCTCGGCGAGAGTGGCTCGGGCAAGTCCGTCACGGCCCAGACCATCATGGGCATCCTCGACATGCCTCCGGGCTTCATCACCGGCGGCGAGATCCGCTACAGGGGCAGGGATCTGCTGCAGATGCCGGAGAAGGAGCGGCAGAAGATCCGTGGCGCGGAGATCGCCATGATCTTCCAGGACTCGCTGTCGGCGCTGAATCCGGTGTTCACGGTCGGCGATCAGATCGCCGAGATGTTCCAGGTCCACCGCGGCATGTCCAAGAAGGAGGGCATGAAGCGTGCGGTCGATCTCATGGAGCAGGTCCGGATCCCGGCGGCCAAGGAGCGGGTCAAGGACTACCCGCACCAGTTCTCCGGCGGCATGCGCCAGCGCATCATGATCGCGATGGCGATCAGCCTCGACCCCGCCGTCCTGATCGCCGACGAGCCCACCACCGCCCTCGATGTGACGGTGCAGGCCCAGATCATGGAGTTGCTGCAGGAACTTCAGCGCGAACGCAACATGGGCATGATCCTGATCACGCACGACCTCGGCGTCGTGGCCGGCGTCGCGGACAAGATCGCGGTCATGTACGCGGGCCGCATCGTGGAGGACGCCGACGTGCTGACCCTCTACGGCTCTCCTGCGCACCCCTACACCGAAGGGCTGCTGGCGTCGATGCCCCGCGTGGACAGCAAGGGCGAGGAAC
>WBZV01000249.1_pt2 | contig 17424 bp, 11 predicted proteins | sample 5204221 | NCBI WGS metagenome assembly WBZV01 (sample SAMN12344360, study PRJNA552823) | activated sludge metagenome | biome: Activated sludge suspended growth; feature: Nitrification reactor; material: Wastewater; isolation source: activated sludge from nitrification reactor of wastewater...
CGCTATCTGGAAGACCGCCGGAGAAAGGGGTTTAACGTGATCCAGGTGATGCTGATCCACGATATCCGGAATTCGGCCAACGCGTATGGCGATTCGGCGCTGGTTGGCCGCCAGATTGCTGAACCTCTTGTTACTCCCGGGAGCAATTTTGACGACGCTCTGGCCTACGATTACTGGGATCATGTCGATTATATCCTTCAGCTGGCGGAGCGCAAAGGGATATACCTGGCGTTAGTGCCGGTGTGGGGGTCTAACGTGAAAGCCGGGCTGGTATCGGCCGAATCCGCAGCGGCTTACGGCGACTGGCTGGGCAAGCGCTACCGGGAGCGCAACAACGTCATCTGGCTCAACGGAGGAGATATCCGGGGCACGGATTCCATGCGGGTTTGGCAGGCACTGGGCCGTGCGTTGCGCCAGGCAGATCCCGCCAAGCTGATCAGTTTTCACCCCTTTGGCCGGACGCAGTCTTCTGCCTGGTTTCACGACGCGGACTGGCTTTCGTTCAACATGTTTCAGTCGGGTCACCGCCGCTACGACCAGGACGACACCGCCCTGGCCTACGGCGAAGACAACTGGAAGTACATGGAAGCGGATTACCGCCGTACGCCCGTCAAGCCCAGCCTCGACGGCGAACCCTCCTACGAAGGCATCCCGCAGGGCCTCCACGACACCCTTCAACCCTACTGGACGGACGCCGATGCGCGGCGCTATGCCTATTGGGCGGCGTTCTCGGGAGCTTTCGGCCATACCTACGGCCACAATGCCGTGATGCAATTTCACCGGCCGGGAGACACCCCATCCTACGGCGCCCGGGAATACTGGCCTGAAGCCCTCAATGCCCCTGGCGCCCGGCAAATGCACTGGTTGAAAAAACTAATGGTGTCCAGCAACTTCGCCACCCTGTCGCCCGATCAAAGCCTGATCGCCGAAGGCGCCCAGGGAGAACGCTACGCGCATTTGGCCGCCCTGCGCGGCAAAGGCCATGCCCTGGTATACACCTACACCGGGCGCACCCTGCGCATCGCCATGGGCAAACTGCCCGGCGAAACCGTGCGCGCATCCTGGTTCGACCCCCGCACCGGCCGCCTGCGCCGCACCGGTCGCGTCGATAACCACGCCATCCAATCGTTCGACCCTCCCGGAGCGCCCGCCCCTGGCAACGATTGGGTGCTGGTTTTGGAAGGAGGGAAGAAGAGTAGCGAAGTAGCGAAGTAACGGAGTAGCGTGATTTCTTGCTGCTCCGCCACAGACTTCTAGTTCGAGGCTCTGCCCACAGACTTCTAGTTCGAGGCTCCGCCCACAGACTTCTAGTTCGAGGCTCCGCCTCGGACTCACTCTAATTCGAGGCTCCGCCTCGGACTCACTCTAATTCGAGGCTCTGCCTCGAACGAATTGCCCCTTCCCACTCCTCCCGCACGTCGGAGACGTGCCGATAGGCATTCAAGTCTGGAGACTTGAACGAGCGTTGGGCGATGGGTAAGGGTGGTTTTCGGTTGCAAACGTTGGGCCTACAAACGTAGGGCCTCTCCAAGGCCTTACGCCTCAAGCCTTACGCCCAACGCCTCACCCCCTCAACGCCCTCGCCGAGATCAGCTCCCCGTTTTCATTGAACAGCAGCAGGAAGAAATCTTCCTTGCCCTTGCTTTTCAGCACGGTATCGCCGATTTGGATAGATCCGGCGAACGCGCCGGTCACGGCGATGCTGCCGTTGGAGTGGATGTCGATGCCCCGGCCTTCGGCGCGGAGGAAATCGGCTCCGGGCAGGAAGGAGATAGCCCATTCCAGCCGGCCTTGCGGGCTATATTTGGCGAGGAAGAAATTGTACGCGCCGGTGGTGCGGAGGACTTCGCTGCCGAACCGGGCTTCGCCGGCAAAAGCGCCGGTGACGTAGGCGGCGCCCCAGCGGTCGGTCGCGACGGCAAACCCCTGCTCGAGATGGGGTCCGCTGCCCTCTTTGCCGCCGGCCTGGCGCGCCCAGGCGAGATCGCCGTTGGGGAGGTACTGGGCCGCGAAGAGGTCCATGCCGCCGCTGGAGACCAGCGTTTGACTCCCAAAGCGGGCTTCCCCCTGAAATATTCCGGTGATGGTGACGCGGCCGTCGGGGCCGATAGCCAGGTGGTTGGCCATGTCGTAACCGTTTTCGCGGAGCGCCGAACCCGCCTGCCGCACCCAGAGCAGCTTCCCTTCCGGGCTGTATTTGGCGAGGAAGAGGTCTTTGCCGCCGTAGCTGTAGAGGGTGTCCTGCTCAAACACCGCGAACCCGCCGAGGTTGTGGTGGCCAAAGGCGCCGCAGACATAGACATTGCCCTGCGCGTCGGCGCCCACGTCTTTGGGAGTGATCATATAGTTGCACGTGGCCGTTAGGACCCACTGGAGCTCGCCGGAGGGCGCATATTGGGCAAGAAACAGCTCCTCATTGGGGCCGCCGGAGGGCAATTTTTTACCTTCCACGGTGGGCGACCCGATGTAGTTGCCGGCTACCACGACCTCGTCGCCCGGACCGGCGGCTACGGCGATGGCCTGATTGCGGCCGGTCTGTCTGTCTTTGTCCCGGGTGCCGCCTTGGTGGCGAATCCACCGCAGCGTACCTGCCGGGCTAAATTTGGCGATGAAAAAATCGTGCTTGCCTGCGTCGTCTGTCCCTTCCGTTCGGATGCGCCGGTTGCCGACAAGGGCCTGATCGCCGATGCGTCCGCAGACCAGGAGGTCGCCCCTGCTGTCGGCGGCGATGCCGAGAGCGCGGTCGTCCTGGCCTTTTTCTCCAAAGGTTTTCAGCATCGTAAACGCCCCCGCGTCGCCGTCGTACGTGCCAAACAGCGCGTTGCTCAGCGGATGCTCCGGCGCCTGCCCGTCGCCGCCTGCCAGGGCGCCGGCGAAAGCGAGTTGCCCATCGGGAGTCCACTGCACGGCGTACCCGATCTCCGCGTCGAGCGCGGCGTTTTCGTCTCCTAGCTGCCTGAATTGAATGTACTCGTCTGCGCGCCTTTCCCCTTCCACCTGAACGGCAGAATTGGAATCCCTGTCCGTTTGTTTTCCCTGCCGGAAAAAAATACCCCAGGCGATGGCGCCGATCAGCCCGGCGCCCAGCAAGGCCAGAACGGCAATGACCCAGGGCTTGCTCCATACGGGCGCCGCTTTGGCGGCGGGGCGCGCTTCCATCGATTTTAACCCCTCATGGACGAGCTGCATAAGGCGGAGGTCTTCGCGGAGGTGGGGGTGGCGATCGACCAGTTCCTCGAAAAAGCTGCGCTCCTCGTCATCCATCTCCCCACGGACATAACGGGCCGCATCGTCGAGAATATCTTCCAGTTCTACCCGGTTACTCACGCTTTTCTTGGGTCTTGTTGGATTAACTTTTTCATTTTCTCCTTACACCGTTTGTGCCGTTGTTTCAGGGCGTCCTCAGAAGCGTTCAGCTCGATCGTGAGCTGTTTCAGTTTCATGCCTTCGAAATAGATCCTGAAAAACAGGTCAAAACAAGTGGGCCCCATTTCCAGGAGGGCTTTATGGACAAGGGCTTTTCGCTCTTCCCAAAATAACTGATCTTCAACCGGGCTAAAAGGTTTTGGGTGGGTATAGGTCAGGTTTTCATCAAATACCGTTTCGTATTTACCGCGCCGCAGCCGGCGGTCGAGTTCGTCGAGCCATTTATTCCTGGCGATGCGGTAAAACAGCGCATCCAGCTCCCCTTTTTCTGGGTCAAACTTCCCCTCCCGCACCAGGCTGAGGAGATCCATCGCCGCATCGTGGGCAATCGAAAGCGCGTCGTGCGCGTCGTGCCGCCCTCCAATCCGCACGATCTTCTCCACCCGGTCTATATTCCGTCCGATCAGCTCCGCTAACGCCTTATCCGCCACACCGGGATCGCCCGACAGGAGCATGCGTATAATGGCTTCGTCCGCTTCGCGTTGGGGCATGTCACGTTCCCTATTCGGAATTAATCCGACCAAGGTGACATAAACATACGGAAGAAAAGGGAGAAAAAGGCGGAAAAAAGTGGGGGGAGGGGCGTCACTTTTTTTGGGGGGGAGGGGAAGGGGGAATTGTTTTCTCTTTTGACTAGAAAAGGTATCTATCATCCTCAATTAAAGATTCATGAAAGAATCAAAATTTGACGAAAAACTGTTTTTGGATATTTTTGAATTTTGTTCAAAAACAGAACCAATTTCTTCTAATGGGGGGTTTCTACAGTTGGACCCGTTAATTAAAAATAAAGTTACGGCTATTTCTTTGAATACAAAAATATTTACTGTTATTAATGAAATAATTTCCATTTTATCCAAGGGAAGGCCAATTGATTATAGCAATAGTAATTTAACAGGAGAGATTAATTTTTTAAAAACAATTCAAACACAAAATGTAAGAACAATATGTTTGTTAAAGGGTTTAAAGATTTATTTTGAAAGGCATCTAGGCGATTTAACAAAAGATTTAGAAAATTATAGTATTGAATATGAATTAGATATTTCTGTAAATGGTAATAGTTTAGCGAACCTCTTGGATATTGGCAATGGAAATGTAGCTAAATGGAAAATTTCCTATCCATTATTTTTAATTCAGATAATTCGATTTTCTCAAATTGAGTGGGGGAACCAAGACTATAATTATGAGTTCTTTAGTGCGATAAGAGGGTATCAATTTTTTAAAAATTTTTTCAGCTCAAACGCTAAAATATTTTTAAACTTTCAAGCCAAAGAACCACTAAAAATTTTATCGCATACAATTAGGTGGTTCTCTTTAAATGGCCAATATGAGAGAGGATCTTCTAAGTTTAATACCCAAAATATTAATCTTGAACTAGATTTTTTGGAAAAATACCTTTTGGAAAAACCACTTCTTTTTGTAGATAGGTTTCTACGAATAAAAAATTTTAAAAACGAAAAAACCATTAGAGATTCAATTATTCAAAAAAGAGAGATTAATGAAGGGGATTTTGAAATCCCATCCATGGATTTTGACGATAAAAAAGATAATTTTAACCAGAAATTATTTCTATTTAGTAATTTAGCAATAAACGAAGAGGATGGTTCTAATATAGCTATAAAATCATTTAACGATAGTATTCGCGAAAAACTGATAGCTAAATCTTTCAGTGAAGCAAATAAATCAAAGAAAAAAGAAAATTTTTGTCACTTTGTTTTTGCTAAATTCCAACTAGATAAGGGGATCTTAAAAGATTTTTTCAATTCATTCGAAGGGAAGATTGATGATAAAATTTTCAATGATTATTTTGATTTCCATGAATTGACCCCTCCTTCAAAAACTGAAGTAAATGATCAATTCGAGAAGCCAGCAGAAAAAATATATTTAGTTTTTATAAGGCCTTATAAGGTTCTAGAACTAGTTTACGGTTTAAAGTTTGAAAAAGAACCTAGCAAGGCTATTAAATTTATTAATGATTCTTTCGAACAAATTCGAAAAAAATATTCTAACAAACTGCCGCTTCCTATTGTGCATTTTATTTTAAATTTGTTGCCTTTTTATAATTATAATTTGAAAGAAAAATCTCAGCCTGGAAAAATTATTTTTGATGGAATTGAAAAGGTTGAATTTTGGCTGCCTGATGTTGAAAATGAAGACGAGCTTGGACACGAAGTAAAAAATGACGGTGTTAAACTAAAAGAAGTAATTCAAAGGTTTATTTTGTATTTTATTACAAATTATGGAATGATTTTAGAATTTAAAAAAGTTGATATTGATCTTTCAGCATTTAAGCATAAATTCTGGCATGATTTGATAGTCAATAACGACGATAGAGAACGTCTTGGTATTCATATATTCGAAAAATATTTGGAAGACTGTGGAGCAAATATTTTAACTACTACATATGCGATAGAACTATATAATGAATATATTTCCGAAAGGAAACTTTTTGATCGATATTCAATAGAGATAAATGATAGTTGGACAAAGGAAAGAATTTCGGATATTGATAAAACGCTAAATAATAAATTTTTGCTTGGTATTGATATTGGAGCATCAGGTATAAAGATGAAGTTCTTTCAGATCATAAAAAATATAGAAGGAAATAAGGAAGGTGATATCTATGAATTTCTTGAATTTAAAGAAGACCCTATTGAGTGTAAAAAAAAGGAAGAGAGCTCAATCGATGAAAAAAGTGATAAATATTATCTTGTCGCTGAAATTGATGAGTATTTTATTCCCACAGCACGAGGCAATAGTGAGTCAGACAAATATTTGAACGCTGATGATTTTGCATCTTATCTTTTTAATGGTCTTAGAGAACAGGTAAATTACAAATCTTCAGAGTTTAAGAGAAACAATTGGGATGATTATATAGAAAATTTAATTTCAATTGGTATTGCATGGCCCGGACCTATAAAACAGAATAAAATTGCTACAACCTCTGGGATAATTAAATTTTTTAAAGATATGACCCATTTTATTTACATGGCGGAAAAGACAAAAATTAACCATATACAAATTGCAGAATCAGTTGAAAGAATATTTAAGGGCACGAAAAATAAAACAGACGAAAACTTTGTAGTAACTTTGGCGAATGATGGCAATGTTGAAGCAAGCGGCTTTGTATTTGGAAAAATAAATGTTAAATACCTCGAGACAAATTTTGAAGCTGAGATTGAGGGGAATACTTTAAAAGAAATAATTAAATCCGGTAATGTCGCAATAATAAAGGCTGGAACAGGAACGGCAGGCGCAATACTTAAAAACGGTAATCCAATTGGGTTAAACGAATTTGGCAAAATTATTGTTGATCTTAATGCAGAGAATAACCTTGATAAAAAGAATTTTGAGGCAGGTAAGAAAGAGTATATTTTTCCAAGGGGAGACCTGAATAAATTTTTCTCAATTAATTTTTTGAGGGAAGTTGCAAGAGAGGTTGGTGTGCCAAGCAATGTTTTGGATGGATTATCCGGACGAGATTTTGGACTTCTATTTCAGAAAGGAAAAGAAAAGTATGAACTTATTAAAGAGATAAGTGATGAAAAAATAAAATTATTTGGAGTACTAGAATTAATGGATATTATTAAACCTAAGATCAAGTGGTCACAAGTTGTAAATCCTTTGAATAATACTATTAGGGAATTAACCTTGCAGTTTGATGGAAAAAATAATTTTTATTTAGAAAGCTGTTCTCCTGGTTCGACAACAACAACAACAACTTCTTCTTCTTCCTTTTATATAGAAATGTTGAACTTACTTCAGAATCCTTTATCATTTTCCATAGATTGTAGCGATTTTCATAAATTACTAACTCATCTTGGGAAGGTAAGAGTTAAAAGGTTTAATATCGAAAGAATTATCAAGGAGAAACACCCAGCTTTAGATGAGATCGGGTTAACCATGGGAAAACGGTTGGCTGATGCCATTGGATTGATTAATACATTTGTGCCTCTTAACCTAGTTGTGATTGCAGGCGGTCCCATTGCTGATGAGGCTCTTTGGACTGAATGTGAGAAGGGGGTACGTCAGAAGGTCAATTCCTATTTAAGCAATAGGCTTTATGAAGGGTTTCAGATTTTTTCTAAAGATTCAACTGTAAACTATAGGAAAATTTATTACCTTCGTCAAGGCAAAGATTTTGCTATATTAGGCGCTGCAATGTTGGGGTTTGATAGTTTTGTTAAATTGAAAAAGTTGAAAGAGTTAAGGGCTCTTTCAACTATGGAAAAAGGTTATATCTTAAGGAACTCTATTTTTTTAAATTTTGAAGAAGCAGAGAATTTTATTTTGGATAATGTAAGCCAACTAAGAATTACTTACGATCCAGTTGAAGGTATAATAGAAAGCTTAGGGACCAAAACTGAAAGTGTTTAATAGTTACTCAAAACTAGGCTTCCACTTGCCTCTCCGAAAGAGGAGGGAACTATGTGCGCAAGGGCTGGGAAAAGCATCGGCATTTGGATTTTATTGCCTTTCTTTGTTGCCTCCTCCTATAGAGTGGTTGGGGGGGCGGCCCAGCGATGGATTGAGCATAATTCTTGATTTTTGAGATAGCTTCTGATATCGAAATTTTGATTATGGAGTCTTTTGAGTTGGAACATTCGATGTTACTAAAATTAATGGAAATTAGAGAAATTCACCTTTCTTTAAGTTTGTATCAGTCTATCGAATCGAAAGACCTTTTATCAGAAAGTCATACCAAGGATGGCCGAATTAAACCTAGTGAACATTTGGATTACTTATTTCGCGAAGGGAGGCTTAAGGATCAAGATCAACCATTGTTAGTAATTAGCTGTAGAAATGTTTTAGCAAATCCCAGGTGTATCGGTTTTATTAATGGAAAAAATGAGGACAGAATTATTACTGTTAAGGATGAAATCATTAATGAGGATAGGTCCTATTTTGTATTAGGAGGAAGAAATAATCATTTGCAGATTAAAGAATTTAGTGTTGTTGATCTTTTTGAAAATTCTTTTCCTTTTGATTGGTTTATTTCCGGCGTTCCAGTTTTGTGGAATGATTTAAATGGCGATGAACTTCTTGAAATAATTATTACAGAAGCAACAGATTATTCACATGTTTGGAAAATTCCACGAGGAAAGAACCCTAATGCAAATGATGAGACGCGGAGACATTGGGATAATTTACGAATGATTTTTAATGAAACTATTCAAAGTTCACGAAAAGTGGCTTTTAAAGAGCTTCTAAACTACGCATGTGAAAATCATTTAGAAAGGGAAGATAAATATTTTCATAATATCCTTGGAGTTGATAAGAATGGAAACCTTTTTCAGTATGCTTCAAAAGGAAAGCTGGAAGATCTTGGAAAAATTTTAGTTAATTATGGTGTTGAAAGAGCTATTATGGTCGATAATTCTGGTTCTGTTTCGACTTTTTTTTATCCAAAAGGTATTAATGGGCCTGAGATACAATTAATTGCTGCGCCAAATTACCGGCCTGCTGGTACTGCTTTTTTGGTAGTTGAACTAGAAAATGCTTTATTTAAATAATTCACCTTAGGTATTTTATATGAATTTCTCTGTTGAAACAATTCCTCAAGTTTTTTATGATATTATTGCTAGGATTCTTCCTGGTTTTTTTTTAATTTGTTTTTTATATTTTTTATTATGTGATTTTCAGACTTTAAGATTTGATCTTTTTCCAAGTTCGATTGAAAAAATTACTGAGACTAATGAATCTATAGATTCATTAAATGTTTTAATTGTTAGAACTGTCAAAGTCACTACGACTTCAAACGATAGGGTAAATTTTATTTCTGCTTTTTTAATGGCAATTGGTTATATATCTATTCTTTATTTTTTGGGAATGATTTTGCAAGGAGTATACAGGTGGTGGGCATCTTCAATAGAGAAACGTAAGGAAGGTGATAAAAAGTCTAATACTCAAGCTAAACAAAAAGTAAGTGAGGCTCCTGAAGCAGATAGTGCTTTAGGTTTTAAATATCAGTATAAAGAACATGAAAATTTTAGTACGGAAAACGTTAAAGAAAGGATTACTCCCGATAACATAAGCTTTTATATTAAATATCAAAGGATTAGGCTTCATTTTCCCGAGATTGGTTTTAGAATAGTAAAAATAAGGGCTGAAAGTAGACTAGTAGAATCTACTTTGGTTTCTATATGGATTAGTTTTATTGCTGCTAGCATATTTCTTTTAGTAAACTTCATGTTTAATTCGGAATTTAGACTAACTGCGGATTTGTATTCCTGGGTTTTTTTTGGTGTTAAGGCTTCTATGCTTTTATTGCTTTATCAACCATTAGTTATTTTAAAAAATAAATTTTGGAATCGATACTTGTTGCAAGTTAACCGTTTACATGAATTAATATTTGAGTTTGATAAAGAATTGCTAAAAAAGAGATTTTTTTGAATTTATTTTTGATCCCAATAATATAGAAGTTTCTCGCTAAGGGCGCTCTTCAGGAAATAACTGCTTCATTTTAGATACAGTTCCCCTTACGTGGACATTGCTTTTTTGTCTGAACACGTTGCACATGATTTAAAGATGTAAAGGATGTATCTCAGATATTCAATTCTGCATGGCGCATCCAATATTTTGCGCGTTAGGTCATTGATGTTCCCGTTCATTCTGTTCTTCCATTAAGCGTAAAAACCAGGATCAGGCTCCTTTTCTGTCAATTTAAGAAGTTTCCCCCATCCTGTCAATCCTTTAATCCCGTAAATCGTGTTCAGACAATAAGCAACGGTAGACGGTTAACGGTGGACGGTTAACGGTGGACGAAGGACGGAGGATGGCCCAACGCCCATAAAAAATCCGAGCCCCATCCTGTCAATCCTTTAATCCCGTAAATCGTGTTCAAACAACAAGTGAGTGATTAGGCGGCTAAGTGGCTAGGCGGTTGCACGCTCACGCCTTAACCCCTTAACGCCCAAACAATCCCCCCATCGCCAGGCTTCCCGGAATTCAATTCCGGGGAACGATCTTGGATTGAAAATCCGAGCTACATCTCTAAATCCTGTCCAGGCAGCAAGCAGATTTTTCAAAAAAATGTTAAATCCCCTTCCGCCCCGTCACTTTTTTCTTCCTCAATAAGAAAGGGAAGATTTACCGCCCATAAAAGGCCTGGGATTTTAATCCCTTTATGCCTTCTGGCGCGGACGCAGGGCTCCGATCGCTTGCGCATGGCCCAAGTAATTCCCAAACCTCCTGCCACCCCGTCCCCAGGCTTTCCATTCCGGAAGCCTGGGGCGTAAAGGGGTGAAGCGTTCATATTTTCAGCGCTTCGAACACGCCAGCGCCGGAGAACCCTGGATCCCGGAAAACAAATCCTTTAAAAATTTGGACGTATGCAGAAAAGTGTTACCTTTGTGTCGTTATTCTTATGAGCGCTCCAAAGTGGCGCATTATTTTTGTTGAGGAATTCGTTTTACATCAGTTTTGCAAGCTAAGGTTGTTTCAACCGGTTTCCTGTCTTCAGTTTTCTTCCTTGCCTCTTTTGTCAACTTTTTTCCTGCAAATGATGCCCTGAAAAGGGAGTTCTCGTGTTTTTTTATTTCAATTTTTTTGTACAATGAACATTTTTGCAGCAAAACTGAGTTTTGATACTCAGTCGGACGACCTTCGGGAAACGTTCGAAGCATTTGGCGAAGTTACCTCCGCCAATGTAATTACCGACAAAATGACTGGCCGTTCCAAGGGGTTTGGCTTTGTCGAAATGCCCAACGATACGGAGGCCCGCAAAGCAATCGCTGAACTCAACGACAGCGAGCTGGACGGCAGAACCATCGTGGTGAAAGTGGCTGAACCTCGCGAAGACCGCGGAAACGGCGGTTACAATCGTGGCGGCGGTAACAACCGGTACTAATCTTGCCTATGGGTTTTATCCGGCTTAGGCCGGCATGAACACGATAAAGGGTTAAAAGCCCCGGGTGCAACATCCCGGGGCTTTTTTTATGAAATCCGCATCCTGCGGATGCGATGCTATTTGCCCAAATACGCCAGCACCTCCTTCTCTACGTTCTCCGCTGTAAATCCAAACTTCTCGTCCAGCACCGTATAGGGCGCTGAGTAGCCAAAGTGGTTCAGCCCCCATACTTTTCCGTGCGGGCCGGCGAGGCCGCGCAGGTTGATGGCGAGGCCGGCAGTCATCCCGAAGGTGGGGATGCCGGTGGGGAGTACGTCGTGTTGGTAGCTTGCCGGTTGGTTGCGGAACAACCCCTCGCTGGGCGCGGAGACGATGCGGAGCTTCAGTCCGTGGTTGGCGCGAAGCAGCTCGGCGCCGGCGACGAGGGTGCTGACTTCCGATCCGTTGGCCACCAGGACCACATCGGGCGCACCGTCGCAATCCTGCACGATGTAGGCGCCTTGCGCGGCGCGTTGCGCGTCGGCATAGCGGGAGCTGCCGGGCAGGGCGGGCACGTCTTTCACGTTTTGGCGGGAGAGGATCAGTCCGCTCGGGCTGTGGCGGTTTTCCAAAGCCAGTTTCCAGCACGAGGTGGTTTCCTGGGCGTCGGCGGGGCGCAGCGCCAGGAAGCTGTTGTGTCCGGAGTGGTTTTGCAGGCTTTCCAGGAGGCGGATCTGCGCTTCCTGCTCCACCGGCTGGTGGGTGGGGCCGTCTTCCCCAACGCGGAAGGCGTCGTGGGTCCAGATGAAGATCACCTGCTGCTCCATGAGCGCCGCGACGCGGATGGCGGGCTTCATATAGTCGGAAAACACGAAGAACGTCGCGCAGGCCGGGATGACGCCCCCGTGCAGGGCCATGCCCGTAGCTACCGCCGCCATAGTGAGCTCGGCCACGCCGGCCTGCAGGAAGGCGCCGGAGAAGTCGCCCCGCTTGAAGGGGGCTTTTTTCTTTAGAAACGCGTCGGTCTTATCGGAGTTGGACAAGTCGGCCGAGGCGACGATCAGGTTGTCGACGTGGTCGGCCAGGTACGACAACACCGTAGCGGAGGCGTTGCGGGTGGCGTTGTTGGGCGCCTGCTGGATGTCTTCCCATTTGAGATCGGGCAATGTGCCTGCGAAAAACTGCCCCAGCTTGGCTGCCAGCGCGGGGTTAGCGGCTTCCCAGGCGCCGAATTCCGCTTTGCGGGCTTTGGCTGCCGCCGTTTTTTCCGCTACCACGTCTTTATAGAAGGCGGCTACTTCCGGGAAGACCTGGAAAGGGTTGGCGGGGTCGCCGCCGAGGCTTTCTATGGTTTTGGCAAAAGAGGCTTTGGACTCGCCCAGGGGTTTGCCGTGGAGCTCCACCTGTCCTTCGTAGTTGGCGCCGTCCTCGAGCACCACGCCTTTGCCCATGATGGTTTTTCCGATGATGAGGGTTGGGCGTGCGGTTTCTTCGATACCCGCTTTCAGCGCGGCGCGGATGGCGTCGTGGTCGTTGCCGGCAATGGTCAGCACGTGCCAGCCCCAGGCTTCGTATTTTTTAGCGGTGTCTTCGCTGGTCACTTCGTCCACCTCGGTGGAGAGCTGGATGTCGTTGGCGTCGTAAAACATGACGATATTCCCCAGTCCGAGGTGGCCGGCAAGCCGCCCTGCGCCCTGGGAGATCTCCTCCTGCACGCCCCCGTCGGAGATATAGATATAGGTTTTGTGCGCAACCGCTTCCCCAAACCGGGCCGCAAGGAAGCGCTCGGCGATGGCCGCGCCGATGCCAAAGGTATGGCCCAGCCCCAGCGGTCCGGAAGTGTTTTCAATGCCGCGGGCAACGTCGAGTTCGGGGTGGCCCGGGGTAGGGTAGCCCCACTGCCGGAAATGCCGGAGGTCTTCCAGACTGAAATTGCCCAGCAGGGCCTGCCCCGCATAGAGCATGGCCGACATATGCCCCGCGTCGAGAAAAAAGCGGTCGCGAAGCGGCCAGGCCATATCTTCCGGGTCATACTGAAGGAACTCCGAATACAGAATATGCATGAAATCCGCACCGCCCATAGGCCCGCCAGGGTGACCGGATTTGGCTTTCTCTACCATGGCCGCCGCCAAAATGCGGATGTTATCTGCCGCCCGAAGCGATGTTTTTGTGTTTGCCTGCATGTTGGGTTGTTTTTTATGTAATAGATTGCACAAATCCCAAAGATAGGGATGGCGGAGGAATTTTATAGAAATTTTAGGCGAATGAGGGGTAAGGGTTAAGGGTTTAAGGCGTAAGGCGTAAGGCAAACTGGCGCAAGGCAAACAGGCGCGAGGCTCCTGCCTCGTGCCTTGTACCTCGTAGAGGCTCCGGCCTCGCAACTCCGCAACATCTCACTCCCTTACGCACGTCAGAGACGTGCCGATAAGCATTCAAGTCGGCAGACTTGAACGAGCGATGGGCGGAGGCGGGTTTCCGGGCTTTGGGCTACAAACGTTGGGCCTCTCCGAGGCCTGCCCCGCAACTCCGCAACGTCGCAACGTCGCAACGTCGCAACTTTACTACCCCGCCAACTGAAACCAAACCCCATCCCCTGGCCTGAGCTGTGCCAGGCGACCGAGCTCTCGGGAAAGCGCTACGGCGATTCGGGCGTAGCCGCCGGTGGTTTGCGCGTCGGCCAGCAGGAGGATGGGGTGGCCGGATGGTGTGACCTGGATGGTTCCGGGCACGATGCCGGAGGAGATGATTTCCGTTAGGGATGGGTTCGTTATTCCTGGCAGAGGGTCTTGGAAGCGGTAGCCCATGCGGTTGGATTGTGGGGCAATGCGGTGGAGCCTTCCGAAGAAATGCGCGATTGCCAGGGGTGGAAAACGCTCGAATTCCGGTCCGGGTACGACCTCGATGCGGGGCGTTTCGCTCCAATCGGGGAGTTGTTCCTTGGGCCAGGACTGGGGTTCGATCCAGGGGTTGGGCTGGATGGCTAGCCGGCTTCCTTTTCGGGGGAGGCTGTCGGGGGTGAGGGTGGCGCCTGCAAACGGGGCGGCGCTCGCGCTGTGCAGCCAGGAGCGGACCATCCATTCGCCGCCAACGGCCAGGTAGGCTCTGCAGCCTTGAACGGGCTTTCCAAACGCGAGGGTTTGGCCCTCCCGGACCGCCAACGTTGTATAGCGGGGCGCGGGCGCCCCATCGAGTAGGGCGCCCAGGTCGGCGCCCGTAAGGGCGATCTGGGCGGCGCCTTCGAAGCGGATTTCCGGCCCCAGGAGGGTGATTTCCAGCACCGGCACGCCGGGGGCGTTGCCTACCAGTTCGTTCACTGCCCGGGCCGACTCCCGGTCTAACGCCCCTGATACCGGCGCCCCGAACGCCTGAAAGCCCGGCCGGCCTTCGTCCTGGACGGTGGTGTGCAGACCGGGTTTGATGAAGTGCAGAAAAATCGGTTCAGCCATAAAGCAAGGTTGGATCAAAGATCCCGTCTTGAACCCGGCGTTTCCATTCTGCGCATTCCTCCGCCGAAATGGAATAAAACTGTGCCTGGTCTCCAGACTGAAATAAAAACGGGTACTCGTTGTGGGGGGAGAAAACCGGTACCGGGCACCATCCCGCAATCTGCCACCCTCCGGGCGAAGCCAGCGGGTAAATACCGGTCTGCCGGCCCGCCAGTCCCACGGCGCCCTCCGGCACGCTGGCCCGCGGAACAGCTTTGCGCTGGCATGCCAACGCCTCCGGCAAGATACCCAAATAAGCAAAGCCCGGCAAAAAGCCCATCATAAACACCTGGTAGACCGGTCCGGTATGCAGGGCGACGATTTCGGGCCAGTCGAGCCCGGTTTGGGCGCACAGATCCTCCAGGTCCCACGAATAGGGCGTTTCATAGCACACCGGAATCCTCCAAAACCTACTGCGGATTTCCGGATTGGCAACGCCGTCCCCGGCGCCGAGGGCTATTATCCTGTTTGTCAGCGCTTCAGCGGTCCAGACGCGCGGATCGAAGCCTACCGTCAGCGAGCAATACGCCGGGATAAAATACAACACCCCGGGAACGTCCGCTTCCCGGATGCGGGTTTCCCATGCTGCTACCTCCGCCCGCACCGCCGGGTCGATGCGCTGGTCGAATTGCAGGAGCAGGGCTTGATCGCCAAGAGAGAGGGTTTTCATGGGGGTAAAGTTACGAAGTTGCGAAGTTACGAAGTTGCGAAGTAATGAAGTTGCGAAGTAACGAAGTAGCGAAGTGATGAAGTAGCGAAGTGGGTTGCTGAAAAACATTAAGATCGTTCAATTAACTGTGTCAATTTTTTTGCTTACTCTGAAAGGCATCTTCGGAAACAAAAACACCCTTTGCTTTGGTCGCCTTGGGCAGCACCCGGTGCCACGTTTCCACCGGGCTGGTCGTATAGACCATCCGGCGGATGTGCTCATTGAAATCCATAAAGGCCATTAATTCCAGCCAGGCAGCTTCCCATATAGGGCGGATCTTCCGGTACTTCCCATCCCATTTGCGGCCGAAGTTTTCCAGGGCCAGGCGGGCGTGCTGTTGCAAGTCCGCACATACGCTCTTGATGTCTTTATCCGCCCCCAGTTGGGTGCTCGAGCGAACCATATGCACGATGCAACGCGACTCACCCACTCAACACCTAAACCCAACCCCCGACTATCGGAATCGTTTTCCGCTTAACCCATGCTACGTACAGGGCGCACACAAAAACAGCTACTGCCAGGCCGAACAACATGCCGCCGTCCCCGTTGTGGTTGATGCCAAGCTTGGTGAGGTGGAAGAAAATAGCGCCGCTCATGAGTCCCAGCGCTAACACCGCGCCGATACCGCTGGTGCGGGGCCAGAGCAGAAGTCCGGCGGCGATCAGTTCGCCTACCCCGATACCAATACGGCCATAGGGTTCCATGCCCAGGGTGCTAAACAGCAGCACGCTGTCGGGGTGGGCAGAAAATTTGAAGTACAGGGTTTGAAGGAGGATCAGGGCCGCGATGATGGCGGCCACGCGCTCGATGGTGATTTTCATGATCGTTGTTTTTTCGGGCAAAAGTATGGGCATCCTTTTTAGGAAACTGTTGGGAAGATAACACTTTTCCCAAAACCAACAGGCCATACCGTCCGTCGGCGGACAACAACCTCTTTCCTTGAGGCGGTTTCAAAACCGGGGATCCATCAAAAACGCGTAGTCGGTAAGCGTTTTTAGAAAAGCGATGAGCTGACGCTTTTCCTGGGGAGTCAAAGGAATGCCAAGCTGTCCCTTGCCTCCGCTCAATTCCCGGGCCAAGGTAGGGGAGGATTTTACTCCGGCAGCGTAGTGATCCAGCACGTTTTCCAGGGTTTTAAACCTGCCGTCGTGCATATAGGGAGCGGTAAGGGCTACATTGCGCAAGCTGGGCACTTTGAATTTGCCCAGGTCGGCGTCGCTTTCGGTAATCCGGGCGCGGCCCAGGTCGGGAAAAACGGTGTCGAGACCGTTATTGGCATAGTCCTGATTGGTGAACAGCGCGCCGCTATGGCAAGTAGCGCATTTGGCCTTGAACAGATCAAGCCCCTGGCGCTCTTCTTCCGTCAGGCTTCCTTTGCCCAACTGGTATTGATCGTAGGCGGAACTGGCGGAAACCAGCATGGCCTGGTATTGGGAAAGCGCATACAGGAGATAGGGCGTCGTTATGGTGTCGAGTTCCGGGAAAGCTTTTTTGAACAACCCCGGATAGGAACCGTGCCGGTTGAGTTTGCGAATAACGGCTTCCAGGGTTTCGTCCATTTCCAGGGGGTTTTCGATGGCGTTTGGGGGAGCGAAATCCAGGTGAATCACCCCGCCGTCCCACATGAATTCTTTCATGAACGCCATATTGGCAATAGAAGGCGCGTTGCGCGTCCCTTGCCTTTCCTCCACTCCCAGGCTGAGTGCGTGCTGCGGATCGGTGAATGCAGTTCCTTTGGCATGGCAGTTGGAGCAGGCCACCGACTGGTCCCGGGAGAGCAACGGGTCATTGAAAAGCATTTTTCCCAGCTCTACACCCTCTTTGGTAATGGGGTTCTTATGGAATGTATAAGTTGGCTCCGGGAAATGGGGCGGTTTTTCAAACCGGTAGGTGTTGATTTCTGCATCTTCTTTTGTGCAGGCAGTTAAAGCAAAAAAAAACACCCCGGAGATGATCCAGCTTTTTTTCATTTGTAATAC
>WBZV01000738.1_pt1 | contig 17409 bp, 11 predicted proteins | sample 5204221 | NCBI WGS metagenome assembly WBZV01 (sample SAMN12344360, study PRJNA552823) | activated sludge metagenome | biome: Activated sludge suspended growth; feature: Nitrification reactor; material: Wastewater; isolation source: activated sludge from nitrification reactor of wastewater...
AGCAACGCCTCGATCAGATCGGGACGACCGAGCAGCGCAGCCCGCATCAGGGGCGTCAATCCGTGCTCCCGGGCCTGATCCAGGTTGTCCCGGTCATAGCCGAATTCGTCCACGAACGCACGCAGTCCCGGAGTGGCGTCGGCAGGCAGCGCAGGCGTAATCCCCGCACCCTCCCCTGCTGCCAGTGCGGCCTCGAGGGGCTCGAAACCACCATCCACGCTATAGACCTCCGCGTAGTGAAAGTCCGCAAACATCCCGGCATACACCTGGCTGGCGTTACCGTGATAGCAGTAGATGACCACGGGGGCCGCCCGCGGAACGCGCCCGAAGACATCGCCCAGGGCCGCCTCGGTGAGGTGCTGCGCCCCTTCCACGTGACGACGCTCGAAGCTGCCCCGATCACGCACATCGAACAGCGCCAGACCCGGCAACTGCCCGAGACGTGATCGGTAAATCAGGTCGGCAGCCCGGCGGGGGTCAATGCGCAGGAAACCACTGCGGTTGCGCGTGGGTGTGCGGGTATCGGTCATGGCTGTGATCTCTCGGCAAGGGCCGGGTAGGCCGGCGTCGTTTCGATACGTTCATCGTCCACCGGCATGCCGATGGTGAAGTGATAGAGGCTTTGAAAATCGGGGGTGGCGAGGGCGGCGGCCTCATGTACAGGGTCATCGAAGAAGCATCCGATGCCGGTACCCCGCAAGCCCATGGCTTCCGCCTCCAGGTAGAGCAACTGGCCCAACAGGCCGGCTTCCCGCAGCAAATCCCGGTAGGCCGTGGGATGGGCGTCCACGAGCGGCGCGAAGGGCGCCACCATGCCCACCGCCAGGCAGGCACTGGCGGCGATCTCCTGGTGGCAGTGCAGGCTGCGGGCCACCCGTCGTAGCTCCACCGGCTGCAGGGGCCGGAGACGCACCAGGCCATCAGGCCCCACCGACAAGGGTGTGCCACCCGCGGCTTGCAGCCCTTCAAGCAAAACCTGGCCCCAGGCGCCCCGGGGCAGCAGGTAAAGCCCCGCCTCCATCCCCTCCACCCGATGCGCGAAGAGCAGCAGTGACAGCCGGGCATCGGCTTCGCCCTGGAGGATGCGGAGAAGACCGGCAAAAGGCTCCGTCCCCATCCCATGATTCGGGTCGAAACGCTGGGCGCTGCGGCGGCCCAGAATGCGCCTGGCCGGCTGGACGGGCGGCAACGGGCCGGCAATGGGGGGCAGTGCGCACCCATCAGGACGCCGGGTTGCCTCTGCCACTTCGGCAATGATCGGCCAGCGGAACATGGGGAATGGGTCGATGCACGTCGCCACACCCTGCCACTCCGCCCTTGCTGCAAGCGCTCGCAGGGCAGACGGTGCAAGGTCTGCCACGCCCTCCCCCAGATCCACGGCCAGCAGTATCTCCGCTTCCTCGTGGCTCACATCCGCCCGCCGGCCGGGAAAGTCGTCATCCCGGTCCACACCCAACAGGGCCGCCAGGGTCTCCGTACCGATCCGCCCCTGCTCCACCGGCTGCCAGCCCAGCAGGGCAGCCGCGTAGCGCAGGGCGCCCACGGCATGGCCCGTATCCAGCTGGCAATAGCGGAATGCCCGTTCGCCATACTTCCAGGCCTCGCGCCACATCACGGTGCTCAGGCCGATCGCCAGTGCCGGCCCCGGGGCAAACGGTTGTACATGGCGCGCGCGCAGCTCCAGCGCATGCTGGTCCGGCAGGTAGTGGTAAAGCCCGTCAGCCAGCCCCGCCACACCCGCAAGCAGCACATAGGCCTCAACCGGATGCAGGTTGCCACTGGACGGGTTGGCCCGCACGGCCCAACGGTCCGGCCCCAGGGACTTCCAGGCGGTCAGGCCAAAGGAAAGATGCAGGAGCGCCCCCAAGGCCGCCAGATCCACCGCTGCCGGGCAGGCCGGCGCCTGTGCAAGGGACTCGGCACGGGCCAGGGGCAGGGCAAATGCCGGCGCACCCGAAAAACGGCGAAAGGGCTCGGGCCGGGCATCCCAATCGAGGGTGGTGGGGCCGGCCGCGTAGGCCGCGAAGCGATGCTTGGTCCGCTGCTGATAGATCTCCACCACCTTCCCGGCGGGGAGTGTGTCGGCGGACGGGACAGGCGATGAGGACATGATTCGAACGGTGAGAGTGTGAAGCCTGCGAAGCAAGATCAGCGCCTACCCTGCCGGTGAGGCCCGGAGAACGCCGCAACCCGCGGCACGACCGGCTTGCCGCCCTTCCGTCCGGACCGCCCCCGCCTGGCCACGCTGACACGTTTGTCGGCTTGCAAACACAACTTGAGGAGCGGCCCATCAGAAAAACATTCAAAAAATATGAAAGCCCTGCAAAGAATCCGATTCGCATGCCGATAATGCTTGCGCGGAACAACACCTGACATCCAGCGGCGAACCCGCCCGGACATTGCGCCGGCTCGCCAGCTAGAGGAACCGAGCACACCCATGTGGATCAATCGCAAGCAATACGAACAACTCCAATCCGACCTCCAGGCCGCCACCGCCCGCGAGCAGGCCTTGCAGAGCGAACTCGCCACGCTACGCAGCGAAGCGGCCGCACAACAAGCAGCCCAGTCCGAAAGGCAGCGCCACTGCGATCACCTGTTGGCCGTGGTGCAGCGTATGGCCGAGTTCGGCAACTCCCTCTCGGGTGCCCAGGGCAGCCTGGGCGAGATGGCCGGCATTCTGCGTGACGAGAAGCTCAAGGCCGTTGAAGCCGCCCATGTGTCCCAGACCAGCGGCCAGGCCACCACCGAGATCGCCGAGAACCTGCAGCGTCTGGCCGTCGAATCCGGAAACTCGGCCCGCGAGGTGGATACCCTGGCCCAGCGTGCCGACGAGATCGGCACCATCGTCAAGCTCATTCACGGTGTTGCCGACCAGACCAACCTGTTGGCGCTCAACGCGGCCATCGAGGCGGCCCGGGCCGGCGAAGCCGGGCGTGGCTTTGCCGTGGTGGCCGACGAAGTGCGCAAGCTGGCCGAACGCACCTCCACCGCCACCGCCGAAATCTCCACCCTGGTCAGCCGCATCCGCGAAGACTCCACCCGCGCCCGCAACAGCATGGAAAGCCTGGCCCAGGTGGCAGGACGCTTCAGCGAGCGGGGCCAGAAGGCCACCGAAGACATGAAGCTGCTGATGGCCCTCTCGGGCAACATGGAAGGCGTGATTGCCGGCAGCGCCATGAAGAGCTTCGTGGAAGTCGCCAAGATCGACCACATCGTCTTCAAGTTCCGGATCTATCTGGCGGTGTTCGGTCTCCTCGACCTCAAGCCCGCGGAAGTCTCCACCCACACGACCTGTCGCCTCGGCAAGTGGTACTACGAGGGCGAAGGGCAGGCCTGTTTCAGCCGCATGCCCGGCTACCGGGAGATCGAGCCACCCCACGTGGAAGTCCACCGCGCCGGTGTTCAGGCCCTGGAAGCCCTCGCCAACAGCGACATGGCCGGCGTGCTGCGCCACCTGGACAGCATGGAGAGCGCATCCATGCGCGTACTCGAGAACCTCCAGCGCATGGGGCAAGCGGCGATAAGCGACCCTTCAGCCCTGTGCACCGCCAGCGACGAGCACAGCCACGACCACCACCATCACTGAAACCGCCGGGCCGGCCCCCATCGCCGGCCCGCATTGACTCCCCCGCCCCGGCCGCCCAGAATCGGGGCGCCATGCCAAGCCTCGACACCCTCCTCGCCTTTCTCGGCATCTCCATCCTCATCACCCTTGCGCCCGGCCCCGACAACCTGATGGTCATCGGCCGGAGCCTGGCCCGTGGACAGCGCGCCGGCCTGGCCTTCGGCCTCGGCTGTGCGGCCGGCTGCGTGACCCACATCGCCTGGGCGAGCCTTGGGGTTGCCGCCCTGGTGCGGGCCTCAAGCGGGCTGTTCCTGGCCATCAAGCTGGCGGGTGCGGCGTGGCTACTGTGGCTCGGCATCCAGGCCCTGCGCAGCGGTGGCAGCCTCACGCCCGCCGCGGGTGGGGCGCCCCGCTCCGGCCTGCAGGATTTTCGTCAGGGCTTCGTGGCCAATGCGCTGAACCCCAAGGTGGGTCTGTTCTTCCTGGCCTTCCTGCCCCAGTTCGCCGATCCGGCCCGGGGCCTGGTCAGCCTGCAGATGCTCGTCCTCGGCCTCGTCTTCGCCGCCCAGACCATCCTGATCTTCGGCGCCATGGCCCTCGCCGCTGGCCATCTGGGGCGGCTGCTGGCCCGCCGCCCGGGCATGGGCCCCTGGCTGGACCGCCTGTGCGGCCTGCTGTTCATCGGACTCGCCGCCCATCTGGCCGGCGACAGCCTCACCCCCAACAAGCACTGAACAAGAACAGAGAAAGAAGCCCATGCGACGCTCCCCCTCCGGCGCCCAACCACTTCCCGCCTCCGGCGACCGCCACGACTGGCAGACCATCAAGAAACTCGTGCCCTACCTGTGGGCCTACAAGTGGCGGGTACTGTTTGCCCTCAGTTGCCTGATCTCGGCCAAGTTCGCCAACGTCTCCGTGCCGCTGATCTTCAAACAACTGGTGGACGGCCTGGACATCACCCGCGAGCAGGCCGTCATCGTGGTGCCCGCGGCCCTGCTGGTGGCCTACGGCGCTCTGCGCTTCTCCACGTCGCTCTTCACCGAGCTGCGCGAGATCGTCTTCGCCCGGGTCACCCAGGAATCCGTGCGCGAGATCTCGCTGCAGGTCTTCGGGCACCTGCACGCCCTGTCCCTGCGCTTTCACCTGGAACGCCAGACCGGCGGCCTGACCCGGGACATCGAGCGCGGCACCCGCTCCATCGGCAGCCTGATCAGCTACACCCTGTACTCCATCCTGCCCACCTTCGTGGAGATCAGCCTGGTGATCGGCATCCTGCTGGTGAAGTACGAACCCAGCTTCGCCATCATCACCCTGGTCACCCTGGTGCTGTACGTCACCTTCACCTTCAAGGTCACCAACTGGCGCACCGCCCTGCGCCGCGAGGCCAACGAACTCGACTCCGCCGCCAACGCCCGGGCCATCGACAGCCTGATCAACTACGAGACGGTGAAGTACTTCAACAACGAGGCCTTCGAAACCCGCCGCTACAACACCGAGCTGGCCAAGTGGACCGCCGCCCAGATCAAGAACCAGAAGTCCCTGTCCTTCCTCAACATGGGCCAGGCTGCCATCATCGCCGTCGGCGTCACCGCCATGATGTGGCGCGCCGCCCTGGGCGTGGCCAACGGCAGCATGACCTTGGGCGACCTGGTGCTGGTCAACGCCTTCCTGATCCAGCTCTACATCCCCCTCAACTTCCTGGGCGTGCTGTACCGGGAGATCCGCCAGGCCCTCACCGACATCGAGCGCATGTTCGGCCTGATGGGCACCCACCGGGAAGTGGCCGACGCCACTGATGCCCGTGATCTCGCCCGCGGCCCGGCCAGCGTGCATTTCGATCACGTGGGCTTTGCCTACGAGCCCTCCCGCCAGATCCTCCACGACGTGGACTTCGCCATTCCCGCGGGCAAGACTGTCGCCGTGGTGGGGCACTCCGGTTCCGGCAAATCCACCCTCGCCCGCCTGCTGTTCCGCTTCTACGACGTGCAGGGCGGCGCCGTGCGCATCAACGGGCAGGACATCCGCGGCCTCACCCAGGACAGCCTGCGCGCGGCCATCGGCATCGTCCCCCAGGACACCGTGCTCTTCAACGACACCCTGTTCTACAACATCCAGTACGGCCGCCCCGAGGCCAGCCGCGAAGAGGTGGAAGCCGCCGCCCGTGCCGCCCAGCTCGAAGACTTCATCGCCCGCCTGCCCGATGGCTGGCAGACCCGCGTGGGCGAACGTGGCCTCAAGCTCTCCGGCGGCGAGAAGCAGCGCGTCGCCATCGCCCGCACCCTGCTCAAGAACCCCGACATCCTGATCTTCGACGAAGCCACCTCGGCCCTCGACTCGAAAACCGAAAAAGCCATCCAGGCCCAGCTCGACGCCGCCGCCCGGGGCCGCACCACCCTGGTCATCGCCCACCGCCTGTCCACAGTGATGAACGCCGACGAGATCATCGTGCTGGATCAGGGCCGCATCCTCCAGCGGGGCAGCCACGCCGGGCTGCTGGCCATCGGCGGCGCCTACGCCCAGATGTGGGCCCTGCAACAGGAGGAACGGGAGGCAGAAGAGGCCGCGGCCTAGCCCCCGGGCCGTGCCTGCAGGGCAACATCACCGGCCGCCCAAGCTCACCAGCAAGGATCCACCATGCCGAATCCGGATCACCTCTCCCTCCTCGACCAGGGCCGCGACACCTGGAACGCCTGGCGCCGGGCCAACCCCGACCTGCCGCCCCAGTTGCGCAGCGCCCGCCTGGAGGGCCGCGACCTGTCCGGCTTCGACCTCCACGATGCCTACCTCCGCCGGGCCCACCTGAAAGGCGCACGCCTCGACGGTTGCAAGCTGCGCGAAGCCAACCTGAGCGGTACCGACCTGGAGGGCGCCTCCCTGGTGAAAGCCGAATTGGCCGGCGCCAACCTGCGGGCCGCCAAGATGCGAGGCGCCGACCTGAGCGAGGCCGACCTCAAAAGCGCCATCCTCGTCAGCACCGACCTGAGCCACGCCAAACTCAACGGCGCCCAGGTGTACGGCATCGCCGCCTGGGAAGTCACTCTGGAGGGCGCCGAACAGCGCGACCTGCTGGTCACCCGCCCTGACCAGCCGCGCATCACCACCGACGATCTGGAAGTGGCCCAGTTCATCTACGTGCTGCTCAACCATCGCAAACTGCGCGACGTCTTCAACACCACCACCCAGCGCAGCGTGCTCATCCTGGGGCGCTTCGGCGGCGGCGGGCTGGACGTGCTGCGAGCGGTTGCCGACAGCCTGCGCCAGCAGGGCCTGATCCCCATCATTTTTGACTTCGAACGGCCCCGGCAACGCAACTACACGGAAACTGTGATCACCCTGGCGGGCCTGTGCAGCTTTGTCATCGTGGACCTCAGCGGCCCGTCGGTGCCCCAGGAACTGCAGGCCATCGTTGCCGCCACCCTGCGCATGCCGCTGGTCCCCATCGTGGAGGAAGGCCGCAACCCGGCCGCCATGCTGGCCGACTTCCAGGAACTGGACTACTTCCTCGGCCCGCCGATCCGCTTCAGCAGCATTTCGGCTCTGGTTGCGCAGATCCCCGAAAGGGCCGTCGCCCCCGCCCAGGCCTGGCTGGCGCAGCGCAGGAACCGGCTGAAGACCATTGACGGGGGCTGATTCACCGAAACGTAACAGTTGTTGAGTAGGGTTCCGCGGTTAAGTCCACCCCTCAAGGAATCCATCCATGTTCGCCAAACGCCTTCTTGCCGTCCTCGTGCCGGCCACCCTCGTCCTGCCCCTGGCCACCTCTGCCCACGCCGGCGTCTCCCTGATCGGCATCGGCCAGATCAGTGGCTCAGACCTCTCGGGCCTCAACGGCACCCTCGAAAACGGCGCCCCCGCCAACACCCTCGGCGGGCTCGGCTCTGCCATCGCCTGGGCCGGTGGTGACACCTTCCTGCTGACCCCCGACCGCGGCCCCAATGCCAGCGCCTGGAACAGCAGCGTCGACAACACCACCAGCTGGATCCCGCGCTTCCAGACCCTGAACCTGGGCCTCGGCACCACCACCTTCAGCGCCGGCAGCATCGCCACCCTCACCCCGGTGCTCAACGCCACCACGCTGTTGTCCAGCAGCGCAGCCCTCAACTACGGCACCGCGCCGGTGCTCACCGGCAGCAACGGCGAGCACTACTTCACCGGCCGCTCCGATGCCTTCGCCACCGGCACCTCCACCAACCCGGACAACGCCCGCCTCGACCTGGAAGGCATCCGCGTCGCCGCCGATGGCAAGAGCGTGTACATCTCCGACGAATACGGCCCCTACATCTACCGCTTCGACCGCAGCACCGGCGAACGCACCGGCGTGATCACCCTGCCGGAGAAGTTTGCCGCCACCACCCCGGCCGCCACCGAAGCCGCCGAGATCGCCGCCAACACCAGCGGCCGCGTCACCAACAAGGGCATGGAAGGCCTCGCCATCACCCCCGACGGCAAGACCCTGGTCGGCGTCATGCAAAGCCCCCTGGCCCAGGACGGTGGCACCGCCGCCAGTACCGTGCGCATCGTCACCATCGACCTGGCCACCGGCAAGGTCACCCACGAATACGCCTACCAGCTCGACAACATCGGCACCCCCGCCAAGCCCAAGTACGGCACCATCAGCGAAATCGTCGCCATCAACGACCACGAGTTCATCATTGATGAGCGCGACGGCAAGGGCCTCGGCGACGACTCCAAGGCTGTCCAGAAAAAGCTCTACACCATCAACCTCAGCGGCGCCCAGGACGTGAGCAACGACACCGGTGCCGCCGCCCTCGCCGGCAAGGCCGTCACCAAGACCCTGTTCGTCGACCTGGTCGCACTGCTCAAGGCCAACGGCTACACCGACCGGACCATCCCCGCCAAGATCGAAGGCCTCGCCTTCGGCCCCGACGTGTGGGTGGACGGTGTGCTCCAGCACAGCCTCATCGTGGTGAATGACAACGACTTCCTCGACACCGCGGACGTCAATGGCACCCCCACCGCCAACCCCAACCAGTTCTTCGTACTGGGCATCACCGACGACGTCCTCGCCAGCTTCCAGGCCCAGCAGATCCCCGAACCCGCCACCCTCGCCCTGGCGGCGCTGGGGCTGACGGGCTTCATGCTGCGTCGCCGGAAGTAAGCACCGCACTGGATGGCCCTCCCCGCCCGTCCGGGCGGGTGAGGGCCGCATCCCCTAAGGCTTGCCAAAGCCCTCCAGCTCCCGCGCGCGAGCCGCGGTCACCGCCAGGAAACAGTGATTGGCCTCCACCCGGGCCATCGAGCCACCCTCCGGGTCGGCATAAAAGCGACAGTTGGCCTCACGAAACTTGAGCCACAGCCGCTGCACCCCCTGCAGCTCATCCCGCCGCGCCACCGGCAGATCCGCCATCACCGCCTTGTAGGCCTTGTTCAAGCGCACGTCCTGGCGCTTCACCTCCGCGTCGATGCACTCGACCATGCTCTGGGTCACCCCACCCGCCTTGTCCATGCAGGTCGAAAACGAACGGGAAAAGCCGCCGTCATCTGCGATCACACAGGTTGCCGCCCCAATCAATGCCAGCCCCACCATCCACGCCCTGCGCCTTCTCACATTGCTCTCCCTTTGAAAAAGCCCGGAGCGACAAGCCAGCTCATTGCGACACCCCGCGGCCCCGCCAGCGTACCAGCCCCAGGGCAACCACCCACGCCAGCCCCAGCCAGAAGGCCGCAATGAAGCACCAGCCGAAAGCCGTTGGCGCACACCACCCCCAACCACAGGCCCCGTCATTCACCAGCAAACCCGGCACCCCAAGGGCGTGAAAGAGATAGACCGACAGATAAGGCAGCGCCACCAGCACCCCGACGGGGCTATCGAGATAGGACGGCCAGAGCAAGGCGGGTGACAGAACGAGGAGATAGGCGCCGACGAGGAAGGCGAAGACGGCGATGGGGCGGCGGAAGTGATGGGTCACTGGAGCCTCGTACTGAAAGGGCCATGCTCAACTTACACAGATCGCCCAGCCATGAAGGAATCGGGTGATCAGTCGGACGAATAAGCGAATCGAACGATGAACCATCGTGACGAAAAACCTCGGACCCTCAGCCCACACGACGGCCCTCCGCAAAGGCCAACTTCTTGGCCTCCGCAGGGCTGAGACGTTCCCGCATCAAACCATACAGTTCCGCCGCTTTGGCGTAGTCACCTTGACGAAAAGCGCTCTCGGCTTGCGGTCGAATCTGCTCCGCGCGCACATCGAGCGAGTACTCCTGCAACCACTGCTCGCGCCGCTCGGAGACAATGGCCAGAAACTGCGGATCACCACTCAGTACCGCCGCTCCGTAGCGCTGAACCATCACGCTCAAATCTTCCAAGCCAGTTGCAACACTCTCCGGGGATGTAGCGGCTCGCAAACGGTAGGTCTTTGCCAACTCAGGATCAGTGACGCGCATGAAATCTGAGAGCGAATGTTTCCCCGTTCCCTGTTTCCCCCATGAAGCGCAGCGTGCGCAAGGCCCTGCCGGCAGATGAACTGGGCCGACTGCAGGATCGGTTCGAGAAGCTCAAGGCGAGCATCCGGGCGAAGGTCGAGCACCCCTTTCATGTGATCAAGAACCTGTTCCGGCATCGCAAGACCCGCTACCGCGGGCTGGCGAAGAACGAGGCGCAGTTGTTCTCGTTGTTTGGCTTCGCCAATTGCTGCTCGCCAACAGGCGCATGTCGGCGATTCATGGCCGAGGTGCGTCCTGAGGGAGGGAATTCGGGGGTAAAAGCCCTCAGAAATCGAGTTTCTCGCCTGGAAGCAGTACTTTTGAACGCTTTCAAGGGGAAAAACCGCAGGGGAGAGGCTGGATGAGGATTTCTTCAGCGTTTCCTTAAGGAGTTTTCACTCCCATCCATTTGCGGAAGGTAGCGTACACAAAGTCATAGGCAGCCTCTTCGCTTGGAGATGCAGCCAACTCTTCCGGCTTGTCACGCTCAACGTAATAAACCTTCCATTCCCCGTTTTCAGACACCACACATACACATTCGCTATTGCGAATGCTGCCCAAGGAGAAACTGCTAGGATGAACCCCGATCGCATCAAGACTTGATTCGAGTTGGTCTTTTGTCATTTGCTATTTTCCTACGGACTTCAAGTAATTATTATCCAGATACCATTGAACGGGCTTTGGTAACTGATACTGAGTGCCCGTTCCTTTCTGCCCGAACCAGGGCAAAATTTTCGCTTGTGTCACATCAGGAATCTCCTTCACTACCTCGTATTGAAAGTAAGGCTTTGAGGTCTGATATGTCGATGGCAAGGCGCGTTCTGCGAACGGAGTTCCTGTAGGTGACACGAAATTCCCACCGGGGAATCCATACCGGTCAATAGATGAACCGACTGGCAACATCACGCCATCAACCGGCGCATACCCTCCGCTATTGGGAGGCCAGATCCCTAGCGACTCTTGAACTCTACCTTCTCTCTGAACGAATGTTCCGAAGTTCGAGGAGGCATTTCCCTCACGCGTTGCCTCGATATTCGCCAGCACTCGCTCACGGGTAGCGAGTTGCCCTGCACTGTTTGCCCCGCCCCGCTCCGCCACCAGTCCCAAGGCACTGACCGCCTCCTCGGCTCCCCCAACTGCTTTGGTCACAGCCCCGAACAGCAGCCCACCGCCCTTGATGAGCGCCGAGCCGAGCAATCCGGCACCGTCTATCAATACAAACTCGGCGAGACCCTGGCCGGCAGCATTCTGCCACGTGTTGCCAGCCCGCTCCGGTGCCTTCAGTTGTGGCGTATCGGCAGGCACCGCCGACACGACACGACCTTGGCTATCGTAGAAAAGTTGGTAGTTCCGCGGGAGTGCATAGACCTTGCCATCAGCCCCCACGACGACTTGGTTCCCCGCAGCCCGCGCCTCGTTGACCGCCGTTATGCATCCTTCGCCACCCGCGCACGCACTGGCCAGGGTTTGATCGCGTTGCGCCGAGAGCTTGACCAGATTCCTTAGCTCCGTACACGCTTGCGAATCACCTTTGGCGCAACCGGCTGATGCCGCGTCGTAACGCTCCTTTTCGGACAGGGCCAACAGTGAAGGGCGAAGGTGGTTCAGCCAGTTGTTCTGCGCCGCATTCCCCGCAGCGCTTGCGCCAACCTGTGCATCGCCCCCCACCAGGGTGGCCGCCAGGGCACCGAAGAGGCGGGCGACGTCCACGGTCTTACTGGCCTGGGTGGCGCTGACGGGTTCGCGGTCGCCGCCGAACCATTCGGCCGCCAGTTCGCCGGCCAGACCGCCGATGGCGCCAGCGCCGCAGTCTCCGCCTTTGGCTGCGCCCAGGGCACAGCCGACGACGAGGTGGCCCATGCGGTTGCTGAAGCCCTCCAGGTCGCCCACGCTATTCGCAGCGCTGGCGCCGGCGGCGTCGATGACGCTGGTAGTGATGACGTGGGCGAGTTTGTCGCCCAGATCGCCGCCGTTGATGGCTGTGTCGATCACTGCGCTGGTGGCATTGTTGATGACGTTCTTGCCGATCTGCGCGACCAGGTCGGATTTGCCGCTGACCTCCGCCAGAGTGACAAGCTTACCGTCGGCATTGGGGACACTGATGCTGCCGGCCAGTGCGTTCAGGGCGCCAGCGGTGAGCATGGCGGTGGCGACGTTACGGATGGTTTCGTCGCTCCCCAGATCGCTGAGAGTTTGGCCGAGATTGCCCTTATTATTGATTAGCGTGACGGCGGCCTGACTGGCCAGCGCGACGAAGCCCGCGTTCGCGACCGCCGTGCCTACGGTGGTGGTCGCACTCACCAGCGATGCGCCAGTACCACCGGACACAACGGCCACAGCAATGGCAATCATCAGCGCCGCTTCCGAAGTCAGCCCTTCCTGCTTGTAGTCCCACTTGTCGTGGGCCAGGGCAACAGCCTGCCAGTCCACGCCGGGGCGGTCGGCCAGTTGCAGCATCCACGCCTGTCCGGGTTGTGCGGCCTGCTTTTCGAGTTGGGTCTTGAAGTTGCCTTCGGGGAGCTGGGCAATGATCTTCTGGGCCTGGAGCGTGACCGGGCCCTGGATGTTGACGAGGGTCAGCGTCTCGGTGCTTTCGCCCTGACCGGACTGGCTTTGCCAGACAAGGGATTTCTTGTTGACGGTGCGGCTGGTGTCGAGACGGCTCTTGGCGCCTTCGAGGATCAGGGTGGCGTCGGCCTGGGCCTTGTCGCCGACGCCCACTTCGAGGGTGGTCTGGGCGGCAGCGATGCGGGTGCCCTGCAACAGGGTGTCGCCGCCGCTTTGGGTGGTGAGCTCGCCTGCGCTCTGCAGTTGGGTGACCTGGGCCTCCTCGCTGGTGCGGCTGTCGCGGGTTTCCGTCTTGGTGCTGCCCGAGGGGAACATGAACCCGGGGGCAAAGAGATTGGCACCCAGAGAACTTCGGGTGACCTTCTTGCGATCCATGACGCTGTGCACGTCCTGCACGGCATAGGCGTGCAGCTCGCCACCGGCGGACAGGCTGGCTTCGCCGCTGGCATTGAGACGGGCGCCATAGAGGTCCAGGTCGCCGCCCGACTGGAGCTGGATGTCCTGGGCGTCGATGCGCGTCGTGGCTGCTTGCAGGCTTTGTTCGGTGTGCTCGGTGGTGGTGGTCTTCTTGCTCAGCCAGTTGCCACTTTTCTTGACCGTGAGCGTGTGCTCCGCGGCGGCATCGGTGGCGGCCGTGAGAGCGAGGGTTTCCCGCGCAACGAGGGTGGCTTTGCCGGGGGTGACGAGCGTGGCGGCTTCGAGGGTGACGTTGCGGCCAGCCAGATTGATGGCCTCGCCGCTCAGCACATTGCGGGCGCTTTCATCGCGGCTGCGCTCGACGATGGTGGTGCCCGCGCGGTTGCGGGAGACGTAGTCCTCAGTGTTGCGCCCGGCGGCGAAGGTGATGTCGCCTTCGGCAGCGAGGGTGAGTGTGCGGGCGGCGTCGAGCTGGACACCACTGCCGCGGATGCTGCCCGCGGTGCTCTCGGCGTCGGCAGGCTTGCCGGTGGCGGTGATCTCAAGGGTGCCGCCACTTTGAATGGCACTACCCACATGGCGGCCCCTGGTGTCCAGGGAGAGGGCCGTGGCGCCGACGTTGCGGACCTCCTGGCGGCTCTCCAGGGTGAGGCCATCGAGGACGACGCTGTCGCCGGCAAGTCGGGTATCGCCGCCGCTGTGGACGCGCTGGCCGCCGAGGATGAGGCTGCCGGTGGCCTGGAGCGTGACGGGGCCGCCGGCATCCATCTGCCCGCCAACGGCGGTGTCGGTGTGGCGCAGTTCGAGGCGCTCTCCGTTCGTGGTGGGCAGCCCCGGCAGGATGGCGGCGCCTTCAACCTGGGTGGTGAGGCGCCGTTCGGTGCGGCTGCTGTCCACGACAGCGGCGAGTGCCAGGTGCCCGCCTGCGACGATGCGGAGGTCTTGGCCAGACTTGACCTGAGTACCAACGATGACCGTACTGCCACCGCTTTCGAGATCGAGCTTGCCACCGGCTTCCAGCAGCGATGCCTGGTGGCGGATCTGGCGGTCGATCTGGGTGTTGACGATGCTGCCGCTGGCCGTGAGGCCGGTGGTTTCGGTTTCGCCGTTGTTGAGCGTGTAGCTGCGCTCGTTGGTGACGGTATCGACGCGCTGCCGGCTGTTCTCCAGGGCGAGGGCCTGGATCTCGATGTTGCCGCTCACCCGACCGGTGAGTGCGCCGGCCGCGGTAAGGTCGGCGCCGATGACGAACAGATCCTTGCCGACATTGAGCGTCAGATCGCCCGTGCGGGCGACGATGCCGGCGCGCAGGTCGGCGCTCTGGGTGACGGTGCTGTCGCTGCGGGTGGTGACAGTGGTACCGAAGAAACTGTCTTCCTCGCTACGGCTGACCGTCGTGGTCTCCTTGCGGTCGACGGCGTAGAGCGTGCGGTTGTAGACGTTGCCCGCCACGTCCAGGGCCAGGCTGTCGGCTTCGATGCGGCCTGAGTCATTGATGAGGTCGCCGCCCACGGCGAAGGTGGCGTCCTTGTCGATGAGGATGCGGCCCCGGGTGTTGTCCAGGGTTCCGCCCAGAGCGAGCACAAGGCTGCCCGCCTGGATGCTGCCATTGCGGTTGTCCAGGCTCGCCCCGAACAGCCCCAGGGCGCCGCCGGCCTTGATGGAGGCGCCGAAATTGTCGATGCCCCCTTCGGCCTGGATCAGCAGGCGGTCAGTGACTTCGAACGCGCTCCGGTTGGTGAAGCGGCCCGAGAGCAGGAGGTCCAGGTTGTCGGCCTTGAGGGTACCGGGCGCAGCGGAGAACGCACTCCAGTCGGGAAAGGCCAGGCCGTAGCGGGCGGCCTCGTCGGCGGGGAGGGTACTCCCCGGGGTCGCCGGCGCCTTCAACGGGGACTCCGCGCCGCCGCCCGCGAGAGGGGCTGTGGCCGGGTCGATGGCGACCGCGGGGGCCTCCAGATTGCCCGGGGCGGGAGCCGCCTGACCCGGGTTTGCCGTACCCGGGGCCGCGGGGAGGACGGCGCCGGCCGTACTGCCGGCCACGAGGCTGTCGGACACCTGGAGCACGCTGCCGCCCGGGAGCGGCGTGGCCGTCGTTCCGGGCAGCGTGGTGTGGTCGGGGCCGGTGGGCGAAGCCGCCATGGGCGCCGTCGCGCCAACACCTTGCACGCCGGCAAGCTGCACCACACCGCCCGCACCTGGCGCGCCACCCGGCGCATTCACCGACCCCTGGAGGCTCCCGGGGGTCGTTGCTGCCACCCGGTTGCGGCGGGACGCCTCGAGCGCCTGCTGCGCGGCCGTGGGGTCGACACCTGCGCCCAGGGTGAGATCGACGCCCGACAGACTTAGATCAGCCGCCACGATGGTGCCAGCGTCAGGGCTCGTCAGCGTGACGGAGGAGGCACCACCGCGTGCGTCCAGGCGGGCCAGACTCAGGGCCGCCGTATCTTCGACTTCACCCGCGGCGTTGGTCCAGCGGACAGTCTGGGCGAGGTGCTCGGCGCTGTAGGTGTAGATGCCGGCAACCCGGGCGTCCGACGCCACATTGCGGAGACTGCCCTGGAAAAAGCCATTGACCACGAACCGGGCGCGGCTTGCCACATCGGTGTGGTGATCCACGTAGGCCCCGGGCAATGCCGGCAAGCCGAGCAGCAGGTAGCTGCCACCGGTCAGATCGGGCTCTTCGGCCCGCGTCCGGCTCCCGGTCGCGATGTTTTCGACATTGCCGCTGGCGTTGCCGCCCAGGAGCACCTGCCCGGTGTTCACCAGGGTGCCACTCCAGATCGTGTCCGCGGCGGGGCTGACCCAGGTTTCGCCAAGGTCGACCCTGATTCCGGCCACATCGAGACGCAGGGCGCCGAAGGCCACGAGGGGGGTGCTGGTCGGACGGAAGACGAGGGAGGGCGCCTCCAGCCGGGCGTCGCCCCGGGAGGCCACGGTGCCGGCATTGGCGTAGCCGGCGGCCTTGATGTGGAGCACGGCATCGGCCAGCACGGTGCCCGTGCCGGCATTGCGGAAAGTGCCATCTCCCGCGTCGATGGAGATCCGCTCGGCGGCCTCCCCGTTGCCGTAGATCAGGCCGGCGTTGTCGACCCCGTGGGCGCTCTTGAGGCTGACATCCTGCGTACCCAGCAGCGCAGCCTTGTCACTGTTGATCAAGGTCGTGCCGGCCACGGCATGGAGACGGTGGTCGGCCAGCAGCGTTCCGTTGTTGATCAGACTGCCGGTCGGCGCGAGGGCGGTGAGATCCTGAGTGGCATGCACCAGGCCCTCATTGCGGATCTCGCCCCCGGAGAGGGTGACGTAGCGCCCTGCCAGCATGGGTGACAAGCCGGCCCGGGTGCCCGTAACCGATTCCAGGACACCGGCGACACGGACATCCAGCCCGCCACCGGTGGCAATCCGCCCTCCGCGATTGAGCAGCGAGCCGGCGGACACGGTGAAATCGTGGTCGGCCAGGATCAGGCCAGTGTTGGTTGTCGGCGTCTCGGCGCCAAAGTTGGCCTCTGTAAGGACATCATTCTCGCTGCGGATGTTGGCCAGGGCGGCCGACCCGAGGGTCATGCGGATCCCCCCGGCCTGGATGACGCCACGGTTTTCCACGGCCCCCCCGGCCAGATCGAGTTGCCCGCCAACCACCATTACGGCAGGGCTCTGCACGAAGCGGAAGTCCTTCTCGGGGTCGGGTGGAGGAGGCGGCGGCAGGCCGGGCTGCGGGTTGCAGACCACCGGATTGACGCAACGCGCCCCCTCGACTAGCTGATTGACGAAACCACCCTCGGCAAGGATGTCGGCATTTCCACTGACCGCGATGCGCCCCCCGTTGCTGAAGGCTCCCAGGGTATGCACGTCAAGCCTGCCGGCACTCAGGGTGCCCGGGTTCCACAGCTCCGCCGCCCGGATGGTCAACAGGTTGGCGGACACGAGGCCGCTGTTGGCCACCACGCCACCGACCAGCGAGACGCTGTCGCCACTCAGCTCGCCATTGTTGGTAAGGGCAGTCGAGGCACTCACACTGCGGCCGGTGACGAGGCCCCCGTTGCCGAGCCCGCCGTCGAAGGACAGCGTGCCCCCTGCGATGACGCCCCGGTTGTCCGCATACCCGCTGACACCGAACGTTTCGCCGAAGACAACGCCGTTATTGGCAAGCACACCGGTCACGCGGACGGACTCCGCCACGATGCGCCCGGAATTACTCAGGGTGCCGCCCGAGAACACAAAGCCCGCTCCACCGGGGATCACCTCTCCGGCATTGAGGAAGTGGCTCGCGGACAGGAGCACGGAGCCGCCACTGCTGACCACACTCGCCCCGGCCCCCAGCACCCCCTGATCGCTGGCGATCAAGGCGATATCACCATTGGCGACGATGCCCCCGGGGCGATCCGCGTTGGCGATGATGTTGCGGGCGCCGATGT
>WBZV01000739.1_pt1 | contig 17394 bp, 16 predicted proteins | sample 5204221 | NCBI WGS metagenome assembly WBZV01 (sample SAMN12344360, study PRJNA552823) | activated sludge metagenome | biome: Activated sludge suspended growth; feature: Nitrification reactor; material: Wastewater; isolation source: activated sludge from nitrification reactor of wastewater...
GATTCACGGTCAGTGGTGGCCGGGACCTGGCGGCCATGGCGATCGTCGGGATCCTGGATGTGGCCGCGAACCTCTTCTACGGCATTGCCACCACCACAGGGGTCCTGTCCTTGGTTTCAGTGCTCGGCTCGATCTACCCGGTGGTCACTGTGCTGCTCGCCTGGTGGTTCTTGGGGGAGCGGCTGCGGACCATCCAGTACGTGGGAGTGGCCCTCGCGCTGGGAGGTGTGGCAGCGATCGTCGCCTAACCGTGCCACGATCGGAGGGTGACGTTGCCTCCCGAACATCCCTGGTCGGTCTCCGACACCGCCAACAGCCGTCTGGTGCGTGCCATGCGCGCCCGGTCCGTGGACCGGCCCCCGGTCTGGTTCATGCGGCAAGCCGGTCGTTCCCTGCCCGAGTACCGTGAGGTGCGCGCGGGCGTACCCATGCTCGATGCCTGTCTGGACCCAGCCCTGGCGGCTGAGATCACACTGCAGCCGGTGCGCCGGCACGGGGTCGACGCGGCCATCTTCTTCAGCGACATCGTCGTGCCTGTGAAATGCGCCGGCGTGGATGTCGTCATCACTCCGGGGGTGGGTCCGGTCGTGGCCGAACCCTTCGCGGCGCAGTCCGATCTCGCACGGCTGCCGGCGCCGACGCCGGACATGTTCGATGCCGTCGCGGCCGGTGTCCGCACCACGGTGGCTGAACTCGGGGCCACCCCACTGATCGGTTTTGCGGGGGCGCCGTTCACCGTGGCCAGTTACCTGATCGAGGGCGGGCCATCCCGGGACCTCCCCAGGACCAAGGCGATGATCATCCGTGAACCTGAACTGTTCTCCGCCCTGCTCGGCCGACTCGCCGACTTGGCCGCAGCATTCCTGCGGGTCCAGATCCTCGCGGGGGCCAGCGCGATGCAGTTGTTCGACTCCTGGGTGGGTGCGTTGCCTGCGCGGCTGTACCGGGAGCACGTCCTTCCGCACTCCGAGCGGGTGTTCGCGCAGGTGGCCGACCTGGGCGTGCCGCGGGTGCACTTCGGGGTGGGGGCCAACCACCTCGCTGAGGACATGGCCGGCGCAGGATGCGACGTGTTGGGAGTCGACTTCCGGGTCGACCTCGACGATGTGGATCCGGGCATCCGGGCCCGTATGCCGCTGCAGGGCAACCTCGACCCTGCCGTGCTGTTGACCGACGAGGCGACCATCGAGGCAGAGGTGCGACGGGTTCTGACCGCCGGCCGGGGACTGCGTGGACATGTGTTCAACCTCGGTCACGGGGTGCTCCCGGACACCCCCGCGGACAATGTCACGGCCGCCGTGCGCGCCGTGCAGGAGTTCGGGGAACCGTTCCAGGGGGGATCGTGAAGACGCTCCCACATGTGGTTGTCGTCGGTGGTGGGATCAGCGGTCTGGCCGCGGCGTGGTACTTGACCCAGGGTCCGAACGGCCCCCGGGCGACGGTCACGCTGCTCGAGTCGTCTGAACGGTTCGGTGGCAAGTTGGCCCTGCAGAGTTTCGGTGGGCTCAGCCTCGACACCGGTGCGGAAGCCCTGCTCGCGGCCCGGCCCGAGGCGGTCGGGCTGTGTAAGGAACTCGGCCTCGAGACGGTGCCCGCGGCGACCACGCAGGCCAGCATCTACAGTCGTGGCCGGTTGCGCGCGATACCCCGTGGGCTGCTCACCGGGGTGCCCACCGACCTCAGGAAACTGGCGGCCAGCGGCATCCTGTCCCTGCCCGGCCTCTTGCGGATCCCACTCGACCACGTGCTGCCGCGCACCGTGTTGCACGGCGACGTCTCCGTGGGTGACTACGTCTCCACGCGCCTCGGTGGGGAGGTGACACAGAGGCTCGTCGAGCCGATGCTCGGAGGTGTGTACGCCGGCCGGGCGGAGACCCTGAGCCTGCAGATGACGGTGCCCGCTCTGTACCGCGCCGCGACCCAGCGCCGTTCGGCGATCGAGTCGGCGGCTTCAGTGCTGTCCGACGGTCGCAAGACCATGGGGCCGCGGAAGGGCCCGATCTTCGTCGGCCTCGAAGGAGGTGTGGGCACCCTGCCGGGGGCACTCGTGTCTGCCCTACGGGATCGTGGCGTGGTGTTGAACGCCTCCTGCGATGTGCAGCAGGTCCGTTCGCGTGGCCACCACTGGGATGTCGTGGCAGGCGATGGCCGCGGGCGCTACGAGACGCACACGGCAGACGCCGTCCTGTTCGCCACGCCTGCGCCGGTCACCGGCGCATTGCTCGAGTCCCTGAACCGGTCTGCGGCCGATGAGCTGCTCGGCATCGAGTACGCCGACGTTGCGGTGGTGACCCTGGGATACCCGGCGCACGAGGCGCGACATCTGCGGGGCAGCGGGTTCCTGGTGCCTCCTGTGGAAGGGCGCACCGTGAAGGGCGTCACCTACTCGAGTCTCAAGTGGAACTGGGTGGGCAGGCAGGCGCGCAGTCACGCCGACGACGGCCTGTTCATCCTGCGTGCCTCCGTGGGACGCGCAGGTGATCCGTTGGTCGCGCAGTCGTCGGACGCCGAACTCGTGCGGTTCGCAGCAGACGATCTCGCGGAGATGATCGGGCTGCCGCGGCGGCCTGCGATCGAGTCCGTCACCCGGTGGTCGCAGGGGCTCCCGCAATACGCGGTGGGGCATCGCACCCGGGTCGCCGACGTCCGGGAATGGTTGTTGAACACCCCGGGGCTCGCGGTCTGCGGAGCGGCATACGAGGGGGTCGGGGTGGCGGCGTGCATAGGTTCGGCGCAGGCGGCGGTGAGTACCGTTCTGCAGCAATTGGCAGAAAGGCGAGAATGGGCTCATGGCTGAGAGCAAGGCTGCTGCGGTCCGCCGCATCAACGACACGATCCGATACATGCAGATCTCGGTGTTCGCCGTCGACTCGTCCCTGGGCACTCGTCGCATCGACCTGAGCGATGAGGTCGATACCGCCCTTGCCGACGTCAAGGGTGACCTGGTGACCCGCGGCTGGTACGACGTGGGCGGGATGCGCGCGGACGCCGATGTCATGGTCTGGTGGCACAGCGACGAGAGCGAGACGTTGCAGTCGGCGTACCACGCGTTGCGGTCCACCGCGTTCGGCCGCTGCCTGCAGCCCGTGTGGTCGGTCCAGGCTCTGCACCGTCCCGCAGAGTTCAACAAGTCGCACGTGCCTGCCTTCATGGCCGACGAGAATGCTCACGACTACCTGTGTGTCTACCCCTTCGTGCGCAGTTACGACTGGTATCTCTTGCCCGACGAAGAGCGGCGGGAGTTGCTCACCGAGCACGGTCAGATGGCGAGGGGATACCCCGATGTGCGGGCCAACACGGTCGCCTCATTCGCGCTGTCGGACTATGAGTGGATCCTGGCTTTCGAAGCTGACGAGTTGCACCGGATCGTGGACCTCATGCGTCATCTGCGGGGATCGCGGGCGAGGTTGCATGTGCGCGAGGAGATCCCGTTCTACACCGGCCGGCGTTGGGACCTCGCCGATCTCGTGGAGCGACTGCCCTGACTGAACGCCCCACAACTGGGCGGAGGGGTCGGGCCCACACCCAGTTGTGGGGTCTGCAGAGTGAGCGATACCGGGCAATTGCCGGCAATTCGGACCCAGAAGTGGGCCGCGATCGGCGCTCCGGGTGTGAATCCGCCCAGTTGTGGGGAGAGTCGCGCCTACTCGGTCGGCTCGAGGCGCAGGGAAACCGAGTTGATGCAATACCGCAGGTCGGTGGGGGTGTCGTACCCCTCGCCGGCGAAGACGTGTCCGAGGTGCGATCCGCAGGACGCACAGCGCACCTCGGTGCGCACCATGCCCAGCGAGCGGTCCTCGATCTCGACGATGCTGTCGCCAGCCATCGGAGAGAAGAAGGACGGCCAGCCGCACCCGGAGTGGAACTTCTCCGTGGACCGGAACAGTTCGGCGCCGCATGCGCGGCATGAGTAGACGCCGGTAGTTTCGGTGTCCGTGTACTCGCCGGTGAAGGCGCGTTCGGTGCCGGCCTCCCGCAGGACGTGGTACTCGGTGGGGGACAGTTGGACCCGCCACTGCTCCTCGGACTTACTCGCCGGGTACTCGGTGGGATCGGTGGCAGGGCTGCTGTGCATGACTACAGGCTAGATCGACCCACTGTGTGCCGCCACACCTCAGCGGCGCTGCGGTACCAGCCACCAGCGAAGACGGCGGGAGAAGGATGCGTGCTTGACCGCCGCAGCCACGACCCCGTCCGCGAGAGTCCACGCCTGATCCGCGTCGCTGTCCGACAGGGTCTCGGGTGCGTACATCGCCGTCTCGGCCGTAGCGGCCAACGACGCCAAGCCGCGCTCGGTCTGTGGGTCTGCGGCGTATCCAGCGGGGGAGGAGGTGTCCGCCAGCGGCTGCCCCAGCCTGCTGCGTGAAGCCCGGACGTAATGCCAAGCCCCTTCGACCTGCTCGTCCGCAGCGCCCCGGCGGTACCGCTGCCGAACCCGGCCACGACGCCACGCCACCAGCAGTGGCCACGCCAGCAGAGCCGCGATCACGCCGACGGGGATCAGGAGCCCGACCAGCGAGCGGGACTGCGACTGCTCAGGTTCCGGGCTCGGACTCGGCGTGGGCGTCGGTTCCGGTGTGGGCGTCGGCGACGGCTCCTCCTTGGGCGGCTTCGGCTCCTTCGGTGGTTTGAAGCGCTGCACCACGGGCACCCCGCGGGCCAGGTCCCGGGGGCCGGGTGCGAACGGCACCCACCCGACCTTCGTGAGTTCGACCTCCGGGTAGACCAGCACGTCGGTGGACTTCACCTTGCGGGTGTCGGCCTTACCGCGGGTGGAGAAGCCCACCACCATCCGGGTCGGGAATCCCTGGCTGCGGGCCATGAGTGCGAAGGCGGTGGCGAACTGTGCCTGCGTGCCCTTCTTGCTGGTGAGGACGAGGTCGGTCAGGGAGGCCACGTCGAGGGCGTTGTCGATCGAGTCGTCCTCTTCTTCATAGGGTGCCGACGACAACACGTCGGCCAGCGCCTCGAGTTGGGCGTACGGGGTGGTTTGGGTCGACATGGCGCTCTGCGCGAAGTACCGCAGCTCCAGGGGGAAGTCGGTGGGCAGTTCCCGCAGGGTGCCGTACTCCGGGCGGTCCACCGGCTGGACGGTGGCCAGTGGAGCCAGCGATCGCATGGCCAGGGCGCGGAAGTCGACCTGGTACGTCTTGCCGGCCCCCTTGTCGTCGCCGGCCACGACGGTACCTTCGGCGTCGGCGCGGGCGGTCTGCCCCGTGACATTGGTCGGCCGGTAGGACGCGGGTAGCCATGGCCCTGGTAACAGCTCGCCGGTCTCGAAGCCGGTACTCCCGTCGACGGTGAACCGCGGCCTGGCGCCGGTGTAGGGGATCCCGTCCTCGCCCACCTGGTCGAAGGTCGTGAGGCTGCTCCAGGTCACACCGTCGTACTTGGCGTTGATCGCCCAGTTCACCGAGACGGGGATGTTGGGCCCGGTCACCGTGAACACCTCGAACGGGTCCTCCCGGCGCAGTGTCTGCCATTTGGTCGCCAGCGACACGACGTCGTCGCCGTCGAGATCGGTGTCAGGACGGAAATTGTCCTTCTGGTGGGGGTCGAAGGCCGGGCGGATGGAACCGACCTGGGCCATAGGTCCCAACGCGGAGGCGACCACCGCCACCAGGATCGCCGAGAGTGTGACCATGCCGACCCGCAGTGGTCTCCCCGGTCGCTTGGCGGTCTCCACATCGGCGAACTCGGCGCCGTCCTCGATGCGGTTCTGCTGTTTGGCCGCCGGCATCAGTGCAAGGGCGGCGACGACCGCGGCGATGAACACAGCGGCGAACGGGACAGGTGGCAGCGCCGACCCCTGGGACAGCATCAGTCCGACGACAAAGATGACCGACGCCGGAACCAGGCTGGAGGCGGGGACGAACGTGGTCACCAATAGACAGGCGACCAGGGTCCCATAGGCGCTGAGCAGCATCGCCGCGGTGATGGTCTCCGCATTCACGGGGGCCGGGACGACTGAACGGATGATGATCCCGAACCCCTCGACCAGGCCCCCGAAGAAGCTCGAGACGCCCACATTGCCGTCCTGGTTCTGGATGGTCATCGCGCCGAGCACCACGCTCGCGATGACGGTCGTCAGCAGGCCCACGAGGGCGCCGAGCCCACGTTGCACACGCTGTCCGCCGGCGGTGCCGAGGGCGTATCCGACACAGCACAGGATGATCACCGGGTACAGCCGGCTGAACACTGGCAGGTAGCCGAAGAGACGGATGAACACGGCGGTCGCGCCCAGGCACATGATCCCCACGGCGACGGTGCGCCGGACCACATCCATCCGGGTCATGGTTGCCCCGGGGTGGCGAGGTCGTCGCAGCGCATGACGTCACGGAACACCAGGCCACGACGTGGCCGGCTCACGCCACCTTCCTGGCCCATACGCACGATGGTCCCCTCGCCGACCAGGCCGAGCGCGGCGATGGCGCTGGGGATCAGGCCGGTGTTGGGGCCGGTGACGAGGAAGAAGGAGGTGGACCGGGTGGCCAGCAGAACCTGCCGCAGCGCAGGTGGGGACACCCTGAGTTCGCGGGGGTCACTGAGCGCCAAGGCGTCCAGCAGGCGGGTGAGGTCCTCGACACGCAACACCTCGACACCCGCGTCCTCACCGGTGGTGCGCAGCGAGACGGGCAGACCGGCCTGCACGATGGCGCTACCGATCGAGGCCGCCGCATCCACCGCTTCCTCGAAGTCGAGCGGGCGCCGGTACGACCGGATGTCGTTGTCCAGCACCACCAGTGCCCGCGGCAGCGGGTTGTCGACCAACTGCTTGACCATCAACTTCCCGACCCGCGCGGAACTGCGCCAGTGGATCTGCCGCAACTCATCGCCGATGACGTATTCGCGCAGCGTGTGGAACTGGTTGGATCCGAGGACGTCGCGATCGGCCGTGCCACCCTCTTGTCCGATGCGGTTACCTGCCAGGGCCACCTCGACCGGCAGCACCCGGGGATGGACCAGTACCGTCATCTCAGCCGAGGCGGTGGCCCGCCGGACGAACAAGCCCCACGGGTCACGGCGCTCCAGAGTCACCGGACCGAGGTGCAGTTCGCCGCGGCGCAGGGGCACGAAGCGGTAGGACACCGTGACCTCGCGACGGGGTGGGACCGGGGGGATGAGAACCTCGACCGGCTGGCCGCCGATGCTGTCGAGGGCTTCGACGACTCCTGTCGGCGTCACGCGGCTGTTCACACTCGTGATCAGTGCGGTCGCGGTCTCCCCACGGGTCAACTGCGACGGTTCGATCGCTCGTCGGAGATTGCCGCCGGGCCGCCGGCCCACCATGAACAGAGCCATCGCCACCAGTAAGAGAGGGGCCACCGCGAGGGCGACCACGGCCGGGTAGCCGAGCAGGAACCCGAGACCCACAAGCAATGGCACGCTGATGAGCAGGCCCTTCGTGCGTGCTGAGACCTCGCGCACCGAGTCGGGTTCGTCCCCGGCGACGACGACAGGATCTCCGGTGGTGGCAGCCACTGCTCAGCCTTGCGGAACCGGCACCCCGCGGGTGGCCTCGCTGAGGATCTGCTCCGCAGTGGAGCCGCCTGCGATCGCCTCGGGGGAGAGCACGAGTCGGTGGGCGAGCACCGGTTGGATGAGCGCGCCCACATCCTCAGGGGTCACGTAGTGGCGTCCCCGGGACGCGGCGCGTACGCGCGCACAGGCCATGAGCGCCAGGCCGCCGCGCGGGCTCGAACCGAGGCGCACCCCGGGCGAGTTACGTGTGGCGGTGATGAGTCCCACGATGTACGTCAGCACGCTGTCGGCGATGTGCACGCCGCCGGCGGCCTGGATCATCCCCGTGACCTCTTCAGTGCTGGACACCGCCCGCAGGTCTTCCAGACGGCGGCCCTCATGGGCGTTCTTCAGGATCTGTGTCTCAGCGGCGGGATTCGGGTAGCCGACGGAGATGCGCATCATGAAGCGGTCGAGTTGTGCTTCGGGAAGCGGGTAGGTGCCGTCCATGTCGACCGGGTTCTGGGTCGCGATGACCAGGAAGGGGCGGGGGACCGGGTGACTGCGACCGTCGACGGTGACCGTGCGCTCGGCCATCACCTCGAGCATCGCCGACTGGGTCTTGGGCGACGCGCGGTTGATCTCATCGGCCAGCACGATGTTGGCGAAGACGGGACCGGGGTGGAACTCGAAGGCGTCCTTGCTCTGATGGAACACGGTGACCCCGGTGACGTCGGAAGGCAGCAGGTCCGGGGTGAACTGGATGCGGCTGCCGGAAAGGCCCAGCGACGCGGACAACGAACGTGCTAGTGAGGTCTTTCCCACTCCGGGCACGTCCTCCATCAACAGGTGGCCCTCTGCCAGCAGCGAGGTGAGCGCGAGTCGGACGACATCGTCCTTACCCTGGATGAACCGCTCCACGTTGCCCACGACGGCTTCGAACCGCTGCGCGAAGTACTGCGCCTGTTCCGGGGTCATGCCGAGAACTCTAGCGGGATCACGCTCCCGACAGCCCTTCGCCGATGACGATCAGGCCGAAGGACAGCGAGGCCATCACCGTCAGGAACATGGCCACCAGACTCACCACCGACCGCTGGTGTCCCTTCCACACGGCCAGAACGTTCACCAAGGCGGCCAGCACCGTCAACGACACACCGACGACCGGCATGAGGTAACTGTCCGTCAGCGGGTACTCGTCCTGGAACACCGACGTGATGATCGGCAGGGCGATCCAGGCCCCGAGACCCGCCGCTGCTGCGATGACCGCGAACCACCCGAATCCCGTGTCCGGGAACATCCTGGTGTGCTCGGTGTCCATGCGAACCACCCCTGTTCCATTGTGCGCCTCGAACGTTGCGTCGCGGGTAGCCTCACGCGTGGAGGTGGGTCCGATGCGCGCGATGTCCCCGGTGGACCATGCCTGGTACCGCATGGACTCCCCGGAGAACCTCATGATGGTCCACGCGATCATGTGGACCGACGAACCGTTGGACTGGGATGCGGTGAGGTCGGATGTGGCCGAAGGGATGCTCGAGCGGTTCCCCAAGTTCCGCGAACACCCCGTTCCGGCGGGTCTGCCGCTGGGGCGGGCGGGCTGGGAGACCGACCCCGGCTTCGATCTCGACCGACATGTGATCTTCCATACGTTGCCGGCTCCGGGGGACCGCGGTGCGCTCGAGGACTACATCGGCGCGCAACTCCCACAGTCGTTGGACCCCGAACACCCGATGTGGCAGGTGCATTGCATCGACGGCTACGGCGAAGGGTCCGCAGTCCTCTTCCGCATGCACCACAGCATCGCCGACGGCATCACTCTGACGCGGGTGCTGCTGTCGTTGACGTCCTCACAGGACACTCACGCCGGGTTCGTCGCCCCGCCGGCAGGTTCCGGTCCGGTCGACATGGCGGTGGAGCTGTCCCGCACCGCGGTCAGGCAAGGGTGGCGCACCGTCCGTCATCCGTCGCGGGTCCTCGGCGCCACCCGCGCCGGCCTGCGAGGCGGCCGTCGCCTGCTGCATCTTGCGACGATCCCGCAGAAGCCACGCAGTGCGTTGGCAGGCGGAGTCGGACGGGCGAAGAACGTGCGCTGGACCGATCCGTGGCCGCTCGACGAGGTCAAGTCGATCGGCCGCGCCGCGGGAGTAACGGTCAACGACGTGCTGCTCGCGACACTGTCCGACGCGCTGGGTCGCTACCTGGTCGAGGAGGGCACCCCGCTGGACGCGGTGCGGGTCATGGTGCCCGTGAATCTGCGTCCCCTTGACCAACCACTGACCGCGGATCTCGGCAATGTGTTCGGGGAGTTCATCGTGTCGCTGCCGACCGGCGAGATGCCTGCGGACGTCCGCTTGAACCGTATGCACGCGATCGTGGAGGAACTCAAAGGCTCCCCGGAGGCAGTGGTCGCCTACCTGACGCTGGTGGCCATCGGTCTTCTCCCCGGCCCCGTGGAGGATCTGTCCACCCGGGTCTTCAGCGGCAAGGTGGTGGCAACGGTGAGCAACGTCCCCGGCCCACGCAGCACGGTCCACCTGGCCGGCACTCCGGTAGCGGGCATCATCGGCTGGGTGCCGGGGGCGTCCGACGTGGGGCTGGGGGTCTCGATGTTCTCCTACGCCGGGGGTGTTCGGGTGGGGATCCTGGCCGACGCGACACTCATCCCGGATCCCGACCGCTTGTGCACGCATCTGCAGGAAAGCCTCGTGGACCTCGCTGCGTCGGTTGCGAGGTAGACAAACACGACTGCGGCGCACCCCGGTCAGGAGTGCGCCGCAGTCGTGTGTCGGCTCAGGCCAGGTCGAAGCGGTCCAGCATCATGACCTTGTCCCACGCCGCCACGAAGTCCGCAACGAACTTCTCCTTGGCGTCGTCGCTGGCGTAGACCTCTGCCAGCGAGCGCAGGATGGAGTTCGATCCGAACACCAGGTCCACCCGGCTCGCGGTCCACTTGAGTTCGCCGGTCTCCCGGTCGCGGCCCTCGAAGATCTCGTCGGTGTCCGAGGTGGGCTGCCAGGTCGTCCCCATATCCAGCAGGTTGACGAAGTAGTCGTTCGTCAACGCGCCGACCTGTCCGGTGAGCACGCCGAGATCCGAGCCGTCGTGGTTCGTGCCGAGGACGCGCATGCCACCGAGCAGCACGGTCATCTCCGGCGCGGTCAGCGAAAGCAGGTTCGCCTTGTCGACCAGCAGGGTCTCCGCTGGAAGGGTGTTGCCCTTCGCGAGGTAGTTGCGGAAACCGTCGGCCTTGGGCTCGAGCACCGCGAACGACTCCACGTCGGTCATCTCCGCACTTGCGTCGGTGCGACCCGGGGTGAATGGGACGGTGATCTCCAAGCCCGCCGCCTTGGCGGCCTGCTCCACACCGGCGCAGCCGGCCAGGACGATCAGGTCGGCCATCGACACCTGCTTGGAGCCCGCGTTGAACTCCTGCGCGATGCCCTCCAGGGTCCCGAGCACCTTCGCCAACTCCGCCGGGTTGTTGACCTCCCAGTCGTTCTGCGGCGCAAGACGCACCCGGGCGCCGTTGGCGCCACCGCGCTTGTCCGAGGAACGGAAGGTCGATGCCGAGGCCCACGCGGTCGACACCAACTGCGACACGGTCAGGCCGGTGGCGAGCACCTTCTGCTTGAGGGCCGCGATGTCCGCGTCGTCGATCAACTCACCGGTCACGGGTGGGACCGGGTCCTGCCAGATCAGTTGCTCCGCGGGAACCTCAGGGCCGAGATAGCGGGAAACGGGACCCATGTCGCGGTGTGTGAGCTTGAACCACGCCTTCGCGAACGCTGTGGCGAACTCGTCGGGGTTCTCCAGGAACCGCCGGGAGATGGGCTCGTAAATCGGGTCCATCCGCAGCGCCAAGTCGGTGGTCAGCATCACCGGGGCGTGGGTCTTCGACGGGTCGTGCGGGTCCGGCACCGTGGTGCTGGCCGCCGGGTCGGTGGGGACCCACTGCCAGGCGCCGGCCGGGCTCTTGGTCAGGTCCCAGTCGTAGGCGAACAGCGTCTCGAAGTAGCTGTTGTCCCATGCGATCGGGGTCGGGGTCCACGCTCCCTCCAGGCCACTGGTGATCGTGTCGTCTCCGGATCCGGTGCCGTAGCTGTTCTGCCAGCCCAGACCCATCTCCTGCAGTGGCGCCGCCTCCGGCTCCGGGCCGATGTGGCCCTCGGGGACGGCGGCACCGTGCGTCTTGCCGAACGTGTGGCCGCCGGCGATCAGCGCGACGGTCTCTTCGTCGTTCATCGCCATTCTGGCGAACGTCTCCCGGATATCGCGGGCGGCCGCCAATGCGCTGGGCTCGCCGTTGGGGCCCTCAGGGTTGACGTAGATGAGGCCCATCTGGACCGCCGCCAATGGGTTCGCCAATTCGCGGTCACCGCTGTAGCGCTCGTCGCCCAGCCAGGTGTCCTCGTTGCCCCAGTTGACCTGGGTCGGCTCCCACACGTCCTCGCGTCCGCCGCCGAAGCCGAACGTCTCGAAGCCCATGGACTCCAGTGCCACGTTGCCCGCCAGGACCATGAGGTCTGCCCAGGAGAGCTTCTTGCCGTACTTCTTCTTCACCGGCCACAGCAGCCGGCGGGCCTTGTCGAGGTTGGTGTTGTCGGGCCAACTGTTCAGCGGCGCGAACCGCTGGTCACCGTTGCCTGCGCCACCGCGGCCGTCGCTGATGCGGTAGGTCCCCGCGCTGTGCCACGCCATACGGATGAACAGAGGGCCGTAGTGTCCGTAGTCCGCCGGCCACCAGTCCTGCGAGGTGGTCATGACCTCCAGGATGTCCTGCTTGACGGCGGCAAGATCGAGGGTTTTGAACTCGGCGGAGTAGTCGAAGGACTCGCCCATGGGATCCAGCATGGGGGAGTTCTGGGTGAGGACCGACAGGTCGAGGGATTCCGGCCACCAGTCCCGGTTGGAGACGGGGCGGTGGTGGACGACCGGGCACTGACCTGTGCTTGCAACATCTTCAGACAACGTGTTCCTCCTGTGGTTGGGTATGGCGGTCAAACGGGTTGTGTCGTGCAGGCGGGGCAGGTGCCCCAGTAGATGACTTCGGCTTCGTCGAGGGTGAATCCGTGGTCGTCGGCGGGGTGCAGGCAGGGCATCTCGCCCACAGCGCAGTCGATGTCGACGAGCCGCTCACAGGAGCGGCAGATGAGGTGGTGGTGGTTGTCCCCGACGCGGCCCTCGTAGCGGGCGGGGGAGCCGGCGGGTTGGATGCGCCGGATGATCCCCTTGTCGACGAGGACACCGAGCGCGTCGTACACGGACTGCCGGGAGATGGTGCCGAGTTCGCTGCGAACTGCCTCGGTCACACCGTCGGCGGTGATGTGCGGGGTGTCGCTGACGGCACGGAAGACCGCGAGCCGCTGTGCGGTGACCTGCAAGCCGCTGCCGCGCAGCACGCTCCCGAAGTCCTGACGCATGACGCGACCCTAACCCGAGATGTGGACATTGTCCAGAATTGGACATAGTCCACAATGATCAAGATTTCGCAGTAGATGCCGAAACACTGTCTATGGACACCCACTTCGGGCAGGCCATGCGGGGTGGCGTGCGTGTACCTGAACAGCGGGCGGCGGTGACGGACAGATTCGACCCTTTCCGCGACCAGAGTCTCCAACTGGTCATGAACCATGCCCCGGTGGCCATGAACCTGGCCAGTCCGGAGGGTGAGCTGCTGCGCGTGAACCCGGCGATGTGCGCGTTCCTGGGCCGCGATGAAGACACGCTGCTGCGCACGAAGTGGCAGGCTCTCACACACCCCCACGATCTCGGCGTGGACATGTCTCTGGTGTCCGACATCCTCGCCGGGGCGCGGGACTCCTACCGCCTCTCGAAGCGCTTCGTCCGGCCCGATGGGCACGTCGTATGGGGGGATCTCTCGGTGGCAGGTGTGCGCGATGACGACGGCCGGGTCATCTACTTGATCGCGCAGATCGTGGACATCACCGAACTGGTGCGCAATCGGGAGGAACTCGCGGACTCCCGCGAGCACTACCGCATGCTGGCCGAGTTCACCTCCGACGTGGTGCTGCAGGTGGACGGGTCAGGTGTGATCGAGTGGGCGTCCCCGTCCGTGGCGGCGACGTTCGGTTGGGACCGCGGCGAAGCGGTCGGGCACACCATCGGCGACTTCGTGTCGCAGGACGACCAGGCGGTAATCGGCGCGGCGCTCGATCGCAGCGCAGAGGAGGGTACGGACGCGACCGGGAAGTTCCGGGTGCGCCGGCGCGATGGGCAGTGGCTGTGGGTGCATGCCACCGCGAGTTCGGTGTGGGATTCCACGGGACGGCTCGTGCGCGTCGTGCGCCTTCGCGATGTGGATGCCGAGGTGCGGGCTCAGATAGAACTTCAGAACAGTGAGGAGCGGTTCCGGGCGGCGATGCGGGCGACACCGATCGGGATGGCGCTGATCACCCGTGGTGGCACATTCCTGCAGGTCAACGGTGCGCTGTGCGCGATGCTGCGCCGCGACGAGGAGGCGTTGCTCGGGAGCAGCATCACGTCCTTGACGCATGAGGGGGATCGTTCGGTCGATCTGGAGATGTGGAATCTCCTACACAGCGGAAGCGCCGAGTCGGTGACCAGGGACAAGCGCCTCGTGGATGCTGACGGAGCCACCGTGTGGGTGCAGAACGCCCTCGCCGCGGTCAAGGACGAGACTGGCCAGGACACGAGTTTCGTCGCGCAGTTCCTGGATGTCACGCAGACGCGTTCGGCGCAGGAGTCGCTGGCCGTGCTCGCCCACAAGGACTCTCTGACGAACCTGTGGAATCGTCGAGCGGTGCTCGAGCAGATGCAGGAGGGACTGGCCCGGAGTCCGCGGCGCGGTACATTCAGGGCGGTCCTGTATTGCGACCTCGACGACTTCAAGCCGGTCAACGATCGCTACGGGCATGCCATGGGTGATGAGGTCCTCATGGAGGTGGCCCGGCGCATCGAGTCCTGTGCGCCCGACGACGCCGTCGTGGGCCGGATCGGCGGGGACGAGTTCCTCGTCTTCCTGCAGTCCTGTACGGGTCTGGAGGCAGCCCTCGCCGTGGCACAGTGCGTGCTCGATTCGGTCAAGCGGCCGATACACATCGATGGCACGGAGTTGAGCATCACCCTGAGCGCGGGAGTGGGCCTGGCGGCGCCAGGTGATGACGCCGACGCCGTCATCGCGAAGGCCGACGAGGCGCTGTACTCGGCGAAGGGCGGTGGCCGCGACCGCGTCGTGGCGTGAGAACCCAGAGGGGAATGTCATGTGTACAGACCTGCGCTTGACGAGACTTGAGCAACTGCACGTCTCCGGCCGCACGCTGGACTTCGCCTACGAGGTCGAGTCCATGGTTGAGGTGGTGCCCCGAGGCCAGCAATGGACGGCGACCGCAGGTCCCGGTGCGGAACCCCTGGCATGGAGCAATCACTTGGGGTTCGTGGCGCTCAACTTCTTCGGCCTCGAGGACTACTTCGCCGACGGCTTGAACGAGGCGGGGTTGTCGGTGGCCACGCTGTGGCTGTCCGAGACCCGTCTGCCGGTATCGCCCCCGGAAGGTTCGGCGCCCGCGATCGACTTCATCAACCTGGCGGGCTGGCTGCTGGGGACGTGTTCGTCTGTGGAGGATGTGAAGGCCGCGCTGGCGTCGGTCCGGATCTGGGATGCGCCGGTCGGGATGCTCTGGCCCGAAGGCCGGCCCATGCCGAAGGCTCTGCAGCCGTTGACCCACTGGTCGGCCACTGAGCATCTGAGCGTTCATGACGCGCACGGCAACGACCTCGTCGTCGAGTTCGTCGACAACACCATGCACATCTACGACAACCATGCAGGGGTGCTGACGAACTCCCCGGTCTTCCCGTGGCACATGACGAACCTGCGCAACTACATCGGTCTGACCAACGTGGAGGACAAGCCGTACAACCTGCTCGGAATTCAGGTCGTGCCCACCGGCAATGGATCGGGCCTGCTCGGAATGCCCGGGGACGTGACACCGCCCTCGCGCTTCGTGCGGGCCACAGTCTTGACCCAGACCGTCACACAGGCCAAGGATCCGCGCGATGCGGTGAACCAGGTTTTTCACTGCCTGGACCTGGTGAGCGTGCCGAGGTACGTGGCCGCGTCTGGGGACTACACGCAGTGGTACGTCGCGCGCGATCACGACCAGAAGATCCTGTACGTGCGTACATACGACGACTGGGGCACCGATAAGCACGACCTGGCTGAGTTGGGTGTCAGCAAGTCGGGTCCGCGTCGGTCCTTGCCTCTGGCTGCTCAGCCCGCCGGCGGAATCGCCGCGAGGACCAGCGACTGATACAGGCGCATGGCGTCGGGGATCTTGTCAGCACCACCCTGCAGTTGTTGGAGTCCGACCAGGATCGCCAGCCCCACGCTGGCCAGCAGTTCGGCCCGCTCCGCCGCGACGCCGGAATGCCGCAGGAGGCTCACGAGGTGCCGTCGCCGCACGTCATCGACGCGTTCCTGGACCCGTCGGACCTGTTCGTCAGACAGGCTCCAGGCCCGGATCGCGGCCTCCGTCGCGTGCTGATACATCGAGGCCAGGTCCCGGGCGATCTCGATGCGTCGCAGTTGCGAGTCGGCGGCGGCCGCGGCATTCATCTGACGTTCCTGATCGCCTTCCCACTGCGCCAGAAGTGCGGCCACGAAGTGGTCCCAGTTCGCGAAGTGGTGGTAGAAGGACCCAGTCGAGACGCCCACGTGGCGGCACAGTCCGTGGATCGTCAGACCTCTGTGGCCCGAGTCGGCGAGGATCGCGAACCCCGAATCGACGAAGTCGCGCTGGGTCGCCCGTCGAGCGCGGGCAGCCGTGGTGGCGACGTGGGGCTGCGACATGTCCTGACCTTAAGTCCCGTCCCTCGTCAGGCCCCACCCGTGGTGCCCACGATGCCCCCGAGGACCGCGAGGGCCCGCTTCGCCGCGTCGGCCTCCTCGCGGCGGCACAGCCGTGTCAGGCGCTCCACATGCGAGGCGAGTTCGGAGATCTCGTGCTTCACGATGGCGATCTGCTGCGGCTCGGAGAGTTCGGCGCGGGCCGCCTCCGAGGTGCCGAGCACGCCACGCGACCCGGCGATGGGGGATTCGACCTCGGTACCTGCCTCGACAGTCACGGCCTCTGCGTTGTCGATCGCGGCGATGGCGGATCTGAGGGGCGGGATGACTGCCGTGTCACGGCGGCGCATGGCGTCGGTCAGCGCGTGACGCAGGTCCTCTCGCACGGGCACGTGGTCAGTGTGACACCGCACTGAGGCCGACGCTGCAGGCCTTTCGGCGGTGCCGCTGCCTAGTCGTCGGCCGTATCGGCGTCCTGGGTGATCTCGTCACCGTCACCGATGACACGGTTGGGATTGGTGACCTGGCTGTCGCCCGGGGGCTCCGCCGCGGACTTGTGGTGATGGCTGTCGTGCTGTGTTGGGTGATCCTGCATGACTACTCCTCAGTCGGTAGTGGAACGCCTACCCGCCGGGACCGCGGGCATCCACAGATCGCCTTCGGACTCTGGTGACCTCGTTCGACGGGCCGGATGCTGAGGGCATGAGTTTCGAAGACCTCCCCGAGAACTGGCGTGAGCTGCCGCTCGACGATGACCGATTGGTTCGGGACGTGCTGGACCTGTTCGTGTCCATGAAGGCGCGGTACCACGGTGCACTGGTGGTGCTGATGTGCAATGCGAACCGGCGGATCGTGCAGCCGATCCAGGTCGACGAGATCGAGCTGAACCCGCCGGCCGACACCGATGTGATGCTGAACAACCTCGTGGTGGCCATCCTCGGGGCGTCTGCGGAATCGTGTGTACTTGTGGCGCTGGCCCGCCCGGGTCCTCTCCGGGTGGGTGCTCGCGATGAGGCGTGGGCCCGATTCATCGAAGGGGCCTGTCGGGATCGTCTACCTCTGATCGGTGTCCATCTCGTCACACCGAGAGGATCCCTTCCCATGAGCGCAGC
>WBZV01000742.1_pt1 | contig 17366 bp, 12 predicted proteins | sample 5204221 | NCBI WGS metagenome assembly WBZV01 (sample SAMN12344360, study PRJNA552823) | activated sludge metagenome | biome: Activated sludge suspended growth; feature: Nitrification reactor; material: Wastewater; isolation source: activated sludge from nitrification reactor of wastewater...
GCTCGGCCCAGTTGCCCACCGCGTCGAAATCGATGTTGATCATCACGCAGACTTTTTCACGCTGGTCGCCGTAGGCCACCACTTCCTTGATCTGCGGGAAGAACTTGAGCTTGTTCTCCACATACTTGGGCGCGAACATCGCGCCGTCGTTGGCGCCGCCGTGGATGCGGCCCACATCCTTGACGCGGTCGATGATCTTGAGGTGGCCGTGGCTGTCGATGAAGCCGGCGTCGCTGGTGTGGTACCAGCCGTCGGCGGTGAGCACCTCCTCGGTGGCCTTGGGGTTCTTGTAGTACTCCTTGAGCAGGCCGGGTGACTTGACCAGGATCTCGCCGTTGTCGGCCACCTTGATCTCCACGCCCTTGCAGGGCACGCCCACGGTGTCGGCGCGTGCCTCGTTGTCGGGCTGCAGGCAGACGAACACCGCGGTCTCGGTCGAGCCGTAGAGCTGCTTGAGGTTGATGCCGATCGAGCGGTAGAAGCGGAACAGGTCGGGCCCGATCGCCTCGCCCGCCGTGTAGGCCACGCGCACGCGCGAAAGGCCCAGCGTGTTGCGCAGCGGGCCGTAGATCATCAGGTTGCCCAGCGCGTAGGCGAGGCGGTCGATCATGCTTGCGGGCTTGCCGTCCATCAGCGCCGGGCCCACGCTCTTGGCCACGCTCATGAAGAAGTGGAACAGCCCGCGCTTGATCGCCCCGGCGTCCTCCATGCGGATCATCACGCTGGTGAGCAGGCCCTCGAAGATGCGCGGCGGCGCGAAGTAGTAGGTCGGGCCGATCTCCTTCAGGTCGATCGTCACCGTGGCGGCCGACTCGGGGCAGTTCACCACGTAGCCGCAGGCCAGCCACTGCGCATAGCTGAAGATGTTCTGGCCGATCCAGGCGGGCGGCAGGTAGGCCAGCACCTCTTCGCGCTCGGTCAGCTTGTCGAAATCGGCGCCGGCCTTGGCGCGGTCGAGCAGCGTGAAGTGCGTGTGCACCACGCCCTTCGGGTTGCCGGTGGTGCCCGAGGTGAAGAACATCGCCGCCACGTCGCCGGGGCGGCCGCGCTCGAGTTCGGCGGCCAGCTGCTTCGGGTTCGCCTGGACGAAGCGCCGGCCTTCGTCGATCAGCGCATCCAGCGAGGCCAGCCCCGGCTCGCTGTAGTTGCGCAGGCCGCGCGGATCGTCGTACCAGATGCGCTGCAGCTGCGGGCACTGCTCGCGGATCTCGAGCAGCTTGTCGACCTGCTCCTGGTCTTCGACGATGGCGAAGGCCACCTCGGCGTTGTTGATCGGGAAGACGAACTCCGCGGCCACCGCGTCCTGGTACAGCGGGATGGGCACCGCGCCCAGCCACTGTGCGGCCAGCATGGTGGCGTACAGGCGCGGGCGGTTGTCGCCCACCACCACGACGTGGTCGTCACGCTTCATGCCGGCCGCCGCGAGGCCGCCGGCGATCTCGCGCGCCAGCGTGGCCACCTGCGCCCAGGTGAGCGTCTGCCAGATGCCGTAGACCTTCTCGCGCAGCGCCGGCGCGTCGGGGCGCCGGGCGGCGTGATCGAGCATCAATCGGGGGAAGGTGGTCTGCACCGCGGGCGTCTCCTCTCGGTGGCTGGACTGTAGGAACAAGTTTGACGCCGTGTTGTCGTTGTGACGACAATCTCCGGGACACACCCGAGGGGAGTTTCCCCAGGGATCCCGCGACCCCGTTGTCAGCGCGCCGTCAAGGCGCAGGCGCATGAACACTCCGACCACCGACGCCGATCTGCGCCCCGGTTCGCTGCGCCAGCGGGCGCGCTCGCCCTCGGCGGCCGAGCTCGAGATGATTCCGTGGCTGGGCCTGCTGGAGGCGGCGGACCGGCAGCGCGTGATCGCCGCGCTGCGCGTCGTCGAGGCCAGCCCGGGCGACTTCGTCTGCAAGATCGGCCGCCAGGCCAACTACTGGTTCGGCGTGCTCGACGGGCTGCTCAAGATGAGCAACGACAGCTCGCTCGGCTTCGCGATCACCTTCACCGGCGTGCCGCCGGGCGCCTGGTTCGGCGAGGGCACGGTGCTCAAGCGCGAGGTCTACCGCTACAACATCGAGCCGCTGCGGCGCAGCGTGGTGGCGGGCATCGACATCGACACCTTTTTCTGGCTGCTCGAGCGCAGCATCCCGTTCAACCGCTACGTGATGAACCAGCTCAACGAGCGGCTCGGCCAGTTCATCGCGGCGCGCGAGATCGACCGCCTCAACGACCCCGACACGCGCGTTGCGCGCAGCCTCGCGGCGCTGTTCCACCCTGTGCTCTACCCCGGCGTCGGCACGCTGCTGCGCATCACCCAGCAGGAGCTCGGCTACCTAGTCGGGCTCTCGCGCCAGCGCGTCAACGAGGCGCTGCGCTCGCTGCAGGCCGAGGGGCTGATCGGCATCGAGTACGGCGGGGTGAGGGTGCTGGATCTGGAGAAGCTGCGGCGGCACGTGCACGTCTGAGTACAGGCGTTGCGAGCCTGGATTATCATTGGAACATGATCGAAGTCCGAATATCACCCGATGCGCTTCCACCTTGGGGTGCTGCACTCGGTGCCACGCTGGCGGCGCTGCTGACGCGCAGCGTGGCCATGGGCGTGCTGGCCGGCAAGCCCGTCACCCGACTCGACGCAGCGGTGGTCAAGCGCCTGGCCACGGCGCTGCAGCGCCACGGCATCGGGGCGAACGCGGGCCTCATCCTGGCGCCGCTGGCGGTCGAACCCGCGCAGGCGATCGACGATGCCACGCAGCGGCGCGTCGCCGACGGTCTGGATCGGCTGAGCGAGGCGCTCGAAGCCTCGGCGACGCCGAGCACCGAGTGGCCGTCGATGCGCGGCGTGTTCGGCGACGAGGTGCTGGTCGAGTTGCTGGGCGTCGGCGCCAGTTCGCTGCGGCGTTACGCGAGCGGCGAGCGCGCCACCCCGGACGAGGTGGCGGCTCGGCTGCACTGGCTGGCGATGGTGGTGGCCGACCTGGCTGGTGCCTATAACGACTTCGGGATCCGGCGCTGGTTCGAGCGGCCGCGCAGCCAGCTCGACGGCAAGAGCCCACGGCAGACACTGGGCGCCGCGTGGACGCCCGACGACGACGCGGCGGCGCGCGTGCGTGCGCTGGCCGGCGTGCTGTCGGGGGCGCAACCGCTGGCGGCATGAGCACACGCATCGGCTTCCGGCACTGCGACTCGCGCTTCGGCTTCCTCTGGTTGTCGGCTGTGCAGCCCGAGGCGCGCTGGCACGGGCCGGGCGAGGGGCCAGCCAACTACTTCGCCGACACGCCCACCGGAGCGTGGGCCGAATTCCTGCGCCACGAGGAGATCACCGACCCGAGCGATCTGGCCGGCGTGAAGCGCTCGCTGTGGGCCGTCGAATTGCCCGAGGACGGCTTTGCGACGCCCGCGTTGCCCGACGCCGTGCTTCAGGGCGGTGTGACGAGCTACGCCGAATGCCAGGCGGCCGCGCGAAGCCTTCGTGCGGCCGGCGCCGAGCGGCTCGAGGCGCCGAGTGCAGCACTGCTGCCCGGAGGTGCCAGCGGATCGCACGCGACCGTATCCGGCGTCGCGACGGCCGCGCCGGCGCGCGACGGGCGCGTGTGGGTACTGTTCGGCGATGCGGACGTTCGCGGCTGGCTGGCCGTCGACGGCGGCGCGCCGCCTGAATCCGTGCTGCCGCTGGTGCGGCCATTGATCTCGTGAAGCGGGACGTGCGCCCCGCGTGAGCTTTGCCACACCGCCGCCGCGTCCCGCGGGACTGGCCGGCGAAGGCGCGGCATTTCCGCCTGCAGGGGCTTTCGCCGCGGCCGAAGATGGGGCCATGGACCGAGCGCCCATCATCGCCAATCGCGGAGAGTTCGTCGACGCGCTGCGTTCGTTGCACCAGGGCCATGTGCTGGTGCACGCCAGCGAGAGCTGGGGCGGCTGCTCGATCGACGGCGGCGTGGTCGGCTCGGCCTTCCGCACGCTGGCCGACTACGCGCTGATCGACGAGTTTCACAACCCCGAAGGCTTCGAGCACATCCGCTACTTCCGCCTCAACCGCCGCGGCCACGAGTTCGCCTCGCGCGCGCTGCAGTCCTGGGAGCGGCGCCCGCTGCTCGAGCGCCTGGGCGCGCGGCTGCTCGGCTGAAGCGGCTCAGCCGTTGGCCACGCCGGCGGCCACGTGCCCGGCCGGCACGTGCGGCGCGGCGTTCTCGATGTGGCCGGTCTGGTCGTCGAAGAAGAAATCGGGCTCGAACTCGCGCAGGAACTCGCCCTTGGGCAGGCCGCCGAGGAACATCGCCTCGTCGACGTCGATGTGCCAGTCCATCAGCGTGCGGATGGCGCGCTCGTGCGCCGGCGCGCTGCGCGCCGTCACCAGCGCGGTGCGGATGCGCATGTCGCGCCCCGGCTCGCGCTGCAGCTGCTGCAGCGCCTCGAGCAGCGGCTTGAACGGCCCGGGCGCGAGCGGCGTCGCGGCGCGTGCATGCTCGTGGTGCTGGAAGGCATCCAGCCCCTGGCTCTGGAAGACGCGCTCGGCCTCGTCGGAGAACAGCACCGCATCGCCGTCGAAGGCAATGCGCACCTCGTCGGGATGCGCGTCGGAGGCGCGCGCCGACTGCGGGTAGACGCGCGCGGCGGGCACGCCGGCGGCCAGCGCCGAGCGCACGTCGGCCTCGTTGGTGGAGAGAAACAGGTTGGCCGCCAGCGGGCGCAGGTAGCGCCAGGGCGATTCGCCGCGCGTGAATACGCCGCGCTGGATGGGCAGCCCGTAGTGGCGCGCCGAGCGGAAGACGCGCATGCCCGAGACCGGATCGTTGCGCGACAGGATCACCACCTCCACGCGCGGCAAGCCCGGCGTGTTGAAGGCGAGCAGCTTGTTCACCAGCGAGAAGGCCACGCCCGGCTTGGCGGCGCGCTCCAGGCGCTCGAGCTGCAGCTGCATGTAGGCGCGGTCGTCCTCGGCCTCGAAGACCTGGTTCTCCTCCTCGAAGTCGAAGAGGGCGCGCGAGGAGATGGCCACCACCAGCTGGCCGGCGAGCGAGACGGGCATGCGGGCCATGATAGCGACGCCGAAACGGGCCCGATGCCACGCTTCGCACGGTGCAGGCTCAAGTCCGCAGCGCGCCGGCCGATGTGCAGAAGGTGGGTCATCTCGTCATCTTCTCCCGTGCCTGTGCCGCGCTGCTGCTCTGGCTGTGCGCCGTGCCGGCGCTGGCCGGCGTGATCGCGCTCGACGCCGGCACGCGCAGCGTCGAGGCCTGGCCCGCGCTGCGCGTGCTGGCCGATCCGTCGGGCGTGATGAGCGCGCGCGAGGCGCTGGCGCGCCGCGCCGAATTCACGGCGCCGGCCGCCCCCCATGCCAACCTCGGCCCGCGCGCCGAGCCGGTCTGGATCCTGATGAACCTGCGCAGCGCCGCGGACGCGCCGCGCCAATGGGTGCTTTCGGTGGACTACGCGTCGATCGACCGCATCGAGATCCACGCCGCGCCGGCTTCCGGTGCCGCGCCGCTGCTGATGGGCCGCGCGCTGCCCTTCTCGCAGCATCCGATCCCCAGCGCCGTGCACGCCGCGACGCTCATGCTGGAGCCGGGCACGCAGCACGAGCTGCTGCTGCGCGTGCAGACGCGCAGCTCCATGCTGCTGCCGATCGTGATCTCCACGCCCGAGGCCTTCCACGCCCGCGAGGCGCATCGCCAGCTGGTGCAGGGCCTGATGGCCGGCGCCATGCTGTGCCTGCTGCTCTACAGCCTGATCCAGTGGACCGTGGTGCGCGACGGCCTGTTCTTCGCCTACGCGCTGGTCATCGGCGGCACCGGGCTGTTCTTCTTCTCCTACTCCGGCCTCGGCCCCCAGCACCTGTGGGGCGACAACGAGTGGCTGAGCGTCAACCTCGCACCCATGGCCGTGCTGGTGGCCATCGTCGGCGGCTGCTGGTTCGTCGAGCGCGCGCTGCAGGTCCGCCTGATCCAGCCGCGCCTGGCGCGCGGCCTGCAAGCGGTCGGCGCCCTGGCGGGCGTGGCGGCGCTGGCCTTCGTCGCCGGCGCGATCGACTACCGGCTGGCGCAGAAGGTCGCCACCGTGCTCGGGCCGATGCCGATGCTGCTGGCGATCCCGGCGGCCTGGGCGCGCGCACGCGCACGCGAGCGCGTCGGCATCTACATGCTGATCGGCTGGGGCGCCTACTCGCTGGCGACGCTGACGATGGCGGCGCTGCTGCGCGGCTGGCTCGGCGCCACCGACCTCACCGAGAACGCCTTCCAGGTCGGCGCGATGTTCGAGATGCTGATGTGGATGCGCGTGCTGGCGGTGCGCCTCGAAGACCTGCGCGCCTCGGCGCAGCGCGCCCACCTCGAGCGCGACGCGCTGCGCTCGCTGGCGCTGACCGATTCGCTCACCGGCCTGCCCAACCGGCGCGGCCTCTCGGAGGCGCTCGAGCAGGCGCTGGCGCGCAGCTCGGCGCAGCGCCTCACGGCCGTCTACCTGCTCGACCTCGACGGCTTCAAGCCCGTCAACGACCGCCTCGGCCACGAGGCTGGCGACGAGGTGCTGGTCGGCGTGGCGCGGCGCCTGCAGGCGCTGCTGCGCGGCAGCGACGTCGTCGCCCGCCTGGGTGGCGACGAGTTCGTGGTCGTCGCCGCCGGCCTGAGCGGCGATGCCGATGCGCAGGCGCTCGGCCGCAAGCTGCTCGACGGCTTCCGCGAGCCCTTCGTGGCCGCGGGCGAGGCCTGCCGCATCGGCATCACCATCGGCTACGCGCTCGCGCCGCTCGACGGCGGCGATGCCAACGGCCTGCTCAAGCGCGCCGACGCTGCGATGTACGCCGGCAAGCAGGCCGGCCGCCATCGCCTGACGCGCGGCCAGGCCACCGTCGGCCTTTCCGCCGCTTGAAGGGGCGTGACCGATGCCGCATGGAAGTGTTGTCTCGCGTCGCGTCAGAAGTGATCCGCCAGCGGACACTGTGAGCGTCGCGATGCCTCGAATGATCAACCCGAGCCCCGAAAGCGCCTGCACCATGAGCTCCAAGCCCCGTCCCGCTTCGCGACGCACGCCGCGCGCCATCGCGCTCGCGGCTGCGCTGCTGGCCGGCCACGCCGCGGGCGCGACCGGCGCGCAGCTGGCCGACCTCTCGCTCGAAGACCTGATGCGCGTCGAGGTGGTGTCGGCCTCGCGCAAGACGCAGCACCTCGCCGAGGTGCCCGCGTCCATGCACGTGATCACGGCGGACGACATCCGCAGCAGCGGCGCGCGCAACCTGCCCGAGGCCTTGCGCCTGGTGCCCGGGCTCGACGTGGCGCAGCTCTCCGGCTCGCGCTGGGGCATCTCCACGCGCGGCTTCACCGGCCGTTATGCCAACAAGCTGCTGGTGCTGGTGGACGGGCGCAGCGTCTATTCGCCGCTCTACTCGGGCGTGATCTGGGAGGCCGAACGCGTGCCGCTGGACACCATCGAGCGCATCGAGGTGCTGCACGGGCCGGCCGGTTCGGTGTGGGGCTCCAACGCCGTCAACGGCGTCATCAACATCATCACCAGGGAGGCCGGCGAGACGCCCGGCGAGCTCGTCGACGTGGCCATCGGCGACGGCGGCCGCCGCATGCTGCGCGCGCGCCATGGCGCCGAGGCCGGCGAGGGCTCGGCGTGGCGCATCGGCGCGATGGCCGACGAAGGCGGCGCCGGGCGCAACGTGGCCGGCGGCGATGCCAACGATTCCTACCGCCAGGCGATGGCCGATGCACGCTGGGATCGCCGCTGGAGCGCCGATGCGCGCAGCACGCTGGAGGCGCAAGTGCTGCGCTCGAAATCCGACGAGCTGCAGGAAGAGGCGCTCTACGTGCCGCCCTACGTGCAGCCGCTGCCGCTGCGCCTGGAGTTCGACCGCGCGCTGCTGGCCGCGCGCCACGAGCAGCGCGTCTCGGCCGGGCTCACGACCAACCTGAGCGCGAGCTTCACCGCCGAGAACGTGCGCTTCGGCACGCGCGCCGACCTGCGCACGCGCGTGCTCGACCTCCAGGCGGGTGCGCTCTGGCAGGCCGCCAGGGAGCACGAGCTGAGCCTCGGCGCCGGCCTGCGCCACATGAACCTGCCGGCCCGCTCGACCGACTGGATGCAGGTCGATCCCGAGCAGCGCCGCGGCATCGAATGGAGCCTGTACGCGCAGGACGAGTGGACGCTCGTGCCCTCGCGCTGGCGCCTCACCGCCGGTGCGCGCGTCGACCACGACATCTACCGTGGCTCGCACCTGCAGCCCAACCTGCGCCTGCTGTTCAGCCCGGCAAGCGATCTCTCGCTGTGGGGTGGGCTGTCGCGCGCCAACCGCACGCTGTCGCGCGGCGAGAGCGACAGTGTGGTGAAGATCGCGGTCATCCCACCCGGCACGCCGGCCAACCCGGGCACGCTGCCGGTCCAGCTGCTGGCCGGCGGCGCGCAGGATCCCAACCTGCTCGACAACCGCTACACCGATGCCTTCGAGCTCGGCGTTCGCACGCAGCGCGGCGGGGTCTGGTCCTTCGACCTCACGGCCTTCGCGCACCGCATGCGCGACGATGTCGGCGCCAGCGTGATCGCCGGCGTGCCGGCGTTCGTGGCGCTGCCGCAGCCGCACCTCGAAGCGAATACGGTCGGCGCGCCCTACACGGTGCATCTGCGCGGCGTCGAGGCTTCCGCGGAGTGGCGCCCGGCGAACGGCTGGCGCCACCAGCTCGGCGCCAGCTACCTCGAGGCGCGCGGGCCCGGCGACGCCTCGGCCACCGGCCTGGACCGCCTGATGTACGCCACGCCGCGCTGGCTGGCGCACTGGCGCAGCGTGATCGACCTCGCGCCGGACTGGCGCCTCGACGCCCGCGTGCGCCATGCCGGCGAACGCGGCGCGCCCGACGTGCCGAGCCAGCACGTGGCGGCCTACACCGCGCTGGACGCCACGCTGACCTGGAGCGCCGGCAAGTCCACCGAGCTGCAGTTCGGCGCCACCAACCTGCTGCGCCCGCCCACGGTGGAGTTCCTGCCCGACCTGGTGCTGGCCACGGCCACGCGCGTCGAGCGCCGCGTCTTCCTGCGCTGGCGCCAGAGTTTCTGATCGAGGTCGCCGGCTTGCCCATGTCCGCTCCGCTCGTGAAGCGCTGCCTTGCCGCCGTCGCCCTGGCCCTGTCGGCCTCGGCGCTCGCGCAGCCGCGTGCGGCCGGCGAGGCCGAGCTGAAGGCGGCCTTCGCCTACCGCATCGCGCTGTTCGTCGAATGGCCGGCCGAGAGTCTGCCGGCCGGCGCGCCGTTCCAGATCTGCAGCGCCGGCAACGACGCGGCCTGGACCGCGGCCTTCGCCACGCTGGACGGCAAGAAGGTGCAGGGCCGGCCGCTGGCGCCGCTGCGCGCGGTGCTGCGCGACGACGAGCTGCGCGGCTGCCAGCTGCTGTTCGTGCCGCAGCGCGAGGGCCGCAAGGCACCGCCCGCCGCGGCCGGGCTGCTGAGCATCGGCGAGAGCGAGGGCTTCGCCGCTGCCGGCGGCGTGGTGGGCTTCGTGCGCGAGGGCACGCAGCTGCGCTTCGACGTCAACCGCGATGCCGCGGCGCGCGCCCAGCTGCACCTCAGCGCCGAGCTGCTCAAGGTGGCGCGCGGCGTGATCGACGGCGGGGGCGCCAGGCCATGAGCCGCCACACGCTCGGCCGCCGGCTGCGCCGCAGTGCGATCGGATCGATCGCGCTGGCGGTGGCGCTGATGTTCGTCTTCTCCTCGCTGTTCGAGGCCTGGAACGGCCGGCGCCAGGCGCTCGAGGAGGCGCGCAGCGTCTCCGCGGTGCTGGCGCGCAACCTGCAAGGCGCACTCGCCTTCGCCGACCGCACTTCCGCGGCGGCGACCATCGCCAGCGTCGCGGTCGTGCCGGCCATCGAGCACGCCACGCTCTACCTCGCCGATGGCACGCTGTTCGCCGAGCACCTGCGCGCCGCCGCGGACGGCCGCGCGGCGCACGCCCCGCACGCGCTGCGCCCCGGCGAGGCGAGCGAGGCGGTCGACTGGCAGCGCATCGTGGTGGCGACGCGGGTGCGCGTGGGCGAGCAGGAACTCGGCACGCTCATGATCGAGCGCAACCTCGACGCGCTCTGGGCGGCGCTGCGCACGCGGCTGCTGCTCGCGGCGGCGGTGGCGCTGGTGGCGCTGCTGGTCGGCCTGCGCAACGCGGCGCGCCTGCACGACGAGGTCGAGCAGCCGGTGCGCTCGCTGGTCGACTTCATGGACGAGGTGGCGCGCAGCCACGCCTACGAGCGCCGCGCGGCCGAGGCCGGCCCGCAGGAGATCCGCCGCCTGTACGAACGCTTCAACGACCTGCTGGCCCAGATCGGCCTGCGCGAGGCGGCGCTGCAGCGGCATCGCGACGAGCTCGAGGCCACGGTCGACGCGCGCACGCGCGACCTGCGCGAGGCCAAGGAGGCGGCCGAGGCGGCCAACCGCGCCAAGTCGGAGTTCCTCGCCAACATGAGCCACGAGATCCGCACGCCCATGAACGGCGTGCTGGGCATGCTCGACCTGCTGCTCGATTCGCCGCTCACCGAACGCCAGCGCCAGTTCGCGCGCACCGCCTTCGGCTCGGGCGAGACGCTGCTGGCCATCCTCAACGACATCCTCGACTTCTCCAAGATCGAGGCCGGCCGCATGCGCCTGGAGCGCCACGGCTTCGACCTCGGCCAGGTGGTGGAGGAAACCGTCTCGCTGTTCGCCAAGCCGGCGCAGGCCAACGGCGTGGAGCTGCTGTGCCGCATCGACCTCGGCCTGCCGCGGCGCATCACCGGCGACGCGCTGCGCCTGCGCCAGGTGCTGACCAACCTGGTCTCGAACGCCGTCAAGTTCACCATGCACGGCGAGATCGTCGTGGCCGCGCGCGCCGTGCGTGCGCCGGGCGACGGCGAGGCGCGCGTCGAGATCACCGTGCGCGACACCGGCGTGGGCATCGGCGAAGCGGCGCAGAAGATCATCTTCGACGCCTTCGAGCAGGCCGACGGCTCGACCACGCGCCGCTTCGGCGGCACCGGCCTGGGCCTGAGCATCTGCCGGCGCCTGCTCGGGCTGATGGGCGGCGGCATCGCGCTCACCAGCACGGTGGGCGAGGGCTCCGCCTTCCGCATCTGGTTCCCGCTCGAGCCGGCCGCCGAGGATGCGCCGGGCAGCGGCGCGCCGCACGCGGTGCTCGAAGGCGCACGCGCGCTGGTGGTCGACGACAACGAGACCAATCGCCAGATCGTCGAGCACTACCTCAAGGGCCTGGGCCTCGCGGTGGTGCTGTGCGCCGACAGCCGCCAGGCCTTCGCGCTGGTGACGCAGGCCACCGAGGCCGGCCGGCCCTTCGACATCGTGCTCACCGACCTGCACATGCCGCATGTCGACGGCCTGACGCTGGCGCGCGCGCTGCGCCGCGACGCCCGCAGCGCGCACCTGCCGATCGCCGTGCTGACCTCGCTGGAGGCGACCTCCTACGCCGACATCGACGCCGGCCACGCGGTGCAGGCCTGGCTGACCAAGCCGCTGCGCCGCCACCAGCTCGGCGACACGGTGCGCACGCTGCTGTCCAGCGCCGAGGGGCGCGCGCCGGTGCGCGTGGCCGATGCCGCGCGCCACGCGGCGGCGGCGCTGCCGCCGGGCCTGCGCGTGCTGCTGGCCGAGGACAACGAGGTCAACCAGCTGGTGGCGCAGGCGCACCTGGCCGCGCTGGGCTGCGCCGTCACCGTGGCCAACAACGGGCACGAGGCGCTCGGCCTGTGGGGCGTGGGCCGCTTCGACCTGGTGCTGATGGATTGCCACATGCCGGTGATGGACGGCTACGAGGCCTCGCTCGCGCTGCGCGAGGTCGAGCGCCTGTGCGGCGCGCGGCCGGTGCCCATCGTCGCGCTGACGGCCAATGCGCTGGAAGGCGCGCGCGAGCGCTGCCTGGCCGCCGGCATGAACGACCACCTGGCCAAGCCCTTCACGCGGCTGCAGCTGGTCGAGCGGCTGCGCCGCTGGTCGCAGGCGCAGGCCGAGACCGGACTCTTCGACGCCTGAAGGCGCGCTACTGCACGAAGCCGATCGCGCCGCGCCGCGAACCCGGCTCGGGCAGGTCGCAGGGCAGGATGTGGTCGCGGCGGGCCAGCTTGGCGTTGCCGAAGCCGGTCATCCAGGCGCGGCGCATCTCGCGCGGCGCCATCTCGGCCAGGCGCTCCAGCACCTCGGCGCGCGGCTCGGGCTCGAAGCGCGCGCCCCAGTCGTGCTCGGCGCGCAGGCCGGCGTAGAGCCTGGCCGCGATGCGGCGCGCGGCCTCGGCGTCCGGCGCGCGCACCTCGTAGACGTTCATGCGGTTGAGGATGGGCTCGGGGATGCCGCGCGCGTCGTTGGCGGTGGCCACCCAGATCAGCTGGCTCGCGTCGATCGCCACCTCGGCGAACTCGTCGACGAAGCTGTGCGCGGTGTCGTGCTCGAGCAGGCCGTAGAGCGCGCCGAGCGGGTCGTAGGCGTGCTCGCCGCCGGCCTTGTCGATCTCGTCGACCACCATCACCGGGTTGGCATACTGGCCGTCGACCAGGGTCTCGAACACCTTGCCGGGGCGCGCGCCCTTCCACTGGCTGGACGCGCCGGAGAGCACCCAGCCGGCGGTCAGCGAGCTCATCGAGATGAAGCCCATGCCGGTGCCCAGCAGCTGGGAGAGCGCCCGCGCGAAATGCGTCTTGCCGACGCCGGGCGGCCCGAGCAGCAGCAGCGGCGTGATCTCGAGCGCGTCGCGGCTGTCTTCGCACAGCGCGAGCTGGCGGCGCACGTCGTCGAGCACCTCGGTGAAGTTGGGCAGGTCGTCGTAGAGGTGGTCCATCACCGGCAGGCCGGAGGGCTTGACCTGGAAGCGCTCCGGGCCCTTCTCGAGCATGCGCTCGTAGGTGGAGCGCAGGCCCTCGTGCTCCTTGGGCGGCAGCTTGTCGAGGCGGCGCTCGACGTCGCCGACGAGGTAGACGCTGCGCATGTGCGCGATCGGCAGGCCGCTGCGCGGCACGGTCACGAGATCGTTCGACGAAGCCATCAGCGAACCTCCTGATTCACGACGTCCGGCTCCATTCAAGCAGAGCGCCCCCGCGCCCAGGCATCGAACAAAACCCGAATCACCCCGCAGTTGCAGGCACGATGCGCGCCAGCAACGCCGCCAGCCGGGCCTGCTCGACCGGCTTGGAGAGGAAGTCGTCCATGCCGGCCTCGGCGCAGGCGCTGCGCGCGGCGGCCTCGGTGGTGGCCGTCATCGCCACCACCATCACGCGCTCACGCGCCTCGCGCGCTTCGATGGCGCGCCAGCGGCGCGTGCAGTCCAGCCCGTCGAGCACCGGCATCTGGCAATCCATCAGCACCAGGTCGAAGCGCTGCTCGGCCAGGCGCTGCAAGGCCTGCTCGCCGTCGCCGGCGAGCACCACCTGCGCGCCCAGGCGCTCGAGCAGCGACTGCGCCACCAACTGGTTGACGAGGTTGTCTTCCACCAGCAGCACGCGCACGAGGCGGGCGGCGCCATCGGCGCCGGGCGTGGCGGCGTCGAGATCCATGCGTGCGCTGTCGGGCGAGGGCGGCGCGAGCGCGCGCTGCACGGCCTCGACCACGCGCGCCGGCGCCGCCGGCCGGTACAGCGGCACCAGCTCGCGCGGCAGGCGGCGTGCATCGGTGGCCTGGCCGACCAGCAGCACGCCGCGCTCGCCGCTCGCGGCCAGGCGTCCGGCCAGTTCCGCCGGCGAGAGCCGCGCCGCTTCGAGCAGGCGCGCATCGCACAGCAGCACGCGCGGCTGGCCCGCCGGCACGCTCGCGCCCGGCTCGGGCAGCGCCTCGAAGCTGCTGCAGCGGCCGCCATGCCGGCGCACCAGATCGGCCACGTCCTCGCGGCGGCTGCGGCTCGCGCTCGCCACCTGCACCTCCACGCCGTGCAGCAGCGGCTGCGGCGCGGGCGCGGCGGTGCTGTCGACCAGCGGCAGCAGCAGCATGAAGGTCGAACCCTGGCCGGGCTGGCTCTGCACCTCGATGCGGCCGCCCAGCAGCGTGGCCAGCTCGCGCGCGATCGCCAGGCCGAGGCCAGTGCCGCCGAAGCGCCGCGTGGTCGACAGGTCGGCCTGCGCGAAGGCCTGGAACAGGCCGGCGAGCTGGGATTCGCTCATGCCGATGCCGTTGTCGCGCACCGACACGCGCACCCAGGGCTTGCCGTCGGCGCCCGGCTCGGGCGCGGCGAAGACGCGCACCTCGCCGCGCTCGGTGAACTTCACCGCGTTGCCGACCAGGTTGTGCAGGATCTGGCGCAGCCGCGCGGCGTCGCCGACGGTGGTGAGCGGCAGGTCGGCGGTGCAGTGCGAGAGCAGGTCCACCCCCTTGGCCTCGGCCTGGGCGGAGAACACCTCGGCGGCGTCGTGGATGGCGTCGTGCAGGTCGAAGCGCTCGTGCGCCACGCGCATGCGGCCGGCTTCGAGCTTGGAGAAGTCCAGCACGTCGTCGACCAGCGCGAGCAGCGCTGCCGAGCTGCGCCGCAGCACCGAGAGCATCTGGCGCTGGCCTTCGTCGAGGCGCGTGCCGCGCAGCAGCTCGCTGGCGCCGACGATGCCGTGCAGCGGCGTGCGGATCTCGTGGCTCATGTTGGCGAGGAAGCGGCTCTTCACCGCGCTGGCGTCGCGCGCGGCGGCCAGCGCCGCCTGCAGCTCGCGCAGCACATGGCGCCGCCAGTGCAGGCCGAGGCCGACCACCACCACCATGCAGCTGCCCGACACGGTGGCGGCGATGAAACGCTGCGTGTCGCCGCTGGGCGCCAGCGGCGGTATCCAGCCGCGCGAGCGCAGCACCTGCAGCAGCACCATCTCGGCCACCATCACCAGGGCCATCGCCGCGCCGCTGCGCAGCGCACCGCCCTGCAGCGCGAGCACCGGGCCGAGCGGCAGCCACCAGATCGCCGAGCCGGCGATGCCGCCCTGCGCGACGGCGAGCGCCGACACGGCGGTGAATACCAGCCAGCACATGCCCGCGGTGGCGCTGGCGTGGCCACCGCTGCGCCGCGCCCAGGCCAGCGAGCCGAGCGCGCACAGCAGGCCGAAGCCGGATACCGCGGCGACGGCGAAGGCCGCGTTCGAGGGCGGGCGCGTCAGCAGCCACGCCAGGTACATCAGGCAGGAGGAGCCGACCAGCGCGACCGCCAGCAGGTGCACGCGCCGCGCCAGCGTGCGTTCCAGTTCGGCGGCGGCGTCGTGCTCGGGGCCCATGTGCGCTGCTGCGATGGGCCCCGGCATGCTCATTTCACCCAGGTGTTGAGCTGGATGATCGGCAGCAGCACGGCCAGCACGATCAGCATCACCACGCCTCCCATCGCGACGATCAGGAGGGGTTCGAGGATGGTGGCCATCTGCATGGCGCGGCGCTGCACCTCGGCGCCGAGCTGGCGCGCGGCGCGCTCGAGCATCACCGGCAGCTGGCCGGTCTGCTCGCCCAGGCGCGAGAACATCGCCAGCAGCCCGGGGAAGCGCTTCTTGGTGGCCAGCGCCGAGGCGAGCGGCGCGCCTTCGCGCACCTGCACCAGCGCCTCCATCGCATCGGCGCGCATGGCGCGGTTGGAGAGCGTCTCGGCCGCCGCCTGCAGCGCCTTGAGGATGGGCACGCCGGCGCCGGCCAGCATGGCCAGCGTGCCGGCGAAGCGCGCCGCGTTGTAGCCGCGCGAGAGCCGGCCGATCAGCGGCAGCGTCAGCCACGCGGCGTCGAAGCGCTCGCGGAAGGCCTCGTTGCGCAGCGCGTAGAGCAGCGCGGCGATGCCGCCGGCCAGGCCGAGCAGCAGCAGCCAGCCCCAGCTGCGCAGGAAGCCGCTGATGGCGAGCATCGCCACGGTGAGCGCCGGCAGCGCGCGCTTGGAGCTGGTGAAGACCGAGGCCACCTGCGGCACCACGTAGGTGACGAGGAAGACCACGATCACCACCGCGATCAGCGAGACGATCGCCGGATAGAGCGTCGCGCCGATCAGCTTGGCGCGCAGCGCCTGGCGCTCCTCGAGGTCGTCGGCGAGTTTCTCCAGCACGGTGCCGAGCGCGCCGCTGGCCTCGCCGGCCGCGACCACGCCGCGGTAGACGTCGTCGAACTCGCGCGGCAGCGTGGACAGCGCGCGCGCGAACGAGGAGCCGGAGTTGACCTCGCTGCGCAGGTGCGCCACCAGCTCGCGCTGGCGGTTGTCTTCGGCCTCTTCGGCCAGCGCGGTGAGCGCACGTTCGAGCGGCAGGCCCGAGCCGACCAGGCCGGCGAGCTGGCGCGTCCAGACCGTCAGGCCGGTGCTGCCGAAGACCTTGCGCTTGAAGCTCAGCGTGCCGGCCGGTGCGCTGTCGGCCGTGACGGCCTTGACCTCCAGCGGCACCAGCGCCTGCGCGCGCAACTGCGCGCGCGCGGCCTTGGCGTTGTCGGCCTCGAGCAGGCCCGAGCTCGCCTTGCCGGCGGCGTCGAGGGCTTCGAACTTGTAGGCCGGCACGGCGCTACTCTCTTGTCACCCGCAGCACCTCCTCGAGCGAGGTGATGCCTTCCTTGACGAGACGCTCGCCGTCTTCGCGCATCGAGTGCATGCCGGCTTCCTCGGCGGCGACGAACAGCTGGCTCTCGGCGGCGCGGCTGTGGATCAAGGCCTGCACCTTGGCATCGGCCACCATCAGCTCGTAGACGCCGGTGCGGCCCTTGTAGCCGCTCATGCCGCATTCGGCGCAGCCCACCGGGTGCCAGCGCCCGCGCTCGTCGCGCTTCTTGCAGTGCGGGCACAGCTTGCGCACCAGGCGCTGCGCCAGCACGCCCAGCAGCGAGCTCGACAGCAGGAAGGGCTCGACGCCCATGTCGGTCAGGCGCGTCACGGCGCTGGGCGCGTCGTTGGTGTGCAGCGTGGCCAGCACCAGGTGGCCGGTGAGCGAGGCCTGGATGGCGATCTGCGCGGTCTCGAAATCGCGGATCTCGCCGATCATGATCACGTCCGGGTCCTGGCGCAGGATGGCGCGCAGCGCCTTGGCGAAGGTGAGGTCGATCTTCGGGTTGACCTGGGTCTGGCCGATGCCGGCGAGTTCGTACTCGACCGGGTCTTCCACCGTCAGCACATTGGTGGTGCTGGTGTCGACGCGGCCGAGCGAGGCGTACAGCGTGGTCGTCTTGCCCGAGCCGGTGGGGCCGGTGACGAGCACGATGCCGTGCGGCTGCTGGATCAGGTTGTCGAAGCGCGTCAGCACGTCGCCGCTCATGCCCAGCGATTCGAGCGAGAACTTCGACTCGCCCTTGTCGAGCAGGCGCAGCACGGCGCGCTCGCCGTGCGCCGAGGGCAGGGTGGAGACGCGCACGTCGACCGCGCGGCCGCCGATGCGCAGCGAGATGCGGCCGTCCTGCGGCAGGCGCTTCTCGGCGATGTCGAGCTCGGCCATGATTTTCAGGCGCGAG
>WBZV01000743.1_pt1 | contig 17359 bp, 16 predicted proteins | sample 5204221 | NCBI WGS metagenome assembly WBZV01 (sample SAMN12344360, study PRJNA552823) | activated sludge metagenome | biome: Activated sludge suspended growth; feature: Nitrification reactor; material: Wastewater; isolation source: activated sludge from nitrification reactor of wastewater...
GATCACGATAATTCGCTTCGCTGGGAAACACCCCACCGAAATCGGTTTCGGCGTAATCTCTAAAGACCGGGAAATAGAGCGAGCCTTGGTAACGGATCAGCAAAGGCCGATCATTGGCGATCAATTCAGCGCCCAAGCTCAGCCCAAACAACAGCAGAAACAGCCACAGCGACCACCAGCCACGTCGGTTAGCGCGAAACTGGGCGAAACGACGGCGGGTCAGGGGCGTGACGTGAACGCCAAAACGCTCCAGCATCGCTCAACCTTCCCGCGTGGCGAAATCAATGCGCGGATCGACCAGCTGATAGGTCAAGTCGCTCACCAGATTCAGCAGCAGGCCGATCAGACTGAATACGTACAGCGTCCCGAACATCACCGGATAGTCGCGCTTGATCACCGCTTCGAATCCCAACAGTCCAAGACCATCCAGCGAGAAGATGACCTCGATCAGGAGCGAACCGGCAAACAGCATGCCCACTAAAGTTGCCGGAAATCCGGCAATTACCAACAACATCGCGTTGCGAAAGACATGCCCATACAGTACTCGCCCCTCGCTTAGACCCTTGGCACGGGCGGTGATCACGTACTGCTTGTTGATTTCATCTAGAAACGAATTTTTGGTCAGCATCGTCAGCGAGGCAAAACCGCCGATCACCATCGCCGTCACCGGCAGGGTGAGATGCCAGAAATAGTCCAGAATCCGTGCTGGCCCGCTCAGATCGGCCCAGTTGTCCGAGGTGAGTCCTCGCAGCGGAAACCAATTTAGATAGCGTCCGCCAGCGAACACGATGATCAGCAAAATCGCGAACAGAAATGCCGGAATAGCGTAACCGACGATAACCGCCGTGCTGCTCAGTACGTCGAAGCGCGAACCATCGTGCACCGCCTTTGCGATTCCCAACGGAATGGAGATGACATAAATCAACAAGGTGCTCCATACCCCCAGCGAGATCGATACCGGCAACTTGTCCAACACCAAATCCAGCACGTCGCGGTCGCGGAAATAGCTTCTGCCGAGATCAAAGGTCAGATAATCGCCGATCATCCGTCCGAAACGCAGATAGGCCGGTTGGTCAAAACCAAACTGGCGGTTCAGTTCGGCGATGAAAGCGGGGTCGAGACCCTGGGCGCCACGATAAGCGCCAGGACCAGTGGCACCTTGCTGTCCCACGCTGCTGCGTCCCGCTTCGACGCTTTCTCCCCCACCGACCCGGGCGGTGGCGGAAACAGCGGTATTCTTGAGCTGGGCTAGCAATTGCTCTACCGGCCCGCCAGGCGCGATCTGCACAATCGCGAAGTTGATCGCGATGATGCCGAGCAACGTCAGTGGAATCAGCGCCAGACGCCGGAGAATATAGGCAAGCAAGGGTTTACAGGCTCCACTTCATTCCGCTATCGCTCAAGTCATCGCCCTTGCTGTTCATTTCGATGTTGTCGCGCCCAAATCATGGTTCCAGCAAGTCCTCTGTGTCAGGCAACTTTAATTTTTACCCCATCACATTGAGCCTAGACAAATTTAGGCTACCGCTTTTTCAATAGAAATAAACTATCAATAATTTCACTATATTCGATTTCTTATAAAGCTGGGTTTTTGCAATAGTGGATTCCACGGGTAGCGTACCCGCATCGCTCTCAGAATTTTGCTAATGCACGAGACGATGAACCTCTTGCCGCAAACATACTGACCCATGATCGAGTAGGAGTCTACCATGAGCGACCCAAAGAAACTGACCACTAACGCCGGCTGTCCCGTTGCCCACAATCAGAACGTGATGACCGCCGGACCACGCGGCCCCCAACTGTTGCAGGACGTTTGGTTCCTGGAAAAACTCGCTCACTTCGACCGCGAAGTCATCCCCGAACGGCGGATGCACGCCAAAGGCTCCGGCGCCTATGGCACCTTCACGGTAACGAACGACATCACACAGTACACGCGGGCGAAAATCTTCTCTCAAGTCGGCAAAAAAACCGAGTTATTCGCTCGCTTCACCACCGTAGCCGGCGAACGCGGCGCCGCTGATGCCGAGCGTGATATTCGCGGTTTCGCGGTGAAGTTCTACACCGACGAAGGTAACTGGGACCTGGTCGGCAACAACACGCCGGTGTTCTTCCTGCGCGATCCGCTCAAGTTCCCCGACCTCAACCATGCCGTCAAGCGCGACCCGCGTACCAATATGCGCAGCGCCAAGAACAACTGGGATTTCTGGACCTCGCTGCCGGAGGCTCTACACCAGATCACCATCGTCATGTCGGATCGCGGTATTCCAGCGACCTATCGCCACATGCACGGCTTCGGCAGCCACACCTTCAGCTTCATCAATGCCAAGCAGGAGCGTTACTGGGTCAAATTCCATTTCAAGTCGCACCAAGGCATCAAAAATCTGACCGATGCCGAAGCCGAGGCGATCATCGGCAAGGACCGCGAAAGCCACCAGCGGGACCTGTACGAGAGCATCGAACAAGGCGATTTCCCGAAATGGACGCTCAAGGTGCAGATCATGCCGGAAGCTGATGCTTCAAAAGTGCCCTATAACCCCTTCGATCTGACTAAGATTTGGCCCCACCAGGATTACCCACTGATCGAGGTCGGCGTAATGGAACTGAACCGCAATCCGGAAAACTTTTTCGCGGAAGTAGAACAGTCGGCTTTCAATCCCGCCAACGTAGTGCCCGGCATCGGTTTCTCGCCCGACAAGATGTTGCAGGGACGGCTGTTCTCCTACGGCGATGCTCAACGCTATCGGCTGGGCGTGAACCATCACCTCATTCCGGTCAATGCGCCACGCTGCCCGGTCCACAGCTATCACCGCGACGGTCTGATGCGGGTCGATGGTAACCACGGCAGTACTCTAGGCTACGAGCCGAACGATCAGGGCGAATGGGCCGAGCAGCCGGATTTCGCCGAGCCGCCGTTGAGTCTGGAAGGCGCGGCCGATCATTGGAATCACCGCGAGGATGGGGACTATTATTCGCAGCCGGGCGCACTGTTTCGTCTGATGAGTACCGCCCAGCAACAGGCATTGTTCGAGAACACCGCCCGCTCCATGGCAGGCGTTCCGCGCGAGATCCAGCTTCGCCATATCCACCACTGCTTGAAAGCCGATCCCGCTTATGGCGCCGGTATCGCCAAGGCATTAGACATTGCCTTGAGCGAAGTCTCTACTCCAGAACAAGCATGATATAAAAACACGACGGCGGCACGACAGTGCCGTCCGTCGGCATCATATCATCCGTTCGGATTTGGTTGACCTTCTCCCTCAACGTATCGAAAAGTATCGAACATTTTCTCAACTTTCAGAGCCTACTTCAGACATCAAGGCCTTGTCTCTCATTATCAGAAAAGAGTCTATGCTTTTTTGATCAGGCCGATTAGAAAAAGCAGGATAACTGCCCCCAGTGTGGCCATGATAATCGATCCGAGCAAGCCAAATGCAGTTATTCCAAGCACTCGGAAAAGAACACCGCCGAGAATGGAACCAATCACCCCGACGATGATATTACCCACAATACCAAAGCCACCTCCTTTTATGATTTGTCCTGCCAACCAACCAGCCAATGCACCAACTGCTAGAAAAATCAACAAGGCTGTTATATCATGCATAATTTCAACCTCTCAATCCACCACAGATGAGTACGAGTACAACTAGATTTTGGCAACAAGTCAATCTTCCTCGCTTATTTTTGCTGTATCGCTTTACCAGTCTTTTCAATAGCATGACCAGTTTCTTCTACCGCTTTACCCGTCGCATCAGCTGCATCTTTCGTCATTTCTTTTATAGCACTTGCTGCTTGTTGAGTTTTGAGCTCCGCTTTTTCCATGGTTTGATCAATCTTTTTTCCAGCCTGTTCGGCGGGGCCTTCCGCTGGTTGCTTCTCGCAACCGGTAGCGACAAAAACGAGCAGTACAATGGACAGCACAGTCATCAATTTAGATATGTTTGAATGAATAACTTTAGACGACATATCAATGCTCCTCCAAATTATCTGATATAACACAAATAGACTTCACCCCTTATTTGATACAAAAATATTGCAACTCTGTCAATAGTCTCTCCGAGCTTGTAAAGTTCGGTTTCCGAAACCGAGAAATATCACAAAAAGCATCAATATCCATTATAAAAACGAGAACGCCATTCATTTAGCGTTCGCCGTTATCGGGTTTATTCGATGACACATCTTAGGCAAATTGCCTCGGATTTGTCGTGACTACACGCTGATTGACCTTGCTCTTGTGCTGATCATCTCGAACCTCAGTTTCCAAGCAAGCGAATTGACCGTGCAATCCCGGATCGCAGCGGTATCTTTGCGCCACCACCGCATCTGGAGGCCAACCAACCCTGCTGGCCACCTTTCTGATCCTTCACAATCTTTATGCAATGCGCGTCACCAACGAGGATAGTACCATTAGCAGCCTTGATCCGAAGATTGCGGAGGCTTAGAGCGGAATGAAGGTAGGTGGTTTCACATCGGAGCAGATGACCGCCACCGAACGTCGGGCGGCGTTCTGGTTGGCAGGTGTCTTTTCGCTGCGGATGCTGGGTTTGTTCATGATCTTACCGGTGTTCGCCCTGTACGCCGAACACCTGCGCGGTAACACGCCAGCGCTGGCGGGTTTGGCCATCGGTATTTACGGCTTCAGCCAAGCACTGTTTCAGATTCCCTTCGGCTTCCTGTCCGATCACTACGGTCGTAAGCGAATAATTTATATCGGTTTACTGATCTTCGCCGCCGGTAGCATGGTCGCGGCACTGGCCGATTCGATTTATGGGGTGATCTTGGGTCGAGCCTTGCAAGGCGGCGGAGCGGTATCGGCGGCAGTGATGGCGCTGGCCGCTGATCTGACCCGTGAAGAACATCGCATCAAGGTCATGGCGACGATCGGCATCACCATTGGCCTATCATTCGCTGCCTCGATGATTTTGGGGCCAGTGTTGAACAGCTGGATTGGCGTGCCCGGCATCTTTTGGCTGACCAGTCTGTTCGCCTTGCTCGGGATTGCCGTGGTGCGGTTTCAGGTACCCGACCCAGTATCCAGCCGCGTGCACCGCGACGCCGAACCCGTCGCTTCCCAGTTCGGGCGCGTGCTGCTGGACGGTCAGTTGTTGCGGCTGAACTTCGGCATCTTCACCCTGCACCTATTGCTGACCGCCACGTTCGTCGCGGTGCCGCTGGCTCTGCGCGACGCCGGCCTGCCGAGCAATCAGCACTGGGAGATTTATCTCCTTGCGCTACTGTTCTCAATAGTAGTGATGGTCCCGCTTATCATCGTGGCCGAGAAATACCGTCAGCTGAAAGTGGTTTTCGTCGGGGCAATTCTGACCCTGGTCGCGACCGAATTTGGATTATTAAACTTGCACGACACAGTGCTGGAAATAGCAGCACTGCTGTTGGTGTTCTTTTCCGCGTTCAATCTTCTGGAAGCGACCTTGCCGTCCCTGATCGCCAAGATGGCGCCACCCGACGCCAAAGGTACGGCGATGGGTATTTACTCTAGCAGCCAATTTCTCGGAGCATTCGCGGGTGGCGCGATAGGCGGTTGGCTGCGCGGGCTACTGGGTTTAAAAGGCGTGTTCGCTTTCACCACCTTCGGCGCGATAGCATGGCTGCTGGTGGCTTGGAACATGGCAAATCCGCGCTACTTGAGCAGCTATCTGCTCAATGTGGGCGATCTCGACGAAGTGGAGGCGCAGTTGTTAGCCTCACGACTGAGCGAGGTCCAAGGCGTGGCAGAAGCGGTGGTGGTCGCTGCCGAAGGCGTGGCGTATCTTAAGGTGGATCGGCACGTTCTGGACGAAATCGCGCTGCGGGAGCTCGTGGCGACCGGATGCTAGGCGGGCAAATCTCGGCCAGCCTACAAATCTATGGCATGATGCCGGGCATCGATCTCATTTGCTGGAGCAAAACTCATCATGGCCAGTGTCAACAAAGTCATCCTAATCGGTAACTTGGGCAAAGACCCGGAAGTGCGCTACATGCCCAGTGGCCGGGCGGTCGCTAACGTGACCATCGCGACCAACGAGGTCTGGAAGGATCGCAACACCGGTGAGAAGCAGGAACGCACCGAGTGGCACAATGTGGTGTTTTACAGCCCCCACGCGGAAGTCGTCGGCCAATATCTGCGGAAAGGTTCTTCGGTTTTCGTGGAGGGACGCTTGCAGACCCGCAAGTGGCAGGACAAGAACGGCCAGGATCGCTACACCACCGAAATTATCGCCAACGAGATGAAAATGCTAGGCGGACGCGGCGGTTCCGGTGGCAGCGTGCCGTTCGGGCCGGAGGGCGGAAGCGGAGAACCGCCCTCTGCCCCACCGCAACAATACCCGGCGGCGGCACCTCGCTCTCCAGCGGCACCCATGCCAGGACCGGATGGTTTCGACGACGATATTCCCTTCTAAGTGGCTCGACACTTCGCGATGCCCGCACCGCTGAGTGTATAGGTCCTCGCTTGACTCAGATTCCCCGGAACTGCCCAAACGTTTCCCCGGTATGGGCAAGCAACCGTGCCAGCCAAGGTTTTTTACCGGTATAGATGACTTCGTATAAATCGGCATCGGCGCTGACGGTCAGCAGATAATCGTCGCTGGTACGCAGCTCATCTACTAACTGGCATTCTAGCGCCCGCGTGCCATACCAATGTTCACCGGTCGCGACGCGTTCCAAATCGACGCGGGGACGATGGGTTTTGACGAAATCCTTAAACAGGGCATGGGTGTCCTCGATTTCCTCCTGAAATTTGCGCCGACTCTGATCGGTGTTCTCACCGAAAATCGTCACCGTACGTTTGAATTCGCCCGCCATGAACTGTTCGTAATCGACATCGTGCTTCTTGAGTAGGCGGTTGAAGTTCGGTAGCTGGGCGATCACGCCGATCGAACCGACCACGGCGAACGGTGCGGCCAAAATGTGGTCGGCCACGCAGGCCATCATGTAACCGCCGCTGGCTGCCACTTTGTCCACCGCCACCGTCAATTTCACCCGGCGGTCGCGAATTCGCAGCAACTGCGCCGCCGCCAAGCCATAAGCATGCACCAACCCACCGGCGCTTTCCAAGCGGACCATTACCTCATCTTCCGGCTGAGCGGCAGTTAGCACTGCGGTGACTTCCTCGCGCAGGGAAGCCACTGCCACCGCCCGAATATCACCGTGAAAATTCAGCACGAACACGCGGCGGCGTTCAGTCTTTTCGTGCTGTTTCTCCCGCGCCTTGTGTTCCTTCTGAAACTGCTTGAACGCTTTCTTCGGCAGCATCGCGGCCTTGAGCGCAAAAGCCATGCTATCGTAGGTCTCGTTTAGATGACGGATATCCAATCGTCCCCGGATTTCCGGTTGACCCTCGCCACGCCGCACCAGCGCCACGATGCCACCGACCACCACCAGCACCGCCACGACGAGGGTCGCAGCCTTCGCCAAAAACATGCCGTATTCGCTCAAAAATTCCATCAGGCTCCAATCTCCAACAGGATTATGATCAATATTTCATTATCCGATCATGCTAACATTCGGATAATACGTGATTTATCAATGTCCATTTGCTATGCGATGCGCGACCTTTCCAAGATACACGACTTTTCCAAGTGGGGTGGAATCATCGCGCCCCACCCTCAACCCGGTTGCCAAAGTGGGGTCAGCCAACCTGGGGTTCAAGGGACAAGGCGGGTTTGATCATTTGCGATTCAACCATTGCAACACCTCGACATCCTTGAAAAAATTCAGATCCAGGTCGACCCCGTGTATGAGAGTTTCAGAAAACTCCGTCACAGCCTGATATCCTGGTTCGAATCGGGACCACGTCAACCGAAAGAGTGCTTGCAAAACGATATCCTTTTGCCGACTTTTTGTCTCATTGCAAAGAAGTCGTCGGATAGCGACCACTGGCAACCCCACCGGTCACCCGACAATCCCATTTTCGACCGCAGCTCCGTCATAGCCAATCCGACACCGGTTTTTACGATGCCCACATCCGTTACTGCTACCACGGCCCCGCTGCCCGCGCGGGAACAACTGGCAACCCTGGTCGACGACATTCTCGCCGAGGCGCGCGTCCAAGGCGCCACGGCCGCCGAGGCGGCCGTCAGTTTCGGCAGCGCCCTGTCTGTCACCGTTCGCCTGGGTGAAGTTGAAACGCTGGAACATCACCGCCAGCGAGGCCTGGGCGTGACGGTCTACATTGGCCAAAGTCGCGGCTCGGCCAGTACCGCCGACTGGCGGCCGGAGGCGATTCGCGACACCGTGCACAGCGCTTGCGCTATTGCTCGTCATACCGCCGCCGATCCCCATGCGGGATTGGCCGATCCCGAGCGCTTGGCGCGGAACATTCCGGACCTCGATCTCTACCATCCTTGGTCGCTGTCCGCCGAGGAGGCTATCGTGCTAGCCCGCGAGTGCGAAGCGGCAGCGTTGGCGTGCGATCCGCGCATCCGCAATTCCGAAGGTGGCAGCGTCGCCGCTCATGCGGGATTGGTGGCCTACGGCAACTCGCACGGCTTTTGCGGCGGGTATCCGACCACTCGCCACTCGATGAGCTGCTCGGTGATCGCTCAGGACGACAGTGGGATGCAGCGCAATCACTGGTACACGGTAGGGCGCGACCACCATGATCTGGAAACGCCAGTCGCGGTCGGGCAAAAAGCCGCACAGCGAGCCTTGCGTCGGCTTGGCAGTCGCCGGCTGGGAACCCGGCAGGTGCCGGTCTTGTTCGCACCGGAACTGGCCCGCGGTTTGATCGGTCACTTCACCGCAGCCATTCGCGGTGGAGCGCTATACCGTAAGGCGTCGTTTCTACTGAATCGACTGGGCACGGCAGTCTTTCCAGAGTCTGTGACCATTCGCGAACGACCACATCTGCCCAAAGCCTTGGCCAGTGCCCCGTTCGATGGCGAGGGGGTTACCACGACCGATCGCGATTTAGTCGCTAGCGGGGTGCTGCAAGGCTACGTGCTGGATAGCTATTCCGCCCGCCGGTTGGGTATGGAGACGACCGGCAACGCCGGTGGTCTCCATAACCTGATCGTTGAACCGGGCGCACTCGACCACACTGGTCTGTTGCAGCAATTGGGGACTGGCCTATGGGTGACTGAATTGCTCGGTCATGGCATCAATCCAGTGACTGGCGATTATTCGCGCGGCGCGGCAGGATTTTGGGTAGAAAATGGCGAACCTCAATATCCGGTTCACGAAATTACCATCGCCGGCAACCTCGACCAGATGTTCAAAAGCATCGTCGCAGTCGGCAACGACATGGACGTACGCGGTGGTATCCGCTGTGGTTCCCTGCTGCTGGAGCAAATGACGGTGGCGGGTGAGTAAATTCGTGTGACGATATGCCTTGATTGTGTTCCCACTATCCGAACTGCTGAAAGGCGCGATCTGGGAGCCATTCTGGAACTCTATGTACGATCCGGCCTGGATGACGTGGCGTTGCCGCTAGAGCAGGCGGAATCGATCTTCGAGCGAATGCGGCACTATCCCGACTACCAGATTTATGTAGCCGAGTGCGATGGACAACTCGTCGGCACATTGGCTTTGCTCATTATGGATAATCTCGGGCATTCCGGTGCCCGGTCGGGGGTAGTGGAGGATGTGGCGGTGAGTCCAGCTTGGCGCGGACGTGGAATCGGAAAAGCGATGATGCGATTTGCCATGAGGCGTTGCCAGGAGGCGGGTTGCTACAAGCTGGCGCTTTCTTCCAACCTCCGGCGCGAGGATGCGCACGCTTTTTACGAATCCTTGGCTTTTAAACGCCATGGCTACAGTTTTCAGGTCGAATCGCGAGGCTGAACGATGAGCGGATCAACCTTCCTGCTTGCGCAGCAGAAAGTAGAACCGTCCGTTTTCCTCGCGCGACTCTAACAGGGCGTGGCCCATCTGTTGGCTGAACACCGCAAAATCCCGCACCGATTCGGGATCAGTGGCGATGATTCGCAAGAGTTGGCCGCCGCCCAAGCTTGCCAAGGCTTTTTTAGCCTTGAGTATGGGCAGGGGACAGCTTAGGCCGGAAGTGTCAAGTTCAGCGTCGAAAGCGCTCATGATGAGGAAAAAGGTGCGTTGGATTGGAGGAAGATTGAAGCACATCCATCGCGACCCGCGCAAACCCTGGAACCTCCAACCCGGTGTCGAGTCCCATGAAAAATGCCATGACCTATTTGCGGTAATCCAATGCTAACACGCGCGTTTCCCGTTGTTTTGAGTTTGCTCGTCGGGTTGACTCCAACCACGCCGTCAATCGCCCAATCCATTAACTTGCCCGATATCGGCGATCCTTCCCAAGTGTATTTCGGCTCCAACGAAGAACAGCGCCTGGGACTGGAAATCATGAAGAAGTTGCGGGAACGCGACATGGTGCTGGACGATGTGCAATTGAATGCCTATCTCGATTCCATTGGTCAGAGCATCGTCACCTACGCCGACCAGAATGGTGTTCCCTTTACGTTTTTTCTGGTGCGGGACAACAGTATCAACGCGTTCGCCCTGCCCCACAATTTTATCGGAGTCAACGCTGGCTTGTTGCTGGCAACGGATCGGGAAGATGAGCTGGCTGGGGTCATCGCCCATGAAATTGCCCATGTTTCGCAACGACATATCGTGCGTGCCGTCGCCGACTCCAGGCGTCTGGCGTTGCCTCTGGCGGCAGCCATGATCGCGTCAGCCGCCTTGGCAGCGGCCAGCAAGCAAGGTGGACAAGCAGCGATGGTGGGGACGATGGCAGCCAATGCCCAGCACCAAATCAGTTTCACGCGCGCTAACGAACAGGAAGCCGACCGGATCGGTATGCGACTCATGGCCAAGGCCAGTTTCGATCCTCGGGGAATGAGCGATTTTTTCACCAAGCTGGAGCGCCTGTCGGCCAGTTCGAACGATCAGATTCCCGAGATGCTCTTGACCCACCCGCGGCCAGAAAGCCGCGTCGCCGATACCCAGAATCGGCTCGAAATTCCGTCGGTCCGGCGGACCGCACCCCGCGACCGGAAAGCCTACGATCTCGCCAAGGCACGGGCGCGGGTGTTAGCGACCGACGACGTTCACACGCTGATTCGGGAATTTGAAACTCGGTTGACCAAGGAAGGGGGCGCGAATGAGATGGCCACGCGCTACGCCTATGCCCTCGCCCTCCGACAGGCCGGTCGCTACGACGAGGCCCAACAACAGATCGGACGTCTGCAAAAGAGCGATCCCGACCGGTTAGCGTTTCGCATCGAGGCCGCCGAAATCGCTCTAGCCAAGGGAGACCGGGAGCAGGCTTGGCGACAATTCGAGGAAGCCCGGCAGCTTTATCCAGATGATTTCGTCCTGGCGATGCACTACGGACGCGCCCTGGCCACGCAAGGCGATCCGAGACGAGCGACGCGGTTGCTGCAACCACATTTGAGCCGCCACCCCAATGATTCCCTGTTGTACGCGACCTACGCACAGGCGAGCCAACGGTCCGGCGACATGGCGGCGAGCCATGCCACCATGGCTGAATATCACTATCTGAACGGCGAGCTGTTGCCCGCCATCGAACAGTTAGAACTCGGACTGCGGGACACCGGATTGTCCCCGAACGAAGAAGCCCGACTACGAGCTCGCCTCAAGCAGTTCAGGGCTGAGGCTATCGCGCAAAAGCTGCAGGTTCCCAAGGAGAGCCCACCGTAAACGATGCCGTCGCCCTCCTGTATTTCCCACGCAAACGGCCCATGACCTGACTATACTGGATTGACCGACGCCCATCACTCTTAACGGTAGATCCGTCCCCATGGCCGACAAAACCGATACCGCTACTCCAAACCCTATCAGCGCCGAGTTTCTGCTCGAACAGATGCGTGGTTATGTGGCGTTTGGCGAGCAGATGTCTAAGCTTTCCGAGCAAATTCACGATACTGCCCAAAATGAGACCGACTGGGGTACCGTGCTACGCCAAAATTTTGATCGGTTCAAAGCAGCTATTGTCGAATCCGCCGATGACCCAAACGTCAATCCCGAATTAGCCCAGCTTTGGACTCAGACACTGGACATCTGGCAACAAACCGTCACCTCCCTAAAGGGGGTCGGCCCGCGGGGCGAAGAGACGGACGCTTGGCTCGCCCATCGTGAAGTACAAGCCCAGTATCTCGGCCTGCTGCGGCAATCCGCCGGAGCCGCGCTGGATCTGATGGAGCAACACTTGAACGAGCGTGCGGCCGCCGGCAAGGCAATCGATAGCCTGCGGGAGTTGTATAACCTGTGGGTGGATTGCAACGAGCGAACCTATGGCCGAATGCTGCGCAGTATCGAGTACAGCGAGTTCAGTGGCCGCTTGTTCAACTCGCTGTTGCGCTGTTATCCAAAGGGAGCCATCGTCCCATGATTGGCCTGACACCCGAACGGATCGCTGAAGAGCTGCGAGGTTATAGCACCCGAATCACCGAAGGCATGGAAACGCTGAGAAACATAGGTGAAATTGGGACGGGCGCATCGCCGCGCGATCCGGTTTACCAGGAAGACAAACTTGTTTTGTACCGATATCAACCGCGCGTGGCGGAGCCACACTCCATACCGTTATTGATCGTCTACGCGCTGGTCAACCGGCCCTACATGATGGACTTGCAAGAAGATCGCTCGATGATCCGTGGCCTGCTGGATGCCGGCATCGACGTTTACCTGATCGACTGGGGATATCCGGACGCTGGCGACCGAACCCTGACGCTAGGGGATTACATCCATCGCTATATCGGCCATTGCATCGATTATCTGCGCGACCGCTATCGACAGGATTCGGTCAATTTGTTGGGTGTTTGCCAAGGTGGCGCGCTGAGCCTCTGTTTCGCGTCGCTTTATCCCGACAAAGTTCGCAATCTGGTGACCATGGTGACGCCTGTGGACTTTCACACGCCGGACAATTTGCTGACGCATTTAATCCGGCATGTGAACGTGGATTTACTGGTCGATACCTTCGGCAATCTTCCAGGCGGGTTACTGAATTTCGCCTTTTTGTCTCTCAGCCCGTTCCGACTGGCAGGCCAAAAATACGTGGATCTGGTGGATATCCTCGACGATGCCGAGGCTTTGAGGAATTTTCTAAGGATGGAGAAATGGATTTTCGATAGTCCGGATCAAGCAGGCGAAGCCTTTCGTCAGTTCGCCAAGGATTTCTTCCAACAGAATAAGTTGGTTAAGGGCGAGGTGATGATCGGAGAGCGGCGGGTGGATCTGCGCGATATCGTCATGCCGGTGCTAAACGTTTACGCCACCCAGGATCACCTGGTACCGCCCGCTGCTTCCAAGGCATTAGCTGCCCACGGCGGCAGCCAGGATTACTCAGAGCTGTCCTTTCGGGGCGGTCACATCGGGATCTACGTCAGTTCCCGCGCCCAGCGCGAGGTACCATCGGCGATCGCTGCCTGGTTACTGGCACGCTAATGGCCGCTGGTTCCGGCTCGGGGCGACGCTCGAAGGTTCGAGCGACCCTCCGGAATCGGGCGGCCGGGGTGAGATCGACCTCAGCCTTTTGCTTTCTTGCTTTTTCGGTCCCCGCCGGACCTTTCCTGCTCGGCGGCTGGGTGGAGATTGTCGGCCGAGGCGGCTGGCTGAGAGGAAAGGGGTGGATCCCCCGCGGACGGCGGCACGTACTGTTGCAATCGCTCGTTGACGCTCTTCCACAGCGAGAGATTGTGTTCCACCAATTCTGTCATCATCGACAGGGGGTTCTTGCCGATGAGGGTGCGCATCTGTTCCCGCAGCAGGTGTTGCTGGTCCACGAATGCCTGGAGACTTTTCTCCAGATAATTACCCATCATGCCTTGCAGCGTGTCTCCGTAGAAACGGATGATATGGGCAAGCACTTCCGTGGTAAAAATCGGATTGCCCTGTTCCTCTTGTTCGCTGATGATCTGTAGCAGAATCCCACGGGTAATGTCGGTGTTGGTCCTGGCATCGATGACGTTGAAATCGGCCCGGTCCAGCACTAATTGCTTGACATTCTCCAAGGTAATGTAACTGCTGACAGCCGTATCGTAGAGCCGGCGATTGGGGTACTTCTTGATGATGCGCGGTTCGCTCATGATAAATCTGGAAAAACGGCGGCGCCACCGGGTCAGGTAGCGCCGCGCGAATCAAACATTTAGGTGTGGTAGTAAAGACCACCGTTAACCGTGATATCTTCGCCCGTGATGTAACCGGCGTCATCGGAGGTCAGGAAAACGACGGTACGCGCGATTTCGGAAGGCTCGCCCAAGCGACCCACCGGGATACCGGCAACCACTTTCTCCAATACGTCCGGCTTGATAGCCCGCACCATTTCGGTGCCGATGTAGCCCGGTGAAATCGAGTTAACGGTCACGCCTTTCTTAACGCATTCTTGCGCCAGCGCCTTGTTGAAACCGTAGATACCCGATTTGGTGGCGGAGTAGTTGGTTTGGCCAGCTTGGCCCCGGAGACCATTCACCGAGGCGATGTTCACGATGCGGCCCCAACCGCGCGAGGTCATGCCTTCGTAAACCTGCTTGCTCATGTTGAAGACGCTGTACAGGTTGGTCTTGATGACCTGATCCCACTGCTCGGGCGTCATTCTGTGGAACATGGCGTCGCGGGTAATGCCGGCGTTGTTGACCATGATTTCGATCGCGCCGACTTCCGCTTCGATCTTTTTGCATACTTCGGCGCAGGATTCGAAGCTGGTTACGTCCGCAAGATAAACCGGGATATCCAGACCTTCCGCCTTGCGGTCAGCCTTCCACTTATCCACGGCTTCCGGCTTGAGGCCGTTGTAATCGACCGCGACAGGCTTCCGGCCCGCTTCAGCCAACGCTTTGCACATAGCCGTGCCCAGACCACCGAGACCACCAGTAACAACTGCAACTCGAGACATCAAACTCTCCTCTTTTTTAGGTTTATGGATCAACTGCGTTCGACGGCCAGCGCAACACCCTGACCGCCGCCGATGCACAGGGTCGCAAGACCCTTCTTGGCGTCACGACGAACCATTTCGTGTAGCAGGGTAACCAAGATACGGCAGCCAGAAGCGCCGATCGGATGGCCCAATGCTATGGCGCCGCCGTTGACATTCACTTTGCTGGTGTCCCAGCCCATCTCTCGGTTGACGGAGATCGCCTGAGCGGCAAAAGCCTCGTTGGATTCGATCAGATCGAGCTGGTCCACAGTCCAGCCGGCTTTCTTCAAACAGGCACGGGAGGCGGGAATCGGGCCAGTCCCCATGATTTTCGGATCGACGCCGGCCTTGGCGTAAGCGGCGATACGGGCCAAGGGCTTGAGGCCGAGGTCGCGAGCCGCACTCGCGGCCATGACCAAAACCGCAGCGGCCCCGTCGTTGATGCCCGAGGCGTTGCCGGCAGTGATGCTACCGTCTTGTTTGAATGCCGGCCGCAGCTTGGCCAAGCTCGAAGCGGTAGTACCTGGCCGTGGAAACTCGTCGGTATCGAACACGAGCGGATCGCCCTTGCGCTGAGGGATCTTGATCGGCACGATCTCGTCCTTGAATCGGCCAGCGCCGATAGCGGCCAGCGCCTTTTCCTGCGAAGCAGCGGCGAATGCGTCTTGTTCCTCGCGGGGAATGGCCCACTGAGTGGCGATATTCTCGGCAGTGATACCCATGTGGTAGTGATTGATGGCGCAATGCAGCCCTTCGCTTAGCATCGAATCCGTCAGCCGGCCATCGCCCATGGTGGTACCGCGCCGCGACCCCAGCAATAAGTGCGGGGATAAGCTCATGTTTTCCTGGCCGCCGGCGATCACGATGCGATTGTCGCCGTCGCGAATGGATTGATAGGCCAGATGCACGGCCTTGAGCCCACTGCCGCAGACCTTGTTGATGCTCAGGCACGCCACCTCGATAGGCAGGCCGGCATTCAAGGCAGCGGTTCGCGCGGGGTTCTGGCCGGTCCCGGCGGTGAGAACCTGCCCCAGAATGACTTCGTCGATCTGTTCCGGCTTGGCGCCGGTTTTCTCGAGCAAGGCGCCGATGACCTTGGCACCTAGAGTGTTCGCTGGAATGGCTGACAAGGAACCCATGAAGTTGCCGATCGCTGTCCTGGCGGCAGCGACGATGACCATCTCTTCCATCGAAATAACCTCCGGATAACCTCTTGATAGTGGAATGTTTCGCCGAAGCCACCCTGCCTTGCGCGCATCGGTTTGCAATCGTGGATGCAGAGGGACAAACCCGCAAGAACGCTTCGATTTAACAGATCGTAATCGGGTTGATCGCCAATCAACGAAATTGGTTTGAGCGCAGCATACTGAAGCTTATCAATATCCTTGTCAACCGATTTGGGTCTTTGCTCCAGCATTTCAAACAAATGACGGCGTCTGGCGCCATCGTACGCCCCACGGCAACGTAGTTGGGTGAGAATCCGCAGCAATCACCGCCTCGACCGCCAGATTCGATCGCCGGTACCCGTTGCAAATATCGCCTCTCAGTCCGAAGCACGAGAAGAATTGAAAGGCAACAACTCGAAGTAAACCAGCAAGGTTGTTTGCAGACCATTGCAGTTATCGTCGCTAATCATGAAGAAGCGCTGGGCTCGATGACGGGTCAAACCCTCGAAGTTGTCCAGCAGCCACCCCTGGTCGCTGTTGAAAACCGCTACGTTTTTCACCCGCAACAGCGCCGTTTTATCCGATGTCGGCAATTCGGTCCGACGCAGACTAATGGCAAAAGGCCGCAAGGGCGAGACGAAAGCGCGCTCCAAAGTCAGCAACGTCCCGTCCGGCAACATTTCCATCGCCACCAACGCGCTGCCGGGCGCGTCGCCGAGTGGGTAGAGCCAGAAACGCCGGGTGGTCGCGAAGATGCGGATCAAACCGGGCGGGTCGTTGCGTAATGAAGTTTCGGAACCGGTCAAAATGCCCCAACGTGGATGGAGGGTCACCGCCTCTAATGCTTCGTTACCGTTGCGATAGTTGTGGCGGTTGCGCAGCACGGCAGGCAGTGAAATATCGCCCCGCCACCGGCCGGTGGCGTCGTACCGAGCCACGCGTGGCCTCGCCTCGAACGAAACGAGTAGCTCGGTACCACCCTTGGTACCGGTTTTGCTCGGGCGGATAGCCAGACCTTCGGAATCGCTGAAGGGCGACCGCAGCGGCTTGCCGGAAGCATCGCGCAAGGGATAGCCCGCTACCGCTCGCGCACCGACCAGATAACCCCGCTCGTCGAAGACTGGACTGAAATGGAACAAATTCCCCTGATCGGAAAGAGCGTACAGCAATCCCGCGTCTTCATCCCAGGCCAAGCCTGACAGGCCGCACAGCGGCAAGCCATCGATCTCAGATTCGTTAAACCGCAGGGCACCGAGCCAGCGGATCCCCTGGAAAGTATCGCCGACACCGATTTGATCGTTCAGCGAAAGAGAAATCGCCTCGAACTGATGGGACGTGCATGCGCTCATCG